>TBL_comb47_HYPODRAFT_10008724_pt1 | contig 10296 bp, 8 predicted proteins | sample TroBogypolimnion_40_FD_10682 | JGI IMG/M metagenome (IMG submission 10682)
TGTCAGGTGATAGGTATTATCGAATTCATGACGGATCTCCTGTGGCAGTTTATCTTTCAGATATTTCTCCATAAAGATCTTGCCAATATTCGATCCTGCTCCTTCATCACCAAAAATATAACCCAGTGAAGGAACGACAGAAAAAATCTGTTTTCCATCATAGTAGCAGGCGTTGCACCCGGTTCCAAGGATACAGGCAATCCCTTCCTTGTCGCAATGCAGCGCCCTGGCTGCACCGAGAATATCATGGTACACATGAATCTCCGCTTCATGGAAATACTCTTTCAATGAATCCCTGATCATGCTGTTGTTATTCTCTGTCGAGCAGCCGGCACCATAAAAATGGATCGTCCTGACGAACCTTGCAACCATATTTGGGACAAGATCCGTTTGCAGGATGTATTTTACGGCATCGGCGTTTAAAAAGTAAGGATTCAACCCCGAGGTTTCGATGCTTTTTTTCACGGTCCGGTATTCAACCAGTGACCAGTGAGTCTTTGTTGAACCACTGTCGGCAATGAGTATCATAAAGTGGAATTATTCATTACAAATTTCATAATCTCTTCTTCATTACCGGCATCAAACCAGGTAATCCCCTGCTCCTTCCTGAACCACGTCATTTGCCGCTTGGCATAACGCCGTGAATTTGTCTTGATGTTTTCGATGGCCTTTGCCAACGGGATTTCACCTTCAAAATGCCTGAACAACTCTTTGTAACCTACGGTATTCAGGGCATTGAGATTACGGTATTGATAAAGGCTCCTTGCTTCTTCGATCAATCCTTCCTTTATCATCAGGTCAACACGCCGGTTGATCCTGTCATTAAGATCATCCCTGTCCCTTGTCAATCCAATCAAAACGGTCCTGAAGTTTCGTTTTCCGGGAACATTCTTCCGCAAAGAAGAATAGGGTTTCCCGGTGGTTAGACAGACTTCGAGTGCACGCAGCAGGCGTTTCGGGTTTGAACGATCAACAATTTCATAGAATACAGGATCCAGTTCTTTCAGCTTTTCCTGCAGAGCAATCAATCCACTTTCTGCAAATATCATCTTCAATTTCTCTCGCAACGAAGGATCTGGGTCAGGCAGATCGTCAATCCCCTGGCAAACGGCCCGGATATATAGCCCGGAACCACCCGTCAATACAGCATATCGATAAGAAGCGAACAATTCGTCGAGTTTGCTGAGTGCATCCGCTTCATACCTTGAAACATTGTATTCATCACTGACAGACAGATGCCCGATGAAGTGGTGCGGAACGGCTTTTAACTCTTCATCAGATGGCCGTGCAGTGCCAGTCTTCATTTCGCAATAAAACTGCCTGGAATCAGCTGAAAGTATTTCCGCAGGAAGGGCCCGGGCAATCCGTATGCTGAGTGATGTTTTTCCAACTGCAGTCGGACCAAGAATGATAAAAAGCAAACGGGAATCATCAGTAATCATCGGATTCCCTGTCAAAATCACGCCGTTTGTTCTCCAGGTTCTCGATGTCATCGTACTCATCCAGGCTTTCAATGTGATCGTTATCCTTATCATCGGAATCGTCATCCTGATGAACAGAATATGTACCTTCATCATCCTGGGACTCGCCGGCCTTTTCTTCTGCAGTTTCAGAGTCTGAGGATGACAAAAGTTCACCTAACTGGTTTTCAATTTCGGCAATTTCACTCTCATCCTCTGAAATGTTTGAAAAAAGGCTTGCCCCACCGGGGACTACCAGGGGCGTGTGAATCGGTGAAATTTCTTCGGGAGGAGCGGTAACCGGAAGAGTTGCAATATCAAGTTTCTTTGGAATTTCTCCTTTTGATTGAATGCATCTTGGAAGTAAAATATTTTCTTCGGTTTTAATAATCTTAAACAATTCGATAAAGAACACCAGGAATTCTTTCCCGTAAAATTCGTACATCATTCGCTGGTGCGGATCTTCCACATAATCCTTTATTCGTGAATCCTTCATAAGATGCGGAACGAATGTCTCCGTTACAATCTCATCCAGCTCATCATCATATTTCCGGATCTGCTTCTTCAGTGGTTTCAAAGAAATCTCCTTCTGCTTCTTGAATATGTTATCCGTGATGTAAAAAAAAGCCTTATCACATTTATCAATGTCGGTTGAAGTCATTAGGATTTCGTGAAAATCCACAAATGTCTGGCTTGGCTGTATCTCTATCACCCGAAGAAAGTCGTCGTAGTCTTCTGAAGTTATTCTGAACCGGTAAATAAGCATAATGTCTCCCTATTAAGAATCAAAAGTATAAAAAAAATATCAAAAAGAAAAGGAAGATGTTTGTCAAAGGACGCAAAATAAATCAGGAATATTTCCGCTTTAACCCTAGTTTACTGCCTTCACGAAGCATCAGCTGAAATGCTGCATCCGTTTCATTCGGGATCTCTCCTTCCAGGATTGCTTCAGTAATGGCGGCTTTTATTACCCCGACTTCTTTTGATGGAGGAATTCCAAATGTTTCCATGATGAGTTCCCCTGAGACCGGGGGCTGCCAGTTCCTTATCCTGTCCTTTTCTTCAATTTCACGGAGTTTGACCCGGACAATTTCGAAGTTCTCCAGGAATTTCCTGACTTTAAGGGGGTTTTTAGAAGTTATATCGGCCTCACAAAGAAGCATCAGGTCGTCAATGTCTTCCCCTGCTTCGAAAAGCAATCGCCTGACTGCTGAATCTGTCACTTCATCTGCAAGTACAATCGGTCTCAAATGAAGAAGAACGAGTTTTTCAACATATTTCATTTTCTCGTTCAACGGCAGCCTCATTCTTTTAAAGATGGATCTGACCATCTTAGCTCCCTGGAATTCATGGGTATAGAATGTCCAGCCAGTTCCGGGAATAAATTTCTTTGTGGCAGGTTTTGCAATATCGTGCAAAATGGCAGCCCATCTTAACCACAGGTTATCAGATTTCCCGGAGATGTTATCAAGAACCTTCAGCGTATGGGTGAAGTTGTCTTTATGCCCCAGCCCCTCAACTGTTTCGGTGCCTTTTAATTCCAGGAATTCCGGAAATATTATTTTCAGTAGACCACATTCATCCAGTAGTCTGAATCCTTTGGATGGATTGTCGGATGCAATGATAAGGTTGAGTTCCTCAGTGATGCGCTCACCGGAGACGATCTCAATGCGGCTGGCGTCGGTAGTGATGGCTTCAAAACATTCCGGCATGATCGTAAAATCCAGTTGCGATGCAAACCGGATCGCCCTCATCATCCGGAGCGGATCATCAGAGAAAGTAAGGTATGGATCAAGCGGGGTACGGATCAGTTTTTGTTCAAGATCAGAACGTCCATTAAAAGGGTCCACAAGGCGACCATAATGTTTCTTTGATAAATCAAAAGCCATTGCATTGATCGTGAAATCCCGCCGGTTCTGATCATCTTCCAGCGTTCCATTCTCAACAATGGGCTTTCTTGAATTGCTCCGGTAAGATTCCTTCCTGGCACCCACAAATTCTATGTCATACCCCTGATACTGCAGCATGGCCGTACCAAAATTCTTAAACACCCTGACTGCGACCTTTTCCCCGATCTCCTCCGCCACCTTTAGTGCAAAGTCAATACCACTGCCCAACACGACGATGTCAATGTCTTTCTTTGAGGTTCTCCCCATCAGGCTGTCTCTTACAAATCCCCCGATAACAAAGACTTGCAAATCAAGTTTATCAGCTACAGCAGAAAGGATAGGGAAGACAGGATTTGACAGATGTTTTTTCAAAGCGTAAAGTGGATATGGAAGTTAACTCTCAGCGGAAATTAAAATTTTTACAAAAATAAAGAAATGGCAGCGAAAAGAAGCATATTTTTTTTTCAGGGCTATTGGTGGATAAGCATTCCCATTGTATATTTGCCGCCAATATCTTTTTCATTCATTCTTTATAAATTTTAACGAAAAATGGCTACAAGAACAATCGTTGCGATGCCCGGAGATGGTATCGGTAAAAATGTCCTCAAAGAAGCAGTCAGAGTGCTTGACGCTGTAGGATTTGATGCTGAATATGTACATGGCGACATTGGTTGGGAATTCTGGTGCAAAGAAGGAAATCCACTGCCCGACAGGACCCTTGAATTACTCGAGAAACACAAGATCGGTCTCTTTGGCGCGATCACTTCCAAACCCAAAGATAAAGCCGAAGCTGAACTTGATCCTGCACTTAAATCCAAAGGATTTGTTTATTACAGCCCGATTGTTGCCATGCGTCAGAAATATGATCTCGATATCTGCAAGCGTCCATGCAAGACCTTCAAGGGAAACCCCCTGAATTTTATTCGCCGCGGACCCGGCAATACCATCGAGGAGCCGGTAATTGATACCATGATCTTCAGGCAGAATACCGAAGGATTGTACGGTGGCGTTGAATGGACCAATCCTCCCGATAAAGTATATGAAGCGCTCATGACACATAAAAAATTCCAGGATAATTTTGCCTGGTGCCCGAGACCGGAGCTGGCAGTATCAACAAGGATCTTCACAAAAAAATATACTACACGCATCGTAAAAGAGGCTTTTGAATATGCAAAGGCAAAAGGATTGAATACGGTTACCGTTTGTGAAAAGCCCAATGTCATCAGGGAAACTTCAGGCCTGATGCTGAAAATTGCACAGGAAATGTCAAAGAATGATTATCCGGGGATCAAAGTCCAGGATACAAATATTGATGCCCAGATGATGTGGCTAACAAAAAATCCTGAAACCTATCATGTCATTGTTGCAGGAAATATGTTCGGTGATATCGTTTCCGATGGATTTGCCGGATTGGTCGGCGGACTTGGATTTGCATGCAGTGCTAACATCGGACCTGAGATTGCCGTGTTTGAGCCAACCCATGGATCTGCTCCGAAATATGCAGATATGAATCCTTCCATCGTGAACCCTATCGCTATGATCCTTTCTGCATGCATGATGCTTGAGCATCTTGGTGAAAACGACAAGGCAAAAATGATCTATGATGCCGTTGCCAAAGTTGTGGCAGAAGGTAAAGTCAAGACCTACGACATGATGAAACTTCCGGGAAATCCTGATGTTTTCAGCAAAGGTGCAGTAACCACCGAGCAAATGACGGATGCCATCATTGAGAAACTCAAGTAGTGATTGGTGATTAGTGATTGGTGAAAAGTTATTTGACTTTCGACTGTAATTTAATACAACTATTTAACATTAATAATCCTCTTATGACTGATGAAATTGTAAAGCTGTGGCCTGAATTGATGTGGATCACGAATGAAGATTTACGTGAAAAGACTGCCAGGACCTGGGAACTTGCACTTGAAAGAAGTGTGTTGACTGCAGAAGACCTGCAAAAGATTCCATTCACACTGCTTGCCGGTCCCGACCTGAAGGTTTCTTTCATGGCACATAAGCGCTGTGTGGTTCATGTTGCAAAGGAATCCGGTGATAAGATGAATGAATTTTTCGGGATTGATCTCCCGGTGAATATGGATGTTCTGCTGGCCGGTGCTATCCTTGCGGATGTCGGGAAATTACTGGAATATGAAATGGGACCGGATGGAAAATCATTCCAGGGTAAATATGGAAAATACCTCCGTCATCCGTTCTCCGGAGTATCACTGGCTGAACAATGCGGAGTTCCTGCGGATGTCTGCCATATCATCGCCACGCATGCCGGTGAAGGCGATATGGTTAAACGAACGGTTGAAGCATACATCGTTCACCACGCAGATTTTATGACATTCGAGCCATTCAGGGAGAGACTGAAGTAGATATTCCAATTACATTTTAGAAAATCGACTATGACAATTATTGAAAAGATTATCGCTGCCCATTCAAACCAGAAAACGGTAAAACCAGGGGATATTGTGGATGTCTCCATCGATACCCGTGCTGCCCGTGACTTTGGCGGCGCCAATGTTGTAAAGAATCTCCTGGATAACGGGTTGAAAGTTGATGATCCGTCAAAAACAATTTTTACATTCGATTGCAACCCGGGTGGTTCTGATCAGAAATATGCAGCCAACCAGCATTACTGCCGCCAGTTTGCACGCGAAAATGACATCCGGATCTATGATGTTGATTCGGGAATCGGCACTCACCTGGCCATTGACGGCGGGCTTGCTTGGCCGGGAAGCACCTTTGTTTCCACCGATTCTCATGCCAACATCATGGGTTCAATCGGTTCATTCGGACAGGGCATGGGTGACCAGGATATAGCAGCAACCTGGGCAAAAGGATTTGTTTGGTTCAAAGTGCCGGCAACAGTCAAACTGAATTTTACCGGGAAACGGCCGGCCAATGTTTCTGCAAAGGATATTGTACTGAACCTTCTTGGCATCTTTGGAGCGAATAAGCTCCTGGGATATTCGGTTGAACTTGCCGGTCCCGAGATTGATAAACTAACGCTGGCCGAAAGGGTCACGATTTCTTCCATGGCTACCGAGATGGGAGCGATCATTTTGTTGTTCTCCCCCTCTCCTGCAGTCCTGTCTGAACTGAAAGTACTGACCGGGAAAGATTACGAGACTGTTCTTCCAGACAAAGATGCCGTATATGAAAAAGTATTCGATATTGATTTTGGGAAATTCGTCCCGATGGTAGCAAGACCGGGACATCCGCATGATGATGTGGCCGTGAAAGAGGTTTCCAACCTTAAAATCGATTCCGGATTTATCGGGAGCTGTACAAATGGAAGAATTGATGACCTGAGAATTGCTGCAGAAATATTAAAAGGTAAAAAAGTTGCACCAGGCGTTGTCCTGAAAATTGTCCCGGCCACGGATTCTATCTGGAACCAGGCTCTGAATGAAGGACTGATCGCAATATTCAAGGAAGCAGGTGCAATGGTTTCGAATGCAGGTTGTGCAGGTTGTGCAGCAGGCCAGGTTGGTCAGAACGGACCCGGTGAAGTCACCATCAGCACCGGAAACAGGAATTTCGAAGGAAAGCAGGGAAAAGGATTTGTCTACCTCGCATCTCCTGCAGTCGTCGCAGCATCAACCATTGCTGGCTTTATTACTACGCCTGATGCGATTCCTTCCGCCCCGGCAAAATTCGATAAGAAAGCTACGATCAAGTCGAAAGTCACAGAAAAGGTAAGGACTGAAAAACCAAAGATTGTTGAAGGCCGGATATGGATCATCCCCAAGGACGACATTGATACGGATATGATCTTCCATAACCGGTATCTCACCATCACAGACATCAAGGAGATGGGCCAATATACCTTCGACAACCTGAAGGGATTCGAGAACTTCGCTAAAAATGCTAAGCCCGGGGATATTGTAATCACCAATAAAAACTTTGGTGCCGGAAGTTCTCGTCAGCAGGCTGTGGATTGTTTCCTTTCGTTGGGGATCTCCTGCATTCTTGCAGAATCTTATGGTGCGATTTATGAACGCAACGCCATCAATGCTGCCTTGCCAATCCTGACCTATGATCCTGCAAAGCTTGCTGAAGCAGGCTTAAATGACGGAGATTCAATCCGCGTGGATTTCGTTAAAGGAGAACTCACAAATCTTCAGAATAATAAAACCATCGGGATCAACAGGTTTTATGATGCCCAGCTTGCCATTTACATGAATGGCGGTTTGCTCTGATTAAATTCAGGAAATAAGTTGTTTGTTTGCTGGTCGTGTGAACTTCCACCTGTTGTGTGACCACAGGTAGTATTGCGGAGTTTTGATGATCTTCTCCTCAAGAATCTGCATGAATTTCCGTGTAATTTCGCCGGTTTTTGAATTCGCCGGTTCAGCTTCTACCATCAAAAATTCCACCGTGTAATATCCTCTTTTCACTTTCTGGACATCCGCATAGATCACAGGATAATTATAGATCCGTGCATACTTTTCCGGACCATTCAGAACCGGAGTATCCTGATTTAAAAATTTCATCCAATAAGCAAACCTCACGCTTGAAGGCCGCTGGTCGGCAATCATGTAAAAGGCAACCGGTTCATCACGGTAAGCCTGGAATGTCTCCGCAGTCTTACTGATGGATGCCAGGATCGCCCTTCCTGAAGCTCTTGACTGCAACAGGAAATCATTCATCGCTTTATTGGTAAGGGGCTTATAAAAGCCCAATGGCCGGTGTTTCATCTGGATCCCGGCAGCAATTCCGCCCCATTCCCAGTTGTTGAAATGCCCGGCAACACATACAACCGGTTTTCCCTGGTCATACAATGCATCAACCCATCCAGGATTTAAAAACCTGTAGCGCTCACATAAAGCCATTTCTGACATTGAAAAAGACTTCCCGCTTTCCATGAAAACATCACAGAAATGATGGTAAAACTGTCTTGCAATTTTATTGATCTCCTTTTTTGACTTCTCCGGAAAAGAGCTCGCCAGGTTCTTATAAACAACTTTTTTCCGGTAACGGATTATGTAATACACGAGGAGGAAAACGAAATCTGAAATCATGTATATCACCCGGAAAGGAAGAAGCCCGAACAGAAAGATACAAAACCTTATAATTGGGAAAGTGATCTTATCCATGAATGATTCAAATTTTGCCTACAGAATCCTGCTTACAGAGAAATTTCCACATTCCTTAATCTGTTGCCTGATGTCCTGCAAAATTAGATTTTTCCGGCATCAAACAATAAAAAAGTATATTTTTGTCATCAAAGTTTGCTCCTTCATGCTGATCATCCGAAGACATAACACGGATCCCTATTTTAATCTCGCAACAGAAGAATATGTGCTGAAAGAGATCAAGGATGATTCATTCATGCTTTGGAGGAATGAACCTTCGATCATCGTTGGGAAACATCAGAATACCCTGGCAGAGATCAATGTGGATTATGTGAAAGAGAATGGCATCAAGGTGGTCAGGAGATTATCCGGCGGTGGTGCCGTTTTCCACGACCTTGGCAACCTGAATTTCACGTTTACCATGAAAGGCCAGGATGAAAACCTTATCAACTTCAGGAAATATACCGATCCCATTCTCGAAGTTTTACAGAAGCTTGGAATTGATGCCAGGTTTGAAGGCCGTAATGACCTGACGATCGAAGGAAGGAAATTCTCCGGAAATGCCATGCATATCTGGAACAAGAAAGTTCTCTCCCATGGCACATTGCTTTTTTCTTCACACATGCCCGACCTGAGCCAGGCCCTGAATGCCGATCCCCTGAAGTTTACAGACAAAGCAGTTAAATCGGTCAGGTCACGCGTGACAAACATCAGTGAGCACCTGAAAAGTCCGCTGGATGTAATGCAATTTTCCATATTGGTAGAAGAACACATCATGGAAAAATATCCCGATGCCCGGTTGTACGAGCTTTCGGATACTGATGTCAGAAAGATCAGCCAACTGGTTGATACAAAATACAATACCTGGGCCTGGAATTTCGGGTATTCGCCGAAATACAATTTCAGGAAAGTGATCCGTACGAAAAACAGCGGGACACTCGAATTCAACCTGAATGTCTCGGAAGGACGGATCCTTGAGGTTAAAATTTTCGGAGATTATTTCAACATCCGTGAAACGGAAGAGATTGAGGATGCCTTATCAGGGACACTTCACCATGAAGATTCAATCAGGGATGTCCTGAAATCATACAATCTCTCCGATTACTTTAACAACTTATCGAGGGATGAATTTATCCAGGGGATGTTTTAACCAGAAACTTTGAATCGGCTATAGAAAAAGCATTAACGCTATCAGACCATGAACTACCAGGAAATATTTGACCGGCTGTGGACCGATTACATCGCACAAAATCCTTCAACCAGAAAGGTTCATGATCTCCTGGTCCGTGAAGGTGAGACCGTAGTCAATGATCATATTGCCATAAGGACGTTCAACCACCCGGATATCAGGATCGATGTGCTCTCGAAAATATTCAGGAAACACGACTATACGTTTAAGTCTGAATATTATTTCCCCCAGAAAAAGCTTTATGCCAAACATTTTGAGCACAAAACGGACAAAGAAGCACCGAGGGTTTTTATCAGCGAACTGCAGGTTGAATCGTTCAGCGATCACCTGAAGAAAGTGGTTAATGACTGGGTTAATCAAATTCCCATGGAAATAATCACCTCCGAGGAGTTAATATTCGCAGGTAATTTATCGGGGACACCTTCTTTTAAAACCTATGAGAAGCTCAGGATGGAATCTGAATATGCCGCATGGCTTTATGTTAATGGATTCCGGGCCAATCATTTTACAGTTAGTGTAAATGCCCTGAAAGACTATGATACCATTGAGAAAGTGAATGCCTTCCTGAAGTCCAATGGGTTTCTGCTCAATGATTCAGCGGGCGAGATCCAGGGCACTCCACAGGATCTGCTGGAACAATCCAGCATCAAGGCAGGCATGGTACGTTTCCAGTTTGA
>TBL_comb47_HYPODRAFT_10008725_pt1 | contig 10295 bp, 9 predicted proteins | sample TroBogypolimnion_40_FD_10682 | JGI IMG/M metagenome (IMG submission 10682)
CAATTCGTGGAACGCCATCGTCCGCGACCTGCCGGCGGTGTATTCGGTGGAAGTGCAAATGTTGCCATGATCCGCGTGGTGCTGCCATTTCACCTGCGCAACCTCGCCCGCGTGGATGGCGAGGTGGAGCTCCCCGTCGCCGCGCCGGCCACCGTGGGTGCCGTGCTGGATGCGTTGGAGGCGCGATATCCCGCACTGCGCGGAACCATTCGCGACCATGGCACGATGAAACGCCGGCCGTTCGTCCGATTCTTTGCCTGCAAGGAAGATCTTTCACTCGAACCGCCAGAGACACCTTTGCCAGAAGCCGTCGTGAGCGGTGCGGAACCGTTCCTCATCGTCGGTGCGATGGCCGGCGGCTAAAAATTTCAACCAAACCAAACAATCAAAACCATCCATGAAAAAATGCCTACCCATTGCGGCCAGCATCGTGCTCGGACTGTGTTTCCTCGCGGCGAGCGTCCCGGTTCTCTTCAACCTCATCAAAATCCCGCAACTGCCGGAAGGCACACCCGCGTGGCACTTCATGCAGGCGTTCATCCCGACGGGCTATGTGAAATTTGTGAAAATGTTCGAGTTCATCGGCGGCCTCGTCGTGATGATTCCGCGCCTGCGCAACCTCGGCCTGCTATTGCTCGGCCCGGTCATCGTGAATATCATCGCGTTCCACACGTTCGTGGATGATCCGAAACACCTGATCAATCCGATGCTGGACATCATCATCGTCTGCGCCCTGTATCTGCTCTGGGATGCGCGCCGGAAATTCGCCGGACTGTTGAACTAAACCTCCAAAGAAAATTATGCTCCCCATTTTGCTCGCCCTCGCGTTTATCATCATTTTGCTGATCGTGGTCGTGGCCGGACAGCCCGATGAATTCAAAGTCTCCCGTTCGGCGACCATCGCCGCGCCGCCGGAAAAAATTTTCCCACACGTCAATGATCTACACCAATGGGAAGCGTGGTCGCCGTGGGCCAAGCTCGACCCGAACGCGAAGAACTCATTCGCCGGCGCGGCGTCCGGCGCGGGTGCGGTGATGTCGTGGTCGGGAAACAAAAAGATCGGCGAAGGCCGCATGACCATCACCGGGAGCCAGGCGAATGAATGGATCCGCTTCCAGCTGGAATTTGTCCGGCCGTTCAAGGCCACCAACACCGCCGAGTTCGCGTTCCAGTCCGCGGGCAATCAGACGTCCGTGACCTGGAGCATGTCCGGCAAAAGCAATTTTTTCTTCAAGGTTTTCGGTCTGTTCATGAACTGTGACAAGATGGCCGGCAACGATTTCGAGAAAGGGCTGGCGGCGATGAAAGCGATGGTGGAAGCCGCTGGCCGAAGCTAGCGGTCCAGTTTGTTTTCCGGCCCGGCCAAAAAATTAAGGCAACGCACAGTTGCACTCCGCGCGTTTGCGTGTAAATTCCGCCCGCGTTTTAATGACGCGCCAATGAACACGACGCACAACACTCATCCTCCGCACGGCCCGGCCACGGTGAAGCGCGGCACGTTTTTCAGCAAGGCGTTCCGCTGGCAGCCCGCCAAGCCGGAGGATCCCAAGCCGCATTCCGTCCAAATTGCCGGCACCTTCACCGAATGGAAGCCGGTGGCCCTGGCGCACGACCACGCAACCAACGTCTGGCAGCTCATGCTCCACCACATCCCCGGCAACTGCACGCACCACTACATGCTGCTGGTGGACGGCCAGCCGACGAGCCACAAGCAGTGCGACGGCCTGGCTGTGGCGGCGACCGAGCTTGAAAAGCATTACGCCTTGCAGACGCCGCGCGGACCGCGGGTGTTCATGCTGTTCAGCAACACGAAGTAGTTTTGCGGCGGCATGGCAGGCCTCAGGCTATGACGGGGATTAATGGCGAAGGCGTCGGGTCCATTGCGAAATTCCGGAGGAACGGAATGCCCGATGCTTGAACGAAGGTTGCCGCGCGGGGCGGGAGTGCTTACCTTGCCCGCATGAATTCCGTTCGTGTTCTTATGCTCACCACCGTATTCGCCAGCGCGGCAGCCACCGGTTTTGGCGCCGAATCGCTGGTTTATTTCGGCACCTACACCGGGGCAAAAAGCCGGGGAATTTACGTTTCCCGATTCGATTCCGCCACTGGCAGGTTGAGCGCGCCGGAACTGGCCGCGGAAACCAAGAATCCAGCCTTCCTTGCCGTGTCGCCTGATGAACATCACCTTTACGCTGTCAGTGAAATGAGCAAGACCGGGGCGGTCAGCGCCTTTGTGATGGAAAGCAAAACCGGCAAGCTCGCGCTGCTAAACCAGCAGGTTTCTGGTGGCGGCGGGCCGTGCCATGTCGCCGTGGACGCCACGGGCAAATGTCTGCTCGTGGCGAACTACGGTTCCGGCAGTCTGGCCGCGCTCCCGATCCGCGCCGACGGCAGCCTCGGTGAGGCGACAACAACGCTTCAACATGGCGGTGCCAGTGTGAATCCCCAACGCCAGGCCGGCCCGCACGCGCATTTTATTCTACCGTCGCCGGACAATCGCTTCACGCTCGATTGCGATCTCGGTCTGGACAGGATTTTCATCAATCGCCTGGATGCGCCCGCCGCCAAGCTCTCGGCGAACGAACCGCCGTTCGCGACCGTGGCGCCCGGCTCCGGCCCGCGGCATCTGACGTTTTCCCGAGACGGTAAATTCGTTTATGTCGTCAATGAAATGGCCGGCACGATAGCCGTGTTCAGCTACGCCGCCACGAACGCGGCGATGACCGCGGTGCAGACGATTTCCACGGTGCCGAAAGATTTTTCCGGGGCCAACACCGCCGCTGAAATCGCGCTGCACCCGAACGGGAAGTTTCTTTACGCCTCGAATCGCGGCCACGACAGCATCGCGGTGTTCGCTGTGGATCAGCAGACTGGAAGGCTCACCCTCCTCGAACACCAGCCCACGCTCGGCCGCACGCCGCGCCACTTCGCGATTGACCCGACCGGCCGCTGGCTGCTTGCGGAGAATCAGGCCTCGGATTCGGTCGTCGTGTTCGCGATTGATCCTGGCACCGGCAAATTGAAGCCGACCGGGCAATCCATCACCGTCGGCGCGCCGGTGTGTGCCGTGTTCGTAAGCGAAAAGTGAAAGGCAAAAAATGAAATTGATAATTACAAGAAAGAGATTTATGGCTACTCATTATCATTTTCGTTTTGGGAACACTTCTTGCCATGTTTGTGCCAATCCGTTCAACGATGTAATTTCAAATTAAGACACTACCCTCTCGTTTCCCCGCTTGTTCCCACGCGCGGTTCTGCTATCCTCCACGACTCGTTTGTGAACATTACACAGGAAATCCAACGGCGACGCACCTTTGCCATCATTTCGCATCCGGACGCGGGCAAGACCACGTTGACGGAGAAGCTGCTGCTTTACGGCGGTGCGGTGCAGCTCGCCGGCTCCGTGACCGCGCGCAAAAACCAGCGCGCCACCACGTCCGACTGGATGGAGCTGGAAAAGAAGCGCGGCATCTCGATCAGCTCCACCGTGCTGCAATTTGATTATGATGGCTACCGCCTCAACCTGCTCGACACGCCTGGCCACAAGGATTTTTCCGAGGACACTTATCGCGTGCTGACCGCCGTGGACGCGGTGGTGATGGTGATTGATTCCGCCAAAGGCATCGAGCCGCAGACGCGAAAACTGTTTGAAGTGTGTCGCCAGCGCGGCGTGCCGATCTTCACGTTCATGAACAAGTGCGATCGGCCGATGAAGAATCCATTGGAGCTGATCGACGAACTGGAGCGCGTGCTCGGCATCGGCGCGTTTCCGGTGAACTGGCCGATCGGGAACGGCCCGGAATTTCAAGGCATCTACGATCGGCAGACCCGGACGATGCACACGTTCGAGCGCGTGGTGGGTGGCAAACATCGCGCGCCCGTCGTCGTCGGCGGATTGCATGATCCGGAAGTGCGCGGCAATTTGAGCGAGGTCGAATTCAGCAAGACGCTCGAAGAATTGGAAATGCTCGAACACGCGGGCGAATTGTTCGACGAAGCCGCCGTGCTGGCCGGTAAAACGACGCCGGTGTTTTTTGGCAGCGGCGTGAATAATTTCGGTGTGCAGCTGCTCCTGGACGGTTTTCTGAAACATTCGCCCGCGCCCAAATCCCGCGTCATGGGCGGCATCGAGATCGCGCCGGAGAACCCGGAGTTTTCCGGTTTCATCTTCAAGATCCAGGCGAACATGGACCCGAAGCATCGCGACCGCATCGCGTTCATCCGCGTCTGTTCCGGCAAGTTCGACCGCGACATGACGGTGCATCACTCGCGCTCCGAGAAAAAAGTGCGCCTCTCCAGCTCGCACAAACTCTTCGGCAATGAACGTGAGACGGTGGATGAAGCTTTTCCCGGCGACGTCATCGGCCTCGTCGGTCACGACAGTTTCGGCATCGGCGACACACTGACGACCGATCCAAAAATCCTCTACAAGGAAATCCCGCGGTTCACGCCCGAGGCGTTTTCGTATCTGCACAATCCGAACACCGGGAAATACAAACAATTCCGCCAGGGTCTCGAGCAGTTGTTGCAGGAAGGCGTCATCCAGGCGTTGTATTTGCGTAATTCTTCGGTCAAGACACCGCTGCTCGCCGCCGTCGGCCCGCTGCAATTTGAGGTCGTGCAATTCCGGCTCGAAAGCGAATACGGCGCGGAATCCCGCCTCGAAGCCGCGCCGTGGAGCGTTGTCCGCTGGTTGCCGGTGGACATCAAGGAAGACCAACTCGACGCCCTCTCACTGCCAACCGGCGCTCGCCTCGCCTATGACATCGGCAAAAATGCCGTCATTCTTTTCCAGAACGAGTGGTCGGCCAACTACTTCGGAGAGACCAATCAGAATACGCCCCTCTCGGCCTTGCCCGTGCAGACGGCGCGCGAGTAAAATCAGCGCATCCCGCTTGACTGCGCTGGGTTCCCCGCGCTGCCGTTTCGCCTTGGGTAGCGATCATCTCCATCGATCCGCCAAACATTCGACAAAACCAATCCCTGGTATTTTTAAAATGTGACTGTCCCGTTTCCTTTCGGGAATCTGCGCGGCTTGGGCATCGCCTTCCAAGGTGATTCAACGGTCATTTTATTTTCCGGAAAGCAGCCGGCGTTGAATGCTTTTATTCCCCCGTTGAATGCAAAGTCCCGGGCTGCCGGCATGTCTGGAGAACGAATTGCTCATAGGCGGGCATGTCGTGCAAAAAAAATGTTGGCTGGCCGGAACGACTCACTCAGCTTGGGCTCGGGTTGATTTTGTGCAGTGCGGTGATGTTGTTCTCCCAGCAACCCGCCGGAGCGGGGCAGAGCGTTCTGTTGGCTTGGATTCCCAGCAGCTCGCCCGATATCGCCGGTTACAAAATTCATTTTGGAACAGCCTGTCACCAGTATGACCAGACGGTGGATGTGGGAAATGTCACCAACGCCACCATCGCGCTCCCGTGTGTCGGCGCGACGTATTATTTTGCCGCCACGGCTTACGATGTTTCCGGTGTGGAAAGCGACTTTTCAAATGAAAGCACCTACACCGTGCCGACGGCCGTCACCCTGACCGCCCCCAGCCTATCGGCCGGGCAATTCAGCTTCACTGTGGCTGGAACTTCCGGGGCCAACTGTGTCATTGAAGCTTCCACGAATCTGATTGACTGGTGGCCGGTGCAAACCAACACGCCGCCGTTTCAATTCGTGGATATGAAAACCGCCGGTGTCAGTCGTTGCTTCTACCGGGCTGTTCATCTGTAAATGAAAAACCGGAAGGCGGCGGCTAGCGGTAAATTCAACCAAGGATGATTCGGCACGCGGTTGGCCAGGCTCTTTCCGCCTCTGTTCCGGGGCAAATCTGCGCCTTTGGACCGCGCCCCGTTCCCGCAGAGGTGGTAAAGATTTGCCAAAAAATGGTAAGGCGGCGGGCGGGTCTGTCCTTAAACTTACCGGACTGGGAATTCCGTCAACCAAGACCGGCGAAATGATCACGACCAATTCCAAAGTTTTCTGGCTTTTTGGCCGATCCGGCGCGGGCAAGACCACGCTCGCCCGGCGGCTCCATCAGGGTTTCATCAATCGCAATGTTCCGGTGCTTTACCTGGACGGCGACGACTTGCGCTCCGGCATTTGTGCCGACCTCGGCTTCAGCAGCGACGCCCGGCTGGAAAATCACCGGCGCATCGCCGAGACCGCGCGGCTGGCGGCGGAACAAGGTTTGAGCGTCGTGGTCTCCACCATGGCTCCGGAATTAAAAGACCGGGATCAGGTGAAACAGGTGCTCACCGACCGGCTCGTCTGGATTTACGTCCATGCTTCCCTGAATGTGTGTATGCGACGCGATCCCAAGGGACTTTACCGGCGGGCGCAGGCGGGCAGCATCCAGAATCTGATCGATTTCCCCTTTGATCCGCCCCGGGAGGAAGAGCGCCTGCACATGATTGACACCATGGTGCTGGGTATTGATGACTGCTATGAAACTCTCGCAGAACTGGCGTTTTTCCAATTGATCGATTACGCCATCTGACGGACCCGCGCATCCCGAATTCAAGGGGCAATGCGTCAGGCAACGCCTTTTCGCGACTTGTTCCCGCCTGATTCTCTGCTACTGTCCTTGTTCCTTTGAAGACTAAATTAAATTCCACCGCGGCTTGAACTGACATGGCTACCATCATTTCCGCCTCTGAAATCACCATTCGCTACGGCGACCGTGCCATTCTCGACGAGACCACACTCGGCATCCAGGAAGGCGAGCGCCTTGGTCTCGTCGGCCGCAACGGCGCGGGCAAGACGACCTTCCTGCGCATTCTCGCCGGCCTGCAAGCGCCCGACAGCGGCGAAGTCGCACGCCAGAAGGATCTCGTCGTGAGCTATCTGCCGCAGGATTTCATGCTCGATCCGACGAAGTCCGTGGAAGAAAACATCCGCGACGGCGCCAGGCCGGTGCTGGATCTCATCGCGGAATTTGAATCGTTGCCGCACGACTCGAAGCGCCACGAGTTTCTGGAGCATCGCATCCAGGCGCTCGAAGGCTGGACGCTCGACACGCGCATCCAGATCGCGATGGCACATCTGAATTGTCCCGCCGGCGACCGCCGCGTTGACACGCTCTCCGGTGGTGAGAAGCGCCGCGTCGCCATGTGCCGCGCGGTAGTTTCGCTGCCCGATTTTCTGATTCTTGATGAACCGACGAACCATCTCGACCCGGAATCCATCGAATGGGTCGCGGAATTCCTCGACGAATTTCACGGCACGTTTCTCGTCGTGACGCATGATCGCTATTTTCTCGACCGCGTGGTGAAGCGCATGATCGAGTTGTCCGACGGGAAATTTTTCTCGCACGACGGCAACTACACCGAATATCTGCTGGCCAAAGCCGAGCGTCAGGCTGCCGACGCGACCGTCGAACACAAGCGCCAAATGTTTCTGAAAAAGGAACTCGCTTGGGTGCGGCAAGGGCCGCGCGCGCAGCGCAGCAAACAGAAGGATCGTTTCGAGCGTTACTATGACACCGCCGCGCAAGCCGGTCCAGTGATCGAGGAGGACGTGGAGCTTTGCATTCCGCCGCCGCCGCAACTTGGCAATCGCACGGTGGAAGTGGCGGACCTGGGCATGACCCTGGGCGGGAAAAAATTGTTCTCCGGTTTCTCCTTCAACTTCGCGAACGGCCAGCGCATCGGCGTGTGCGGGCGGAACGGTCTCGGCAAAACTACGCTGCTCAAGGCCATCATCGGCCAGTTGCCACCGACTGAAGGCACGGTGAAGATCGGCCAGCTCACGAAGTTCAACTATGTGGACCAGGGCCGTCTGCACCTGAACGAAGAAAAGACGGTGATGGACGAAGTCGCCGCCGGCCGGGAGTTCGTGCAATGGGGCGACGACAGGATTTCCGTGCGCTTGTATCTCAAGCGGTTTCTGTTTTCCGACGATCGCATCACGACCCAGGTGAAGAAATTGAGCGGCGGCGAACGCAGCCGGTTGCTGCTCGCGCAGGTTTTAAAAAATGGCGGCAACTTCCTGATCCTCGACGAACCGACTAACGATCTCGATCTGCCGACGTTGCGCGTGCTGGAGGAGGCGTTGATCGCCTTCACCGGCATGGTGCTGGTGGTTAGCCATGACCGCTACTTCCTCAACCGCGTGTGCACGGACATCCTCGCGTTTGAAGGCGACGGCAAGATTCATCACAGCGTTGGCGACTACGATTATTATCTGGAGAAGAAAAAGAAAGCGGACTTGGCGGCGGCCCGGCAGAGCGCGGCCATTCTCGCGACCAACAAATCCGAGGCGCGTGCCATCGAAGCGGCGAAGCCAAAGCCGAAGTTGCGCAAACTGTCCTTCAAGGAACAGCGCGAACTCGAAGGCATCGAGGCGCAAATCCACGCCGTTGAGGCGGAAGTCGCACGCATCGAAGGCCTGTTCGCGGACCCGGAATTTTTCCGCAAGCACGCGGCAAAGGTGAACCAGCTCACGCACGAACTCGACGCGGCCAAGGCAAACGTGCCGAAACTTTACGCGCGCTGGGAGGAACTGGAAGCCATCAAGTCCGCCAGCGAAGCGACCGCGCCGGCCGCGTGAGCGACTTGGAAGACAGTGAGACAAACTTGTGCCTGCGCCGGATCGTTCAGACAAATCGCGCCTTCGCTGATGCGCGGTGATGGTTCGCCTTTCAGATGGATGGGAAAGCGTTCGCTCAATGAGCGGGCATAGGCGACGAAATCTGCGAAGCCTTCGGCGAGCGCCTGCTTGAGGCTGATCAGCCGGAACAACCCGCGACTGCCGGGCGCGACGTGTTTCATCAATTCCACGGTCACGCGCCCCATCGTGTAGCGCGGATTAATTTCCACAATCGGCTTGAGCCGGACTTTTCCGTCCGCGTCACGATAGGCAAAAGCGTCAATGCCCACCGGGCCGAGATAATTGGCGCGGCGCAACTCTTCTTCGAGCAAGGCAAAGATATCCGCGTAAAGCGTGTGAAACCGTTGCGCGATGTCCGGCGGCTCGGGGAATAGCGCGATCAAATTCGCGGGAATTTTCTTCTGATGGCCGGGCAGGGCGACGTTGCCTTGGAACTGGCCTTTAGCGTCATTGAGCAAACCCGTATAGCCGCAAAGCTTCAAGCCCTCGTCAGCCATTTCCAGTTGCACGGAAAAATCCAGTTTGCGTTCCAGCCACGGCTCAACGACGAGCTGGCGGTCGTTCCTGATCGCATTCGCAATCCAGCGACGATGCGGTTCCAAAATCTCTGGCTCGAACAACCGCATTGCGTTGCTGCCCGCCAGGCCGAGCGCTTCCTTGATGACGATTTTGTGATGGCCGCGCTGGCGGATCGCAGCAATCGCTTCCAAGGCTTCTGCGAGAGAGTTCGCCGCGACGCCAACTTCATGTTCGGTGCAAAGCCAGTTATCCGTAGGAGCCGACGTGAGGAGGCTTTGACTAGATTTCGGGTTTTTAATTTGAGACTCGTCACCTCGTCTCCTACGAATCATCTTTCTCAACAACGCCGCGCTCCACGCTTTCGAGTAAAGCTGCGCGATGTCTGGATTGAAACTTCCGGTGGCAGTGCGTTTCTCGCCGGTGAGATTGCCGAAGATTGGTTCGAAGAATTCCACGCTGTCCGGCCCCCACGCCCATGGACGCAGGCGACCGAGCTTGCGCGAGGCGAGATCACGGAACGCCGAACTTCCGTTCGGCGTTATCCTGTTTTGCTCACCACCGGTTGTCTTGCCGATCTGAAGATCGGCGTTCCGGTCCATCTCCACAAATTCCGGCAGCGCGAAGCCTGCCTGCTTGATGGTGCTCAAAAATTCCACGGACGGCTTTTGATTCAGCAGAACAATGTCGTCCTGCCGGCAGAGGAACTGCGGCAGGTTTGCGAGATCGCGTGCGAGTTGCGCCTGATGTTTCGTGGGATTGAACGATTTGCCATGGGCGATGCGCGCCTCGGCGAAGGGATTGAAAACAAAAACATTCGGCGTGCGGCCCTTGGATTGTGAAAACACATCCAGCTCCGCGATGAAATGCGTATCTAGCCCGGCGGCGCGACGGCCTTCCACGTTCAGCGTGATGCCTTTCGCGCGCTGCGGCGACAAGGGGAATTTCAACTGGCGGCAGAACGCCTCCCAATCGCTCTCGCTGGGATTTTTCCAGCGGCGAAACCATTTCAGGCCGTAGGCGACGTGTCCGATCTCATCGCGATAGATTTTGTCGAGCAGCTTCGCCGTGGCGTCATCGCCCACCGTGGCGAAGCCCTGAGCGAAGTGGCGGGCGAAATCCAGGTTCGCCTGCTCAAAGGTCAGGCAGAGGCTGGAGACGTAATCCATCGGATTTTC
>TBL_comb47_HYPODRAFT_10008726_pt1 | contig 10294 bp, 8 predicted proteins | sample TroBogypolimnion_40_FD_10682 | JGI IMG/M metagenome (IMG submission 10682)
TCTTCAAATAACTGGTCTTCTCCCTTGGGTACCGGTCCCGAAATGATTAATGGTGTTCGGGCATCATCGATCAACACAGAGTCAACTTCATCCACAATAGCATAATTGTGTTTCCGTTGTACCAGATCAAGTGGCGCAGTGGCCATATTATCACGGAGGTAATCGAATCCAAATTCATTGTTAGTACCAAAAGTGATATCAGCTAAATATGCAAGTCGTCGTTCTTCTGAATTTGGCCTATGTTTGTCAATACAATCAACGGTCAACCCATGAAACATATAAAGCGGACCCATCCATTCAGAGTCACGTTTTGCCAGGTAATCATTCACTGTAACGAGATGAACGCCATTACGGGTTAAGGCATTCAAAAAAACAGGAAGTGTAGCTACAAGTGTTTTTCCTTCACCAGTTCCCATTTCTGAAATTTTACCTTTATGAAGTACCACGCCACCAAATAACTGAACGTCATAATGAACCATCTCCCATTTGATCAATGTACCTCCGGCCGTCCATTCGTTTTTATAGTGTGCCTTATCGCCTTGAATGGTTACAAAATCATGCTTTGTTGCCAGTTCACGGTCAAAATCATTGGCTGTTACAATTAATTCGGAATTTTCGGTCAGACGACGGGCTGTGTCTTTCATGATACTAAATGCTTCAGGCAATACTTCATCCAATATCTCTTCATACTTGGAAGTGATTTCTTTTTCAAGTTTATCAATTTCAGTATAAGTCTTTTCACGAAGGTCAATTTGAATTTCTTCAATGTCAGCTTTTAATTCGGCAATACGGGTAACTTCAGGTGCGACATAGTCCTGAATCCTTTTTTTTAGAGTTTCAGTTCGTGCCCGTAATTCATCATTTGAAAGTGGAACTATCTGTTCATAAACCGCTTTGATTTTATCCACAAAAGGGCTTATTTCTTTCAAGTCACGTTGTCCTTTATTACCCAATATTTTCCCTAAAAAATCATTAAATCCCATATATTTCAATGTTTTATATTATTGTATTAATGTATATTTGTTTATCCTGTCAGTTTTTCCGAAAAAGACTGACAAAGATAGTATTTTTTCATGTTAAAAATACGTATCAAGCTAATTTATTAGCCTGTGTTATTAAAACAAAAAACGCTCCAAATTTCTTCGGAGCGTTAATTATGGGTTGTCAATCACGAACCTTAGAGAATTAAGTATTCATTCCACCACAAACGTTGATGACTTGTCCACTTACATAACTGGATAAATCGGATGCGAGGAAAAGTGTCACTTTTGCCACTTCTTCAGGGCTTCCTCCACGTCGTAACGGAATTGATTCATTCCATTTAGCACGTTGTTCATCGCTAAGTGCATGTGTCATTTCAGTTTCGATAAATCCTGGAGCAATAGCATTTGCACGAATACCGCGTGAACCTAATTCTTTAGCAACAGATTTAGCAAGTCCAATCATTCCTGCTTTCGATGCTGAATAGTTTGCCTGACCTGCATTTCCCGAAACACCAACCACTGAGCTCATGTTAATGATACTGCCGTTTTTTTGTTTCATCATGACAGGTGTTACTGCATGAATAAAATTGAAAGCCGATTTCAGGTTTACATTTATCACCGCATCCCATTGCCCTTCACTCATTCGCATCATTAAACCGTCTTTAGTAATACCGGCATTGTTTACCAATACATCGATATGTCCGAATTCTTTTTGAATTTCGTTGACAACAGAGTGCGTTTCTTCAAAATTTGCTGCATTCGATGCATAACCTTTACATTTTACTCCTAAAGCTTCAATTTCATTTTGTGTTGCAAGTGCATTTTCATCAATGAATAAATCGGTAAATGCGATATCAGCTCCTTCACTCGCCAGTTTAAGGGCAATTGCTTTTCCAATACCACGAGCAGCACCTGTTACGATAGCCACTTTTCCTTCTAATAATTTCATGTTTATGATTTTAATTGTTTAACGCGGGAATCAGATAGAACCTATTTTAAAAGATAACTTTGAAAATATAATCTTTGAAATGAGTCATCCTTAAATCCCGATTTCTAAAATGAATTATAAAAATTTCGGGGCAAAGATAGTGCTTTTTTCCTAAAGTAGTAAAAAACCTGCATAAAATGCTCCCTTTTGTGCATAAAAAAGCACCCGGGATATTGAATGCTTTCTTATTGTTTTCATAAAAAGCGATTTATTTTCGTCTAAATGTCATCGCCTTATTAATTTTACTTACTGTTTTGAATCTTACACTGTTTTTCAATGAAGGCTTTGTTGATAATGCTAAGGTATTTACATAGTTTAATGTGCCCTGGAACCCGCCTGTAATAAGAACCCCATAATCATCATAAAACTGATAATTGATACTATATATTTTATTAGCCCTAGTCACTACTATATTCCCTATTGATAATGGATCTGTCAGTATACCATAATACCAGCATCCCCATCGGTAATTGTAAGAATCAGTATAAGCAGGAACCAACGTAAAAGGTGAAATATAAATCTTGGAGGTTAAATTGGTTATCATATTGTATGTTCCGGTGGGTATGCTGTCCGTCACTGTCAAAGGAGTATTCAGTTCAATAACTAATACTTCTCCATTTCCCGTTAAACTATCCATCCTTATTCCTGAACTGGCAAGATATAAAATAAAATTATTTGATCCGGTGCCTGTAATTGAATCTTTTGTAGTGTAAGCATCACCATAATAATCTAATTCTCCCTGAGTCATGGATGGTAAGATTTTATCATCGACAGTCACATCACAGGTAGCTGTTTGATTTCCGGCTTTGACGGTAATAATGGCAGTTCCGCTTGCTATGCCCGTGACTAATCCGTTGACAACGGTTGCAATATTTGAATTGCTTGTCGTCCATTTTTTTTGAAGGTTTTTTATATCTCCTGTTGCTTTCATTGTTGTTGTCAAAGAATCAGTCATTCCTACAATTAAGTAAGTTGCTGATTTATTCAACGTTAAACTAGTGACATCATTTTTTACACAAGATTCCAAAAATACAAGTGCAAACAGAGAAATTATTAAAACCGGTTTCATTATTTTTTTCATGTTTGGTAAATATTTAAGTCTATTAATCAACAACAAATGTAGTGACAATTATCTAATTAACAATTATTTCGCCTTTTATTGTGTCTGAATTTATGATTTATGTTTCATTGTACGTATTTAAAAGCAGAAAATCGTCTGAGTATCCAGACGATTTTCTTTATAAATAAAATGGCATTAAATTATTTAAGCATTCATAGATACCAAAAACTCATCATTGTTTTCCGTTCGTTCCATGCGGTCTTTTAAGAATTCCATGGCTTCCATCGAATTCATATCAGCCAGGTGTCTGCGAAGTATCCACATACGGTTAAGAGTATCCTGATCAAGCAGCAAGTCATCACGACGGGTACTTGAAGCCATAATGTCAACAGCAGGGAAAACTCTCTTATTTGAGAGCTTACGGTCCAGTTGAAGCTCCATATTTCCGGTTCCTTTGAATTCTTCAAAAATTACTTCGTCCATTTTCGAACCGGTTTCAGTTAATGCCGTAGCAATGATAGTGAGACTTCCTCCATTTTCGATATTACGGGCTGCACCAAAGAAGCGTTTTGGTTTGTGCAAAGCATTAGCATCAACACCACCTGAAAGGATCTTACCTGAAGCAGGGGAAACTGTATTGTATGCTCTCGCCAGACGGGTAATCGAATCTAGCAGAATAACTACATCCTGACCACATTCTACCATTCGTTTTGCCTTTTCGTGAACCATGCTGGCTACTTTTACATGACGTTCAGCAGGTTCATCAAATGTAGATGAAACAACTTCGGCACGTACACTACGTGCCATATCAGTCACTTCTTCAGGACGTTCATCAATAAGCAATACAATCATATAGACTTCTGGATGATTGGCCGCAATGGCGTTGGCAATATCTTTCAGTAAAACTGTTTTACCTGTTTTAGGTTGAGCTACGATTAATCCACGCTGACCTTTACCAATTGGACAAAACAAATCAACAATTCGTGTTGAAAGTGTGTCATTTTTTCCGCTGCAAAGATTAAACTTTACATCCGGGAAAAGAGGAGTGAGGTGTTCAAAAGGTACACGGTCACGTACATATTCAGGTGAGCGACCATTTATTTGTGCGACCTTGATTAATGGAAAGTATTTTTCTCCTTCTTTTGGTGGGCGAATAGCTCCTTTAACAGTATCTCCTGTTTTAAGTCCAAAGAGTTTTATCTGTGACTGCGAAACATAAATATCATCAGGAGAGGCCAGGTAATTATAATCTGCAGACCTTAAAAAACCGTATCCATCAGCCATCATTTCCAATGTTCCTGTTCCTTCAAGTATTCCATCAAAATCAAATTGTTTTTCGCCTTTTTCAGGACGTTGATTAAACTTATTCCGATTGATGTTATTGTTATTATTCCCGTTATTGATATTCGTATTAAGTTTAGAGTGTCTAATCTCTGTAGTTTCCAATGAAACTGCCACTTGCTCAGTATCACTTTCTGTCTGTTCAATTTCAACCTCATTGACAAACAAAGTTTCTTCGCCATTCAAGTCATTTACCTGTGATCTGTCTTCCAGTACAAACACTTTTGTTGGTGCCGGTATCGTAGTTGGAGCTACAATTGTTTCAACTTCACTTTTTTCTACTTTTTCAGTATCCGGTTTAATAATTACCGGTTTATTTGTTTTTGCCTGTTTTGGCTTATTTGGTTTTTTCGTTGAAGGTTTGGGTGTTGTCGCTTGAGTTGTTTCTACTGGTTTAGCTTCAATGCGAACAGCCTCAAGTTGCTTAACATTGGCTGAAGCTTGTTCATCTACAACTTTTGGTGTAGCAATTTCAACTTGTTTTGATATATTCTGAAGATTAGTTTGATTTTTTTGTTCAGGAGTTTTTTTAACAGGAACCCTCAACCTTTTTTTTCGGTCTATTTCCTGATTTTCATTAGAAATAGTTTTTCGTTGTGCATTGACAACGGCTTGTTGATCGAGAATATCATAGACCAGAGTTTCTTTTTTAGTTGAATTAGAGACTTTAATACCTAATTCAGTCGCGATGTCCTTTAGTTCGGACAATTCTTTTGCATTCAATTGCAGAATGGTGTAATTACTCATAAAGTGATGAATAAACGTTTAAGGGATATTTTTCCTTTTGGAAAAAAACGTTGTTGTTGTGAATGTTATTTTTTGATTGTTTTTCAAATGCAGGACTGCATTTGTGATTCGAAAACGTTGCAAATTTACGACTATATTTTGAATAAACAAATATTTATAGTGTTTTTATTTAATTCTATACCAATCGGGAATAAGTAAAATGAATTCTTACTCATTTAACAAGACCTCTTTTGCAATTAACAATGCTTCTTTCTCTTTATCTGATATTTTAGGGTAAGATAAGTTAAGTTTCTTAAGTTCCTGGCAGATTATTTTACCCACCAAATAGCGGGAATACCACTTTTCATCAGCTGGAATAATAAACCAGGGAGCTTCATTGGTACTTGTATTCAAAATAGCATCTTCATAAGCTGACTGATAATCATCCCAAAAAGCCCTTTCTTTTAAATCTGCTGTTGAGAATTTCCAGTTCTTTGTCGGATCATCAATTCGATCTAAAAAACGTTTCTTTTGTACATCTTTAGACACATGCAGAAAGAATTTCAGAATAATGGTGTCATTTTCAGCAAGATTCTTTTCAAAACGGCATATTTGTTTGTATCTTTTTTGCCAGAACGATTTATCAATGTCCTTGATTGATTCAATACCTGCATGTTTCTCATTTAAAATAAATTCTGGATGAACTTTCGTTATCAATACGTTTTCATAATGCGAACGGTTGAAAATTCCAATCTCTCCTTTTCCCGGTAATGCTATATAATGACGCCAAAAATAATCATGATCCAGTTCTGTGACCGAAGGGGATTTAAAACTTGTTACTTGTACTCCTTCGGGATTAACACCTGACATAATATGTTTGATTGTTCCATCTTTTCCGGCTGCATCCATAGCCTGAATAATAATCAATACCGAATGATGTTTATCTGCATACAAAATATCCTGCAGGGACGATAATTCTTCAATATCTTTTTGAATTAATAACTCTCCACGTTCTTTATCAATGTTTTTTTTCTTAATTTCAGTAGGAAAATCAGAAAGTGAAAATTTTATGCCTTCGGATATTTTAAATTCATCAAAGTCCAACTTGTCTTTTTTTGCCATTGCCCATAATTTATTAATTACAAATTTTAATTACGCTTAAAATTCAATGATTTATATTATGTTGATTAAGAAAATCAACCTGAATTAAGCCGTTAAGCTATGTTTATTTTTCTATTGAACAATGATAGCAGATTTTACCAATAAAGTAAAATTTGAAGAATATGTTCATATTCCGGTTGCATAATTTAAGGGTTACACATGTATGGTATTCAAAAAAGGAAAATAAATTAAAGGTATCAGCAGGGTAGGTGACTTCATGCAACTATAACATTAAAATACTAAATATAGTTCATAATATTAGTCAATTTCATATAGTATGAACTTATATGAAAAGTATTTTTTAGCTGGGAATGCGATTAAACCAAACATCATATTTTAAGAATGAAAATAATTTTCACATGAAAATAACTTTTTTGTTTTGCATTCTCCAATATAATAAAGTAACTTTGCAAAGCAAACTTAGTAATTTACTTTAATAATTATAATATGTTGAAAATAGATGATAATGAACTGGTTGTAGGATTACAAATTTCTGTATCCAGGTTAGTGAAAGTAATGCGGAGTGATGTAAGACATGATGAATCACTTTCTTTAACAGAACGCTCCACCTTGTCTATGGTATATCGGTATTCAGAAATTCTCCCATCAGAGTTAGCTGCCAAAGAGAAGGTAACCAGCCAATCTATGTCGCAAATTATCAACAAACTTAAACTTGATGGGTATATAAATAAAACACCTTCCACTGAGGACAAAAGGAAAGTTATTATCACGATTACTCCAAAAGGCAGGGAATTTATTGAACTAAAAAAAAATAAAAGCCAGGAATGGCTGGCAAAAGCAATTTCTAATAAAACCAACCAAGCAGAAAAGGAAATATTGATGAGTGCAATTGCTATTCTGACTAAACTTGTTGAATATTATTAATGAACACTTCCATTTTCAGGGCTTTTCGCAGCCGCAATTTCAGTTTGTATTTTTCAGGACAATCAGTATCCCTGATTGGTACGTGGATGCAACGCACTGCAGTATACTGGCTGGTTTACACCCAAACCCATTCCACTTTCATGCTGGGTTTGACAGCTTTTGCATCCCAATTTTCCAGCTTTTTATTTTCTCCGTGGGGTGGGGTCATTTCCGATCGATATAACAGGTATCGGGTGACCATCATCACACAGATTGCGTCAATGATACAGGCCTTTTTGCTGGCTATCCTCGTTCTGTTTACAAAATATACTGTCTGGGAGATCTTTGCAATCAGTGTAGTATTAGGTGTCATTAATGCGTTTGATTTACCTGCCAGGCAATCTATGATAAATGAGTTGGTCGCTAAAAAAGAAGATTTGCCAAATGCTATTGCTCTCAATTCATCTATGGGAAAATTAGCATGGTTAATAGGACCTGCCCTATCAGGGATTGTCCTTGAAAAACTGGGTGCCGGAACATGCTTCCTGATCAATGGATTCAGTTATATGGCAGTTATTACGTCGTTGTTATTGATAAAATTCCCCGCATGCATTCCTCATCCTCATTCCAAAAAAGTGGTGAAGGAGTTCAAAGAAGGATATGTTTATTTAAAAGACACCCCTTCTATAGGGATCGTTATTATATTTATAGCATGTGTCAGTTTATTTGTATTGCCTTTCAGAACCTTATTACCTGTTTATGCAAAGGTTATTTTTAAAGGGAATGCTTCTACATTCGGTTATCTGAACAGCTCTGTAGGGCTTGGTGCACTTGTAGGCGCATTTTTTCTTGCATCCTTAAAATCATATACTAACATTAAAAAGGTTTTAGTAGTTAATCTATTGATATTCGGGGTTGCATTGGGATTGTTTTCTCACATGACCAATTTTCCTGTCGCCTTGCTTTTTGCTATGATAGCCGGTTTTGCCATGATGTCACAGACAACGATATGCAATACAATTATTCAAACCGGTGCTTCTCCTGAAATGAGAGGAAGGGTAATCAGTTATTTCGCCATGGCTTTTTTTGGACTGGAGCCATTAGGGGGATTGTTGGTGGGTACCATATCCAAATATGCAGGAACACCCTGTACTGTATTAGGACAGGGAATAGCAGCTATCTTAATTGGAATTGTTTTTCTCCCTTTACTTAATAAAGACAGGTTGAAAGAAAAAACAATATAGTAACTTTTAAAACTAAAAATACCAGTACATATAACAACTTAATGAGTAACAATTTCAACTATAAAAAAGCAGCAATATGGAAATTAAACATCTCTCACTTGGTATGGTAAACGCTTACTTGGTAAAAACCGGTAAGGATATTTTTCTAATCGATACAGGATTTGCTATGACCAGATCCAAACTTGAAAAAGCACTGGAAATGGAAGTTGTTAATCCCAGTAACATTAAACTGGTCATCATTACACACGGCGACATTGACCATATAGGCAACTGCGCTTATTTTCAAAAGGAATACGGATTAAAGATAGCCGTGCATGAAGCCGATGCCTGGCTGTGTACTACAGGTAAGTCCATCCAAAATCGAAAAAGAATATCATCGTCTCTCTCGAAGATCAAATCTTCAATTATCCGTGCACTTATTGTGAAACCTCTTATGAAAAAGTATCCACTGGAAGCATTTGAGCCTGATATGATTCTTGCTGATGGACACGATTTTAAGAAGGATGGATTTGATGCTAAAGTTGTTCATATCCCCGGACATTCCATCGGCTCAATAGGTATTCTTACCGCCGAAGGTGACTTTTTCTCGGGTGACACAATCAACAACAGGAACAAGCCAACTGTTGCCGATATTATAGAGAATGAAACAGCACTCGCTAAAAGTCTTGAGAAAATTAAATCATTGAACATCCGAACCATATATCCAGGCCATGGCAAACCATTTGCAAGGACTGAACTGAAAATATAAGTCTCCTGAAATACCCGGCTAAATGAAAGTAAGCCGGATACTTCAAAGAGGTTTAAAAAGTGGATTGTTGATTTTAACTATTTTGATCTTTCATATTCCGGGATTTCATTCTCCGATTCTGATAGTATTTAATTTGTTTATCCAGCTCAAAATCCTGGTTGTGTAAGTGCCTGTAATAGCTATGTACAATGATTGCGGTCATATCATTCGGATGATAAATCCCAAGATCATTAAAATGTCTGGAAAGTTTCGTTCCCTGTGACAATCCCCAATTATACCGTATCCATAAACCAGTAGAAAATTGGCTTTTAGTAATATATTCACTTTCTGTCATATCAAATATCTCTTTTTTCTCTTTAATTGTATATGCTTTGTCCAATAGAATGATCGCTTCGTTTAGGTTTTTAGGACTGTGTCTGTTATGGTGGTTTCTTGCAGATAATCCGGCAACCAGAATAAAAACAAACATTACGACAGCTAAGCTTTTAATATACATGCTACTTTAAGTTTTAGATTTTTTCGTATGACTTCGAAACTTCCTGTTGTTTTTTTCGTAATCATATTTTACAGTCGTAAAAATAGGTATAATTTTCGAAGATTCTTGTTCATTAATATCAACTAATAAAGCTTCGAGGTGATGGATTCAGGAAAGTCATTTTTTAGTTGCCCCATATCGGAGAAACCTGCCTTCAGGGCTTTCCGAAGCATGGAAAGGGTAGCTTCATTGTTTCCTTTCCAATATGGAGGAAATGAAGAAAAGTAATACATATCCGGATTTTCAGGCTCCAGCAAACCATAAATGGAAAGGGTCTTATTCAACGATTCCTCATTTCGTTCATTTATAGCTTGTTTACTAAGCGAATAGCTGACAATACCCCAGAATCCTTTTATTCTCCTGTACATATCCTTTATGTAAGGGTCTTGTTCTGTTTTGATTTTTTCTAAAGTTGTTCTGATCTCTCTTTCCCACCACTGCGTATCTTTTGTCCGGAAATCATCTACATAAGTTTGTCTTATCCCGGATTCATAGGTAAGGCACTTTGCCAGCCTATTTAACTGGCTGATATATTGAGGATTGCTCTTTAATAAGTCATAATTGGAAGCAAAAGTCTTATCACCATTAAAAGGTTCGGTTTGTGCCATATTGCGTGCAACGAGCGTCGCTTTCAGAAAATCACC
>TBL_comb47_HYPODRAFT_10008727_pt1 | contig 10294 bp, 12 predicted proteins | sample TroBogypolimnion_40_FD_10682 | JGI IMG/M metagenome (IMG submission 10682)
TCCGAACGGCCGAATCCGTCCTTCACGCCCAAAGGCAACTTGGGGCTTGAGGTACAGGAACCCCGCCATCAAAAAGAGGAAGATAGACACCATCCAGATGCGATGGTTTTTCCGTGTGATACCCTCCATTATCAAATCGTGGCGAAAAACAATGAGCTACGTCCTCCCCAACCGAAAGGCGTTTGCGGACTTTATTACTCGGACGTTTCTGAAGTACCGCAAGTCGCCCCGTGGTGCTGAGGATGCGGACGATAAGGAGGAGGACTTGTGCAAGAAGCAGTCCAATGCCCGTGAACTGCTGCACTACCAGAAGCTCATTCGGGACTATATGCTCATTGAGACGCCGTATCGTGGCATTCTGCTCTACCACGGACTCGGTTCGGGCAAGACCTGTTCGTCCATTGCTGTGGCCGAGTCGTTGCTGACGACCATGAAGGTGATTGTGATGACGCCCGCGTCGCTTCGTGCCAACTACATTGGTGAGTTGCGCAAGTGCGGCGACCCCGTGTATGCGTACGAGAATCACTGGCGCCAGCAGCAGCTGAACGAAGAGACGCGAGCCCAGGCCAAGACGATGGGCATCTCCGATGGATTCCTCGACCGCAACAACCGCTTCTTCTCTACGGTGCCCAATGAGAACCCGAACTTTGCCGACCTCCCCAAGACGGAGCAGGATGTGATTCGTGCACAGATTGAGGACATTCTCACGCAGCGGTACACGTTCATCAACTACAACGGCTTGACGCGCGCCAATGTGAAGGAACTGGTCCCCGAAGAGGGTCCGAATCCGTTCGAAGACAAGGTGGTGATTGTGGATGAGGTCCATAACTTCATCTCCCGTATCGCCGACAAGGAAGGTGTGGTCGGGCCCGTCTACCAGGCGCTGTATCACGCCAAGCGGTGCAAGATCGTGGCGCTGTCGGGCACACCCGTCATTAACCGTCCCAATGAGATTGCGTACCTGATGAACCTGCTCCGCGGACCCATTGAGCGCATCACGATTCCGTTCAAGCGCATCGAGGGTTGGGACGAGGATAAGATGACTTCCGTGTTCCGTCAACAGCCTGAAGTAGACTCCATCGAGTTCAATGCGGCCAAGAAGGTCGTGATGATCACTCGCAATCCACCGCAGTTCCGTTCCGTCTACAATGAAAAGGGCGACCGTATTGCTGTGCAGTACAAGGCCGACATGAAATGGGTCGCTGTGCCTGCCGACTGGATCAACGGCTGGAAAACCAAGGTGGAGGTGGAACTGAGTGGTGCCGAGATTGCCGTAGAACGCGTGACGACGGAGGAGTTCGAGTGCCTGCCGTCTCCGTATGGCGAGTTTGCCTCCATGTTTCTGGACGGACTGTCCATCAAGAACCCCCTGCTGTTTCAGCGCCGTATTCAAGGACTGGTCTCGTACTTCAAGGGCGCGGATGAACGCATGCTGCCCCGACGCATCGAGGACGAGAAGATGCTTGAGAAGGTTCCGATGTCCGAGGAGCAGTTCACACACTACCTGCAGGAGCGATGGATTGAACTGAAGATGGATTCGCAAAAGGGCAAGAAGTCCATGGACGAGAACCTGGGCAGTTACCGTGTGCTGTCGCTGGCCTGTAACTACGCCGTGCCCGGTGAACTTCGTGTCATGACAGGAGAGGAGAATGAAGACAAGGTTGCCGACAAGCCCGAGGTTCTGGCCAAACTGAAGGCTGATCCAGACAAGTTCCTGTCCGAAAAGGCATTGAAAGTACTGAGTCCGAAGTTCTTGAAGGTGCTGAAGAACATCCAGGAGTCACCCGACAAGAATCAGTTTGTGTATTCGCAGTACCGCGAACTGGAAGGTCTCGGAGTCTTTTCGGCTGTCTTGGAGGCCAACGGGTGGCAACCCTACAGGTTGGCAAAGCAGGGTGGACAGTGGGTGGAAGGCGAGATGGACCCTGCGAAGCCTGCGTACACGTTCTACACGGGACAGGAGTCGACGGAGGAGCGCGAGTTGTGCCGACAAATCTTCAACGGCAAGTACGAGTCCAGTTTTCCCGCGTCTCTGAAGACGAGCGTAGAGGCCCGTGGCAAGAAGCTGTTGTCTCTGCTGATGGCGTCGAGCAGTGGTGCCGAAGGAATCACCCTGGCCAATGTGCGTCACGTGCACATTCTGGAGCCGCACTGGACCCCTGCGCGCCACGACCAGGTCATTGGTCGCGCGATTCGCATCTGCTCTCACGCAATGCTCCCCGTAGAGGAGAGGACAGTGCGTATTAGCTTTTACGTCTCGGTGTTCACGGACAAGCAGGCCAAGTCCAATGAGTTCCCGAACATTACGCCGATTCGTCGTGCCGATACGGCCATGAAGCGGTATGAGGGAGGTGGCCCTGTGGAGACGTTCATGTCAGCCGATGAGTACCTGTACGAAATCTCCTTCGAGAAGAACCAGGTCAATCAGAAGATTGGGACTCTGTTGAAGCAGGCTGCAGTGGACTGCGAGATTCACCGCAAGTTGCACGCCCGTGAGAAACCGGTGATTTCGTGCATGCGCTTTGACAGCACCATTACGGGAGAGGACTTGGCGTTCAAGTCGTCTATCAAGGCAGAGGACCTGGACTCGACGTACCTGCGGAACATGGAACGCAAGCAGCGGCGATTGCAGCGTGTCGTCATCAAGGGTATTTTGTTTCTCATTGACCCATTAACTGCCGAGGTCTTTGACGGTGTGGCGTTCGACGACAACCACCGTTTGATTCCCGTGGGCCGCAAGATTTCCGACACTCAGATCCGCTGGGTGTTGGAGGGTAGGCCGACGTATGAGGCCGTGTGAAGATCCTCCAGCCATCCGTCGCAGATCCGCGTCCAGCTCTTGAACGGAAACGTCCGAATCGCTGCCTTGCGCGTATCCAGTGCCTTGACCATCTCGTCCATCTTCAACGCAACCTCGTCGGGGTCAAAGGTCGGAGCCGAGAATCCGAGGGGCATGGACCCTGCAAAGTACTGGGTGCCCGATGGCGGAATGAATGCGGCCACGTCCTCTGTGAGGAACGACCGGTAACTACCCACGTCCGTCACCACCTGGGGTGCGCCCGTGTACAGATGCTCGAGCTGGCACAGACCAAATCCCTCGCCGTCCGATGTGTTGATACCAATGTCCGTCATGTTGTAGAGTTCGTTGATCTGCGCGTCCGACAGCGTATTCGGAGGCGCAGTGTCCACAATCATGAGGCGGTTGGCGAGCGCCTCGGGAACCAGACCTGCCCGCTTCAGTTCCGTAATGTAGATGCGCTGGAGATCGTAGAACGCGCCGTGCTGCGGGTTCATGGCCGTAACCACCATCAGGTACACGGGGTCCTCGGTGAAGGTCAGCAACTTCACGAAGCCCATGATCATGGTATCCAGACGCTTGCGCTGGCTGTTGCGGTTCGCATTGAGAAAGACCACGGCATCCGTAGGAATCTTTAGGTTGCGACGGAGGGCCAGACGCTGGTCGCGCGGCATGCACGTGAACTCGGTAGCGTCGATGCCGTGCTCAATGACACTCGGTGGCGCAGTTCCGGGCGAATACGACGCATACGTGTCTGCCCACGACTGCGTAAAGCAGTAGATGCGGTCGGCATTCTTGTTCATGGTGTCGACCAGCGGCTGCGCGATTCCCTGGTAGACCTGGTCCACATAGAGCCACAACTTGAAGGTCGCGGTTGACTTGTCGTACTTCATCGCCTCGATGAACTTGCAGATGATGAGTGGGTCATTGTAGATCATGACCACGTCGGGGCGGACCATGTCTACGTACTCGGCAATCTTGTTGAATCCGAACCCCTCCTCGCGCGGGTCCTCGTTGGACGCTGCGTCGTATCCCACGACCCCGTCGGGGAGTTTGCGGACGTTCTTGCGATCGGGATGACGCTGGAACCCAAAGTGAAAGGTCTTCACCTTCGGGGCCAGCGACGCTACCTGACGAAGAAGGTTGTAGGCGACCTTGGCGTAGCCAGTGGTCTGATCAACGTGAGTACTGACGAGAACGAAGCGCATTGTGTAATTCTCTCCGCTCTGTATAAATAGAATGCAGGTCAACTCTGCGCAGGATTACCTGACGCGTCACAAGCGCAACATCATCGCCAAGACCTACACGGCCGACCCGCCCGCGGGCAAGAACAAGATTCCGTCTACGTACCTCAGTCTGAAGGCGAATGCCGCGGCACGGTACCACCTCAATGTGGCTGCAGCATGTCGTGGAAACCAGACGTGCTCGCAGTTGGGCGAGACCACTACGTCCTACTGCTGTTCGCAGTCTGGCGCGGTTCTCTATTAAACAATGATGTTCCGTAACTACAAATGCCCGGCGCGCTCCTTCAGTTGGTGGGCGTGGGGGCTCAGAACGAGTTGGTCAATGGCAACCCGTCCATGACCCACTTTCGCAGCACCTACAAACGCCACACGAACTTTGCCATGGAGCATATTCGTGTGGACTTTTCGAGTTCCAACCTCAACTTTGACGTGGCGCAGACTCGCAAGCTCTCGGCTCGCATCGACCGCTACGCACAGCTACTGAACGACTGCTACGTAGTCCTGACGCTTCCAGACATTTGGTCTCCGCTGGTTCCTCTGACGGTGGCGCCACCCAAGGGATACGACCCGCGTTGCACAGCGGTTGGGTACGAGTTCCAGTGGATTCCCAATGTCGGATACAATCTCATCGACCGAATCGAACTCACCATGAACGGACAGACCATTCAGACGATTCCTGGCGAGTGGCTGAAGCTGTACTCGTACTTGACGTTTGACGGCACGAAGCGCCTGACAGTGAACCAGATGGTAGGCAACGTGCCTGAGATCTACGACCCTGCGAATGCATTTGACCGCCATGGACAGTACCCGCACTCGGTGTCCTACGCTTCTCCTGCCTACGACTCGACTGGAAACCTGATTTTCCCGGGCGCTACCATTCCCGAACCGTCCATTCGTTCACGTCAGCTGGTTGTGCCTCTTCACTTCTGGTTCTGCGAATCTGCAGGGTCTGCATTGCCGCTGGTGTCTCTCCAAAACACGGAGGTCTATATCAACGTCACGCTTCGTCCTCTGAACTACTTGTACACGGTGATTGACGTTGTGCCCACGTCTCCTACGTTTGGACAGCGTATTCGTCCCACGGGGTCGTATCCCTTGAACCTGTTTCTGACACCGACTCTGCCGAATGGAAGCCCTACGAATGCGGGTGTCGCAAACTTCAATCCCGATCCGTACCTGGAGTGCAACTTCTTCTACCTCACCGAGACGGAAATGGCCCAGTTGGCCACGGCAGACCAGAGTTACATGTTCAAGGAAGTCAGTTTCGTGGGCGCAGAGGGGCAGTACGGGCCCAATACCGACCTACTGCTTCCGATGCGAAACTTGGTGACGCGTGTCACGTGGGTTGCCTCTCGTTCCGACAGTATCGCGGCGAATGCGTGGGACAATTACACCAACTGGTCAGACCCGAAGCGCGCACCGTGGAGTGCCAATACGTCCGATGTGGCGACGAGTCTGTATGCGTCGGGACAGCAGCAGGTGACGTCCGTGTTCCCCAGGGACATTGTGGTTGACGGCACCCTCCTGTTTGACGGCAACGAGCGTCTCCAGGTCAAGCCGTCCGAGTACTACTCACTGCTCGAGACCTACCGCTTTGCAAGTGGCGTGACCCCCGAGAAGCTTCCAGGTGTCTACATGTACTCGTTTGCCCTGAACAATAACGAGTACCAACCGTCGGGGGCTGCGAACGGAAGCAAGGTCAACAAGGCCTTGTTGCGCCTGACGCTGCAGCAGCCGCTACCTGCTACCAATCAGACCTTTCAGTTTGCGGGCGTAGGCAGCATCACGGGAACCACATTGACCTTGACGTCAGGTGGACCATTCGTCGTGGGTGCGACTCTGTCAGGTACGGGTGTGACTCCGGGCACCACCATTACCGCGGTGAATGGTTCGACATACACGGTGACTCCTTCGCAGACGGTTCCTGCTGGAACTGTGATTACAGAGACGATTCCTGCCGTGACCACGACTACGGTGTGCGTCCTGAAGTCAACGGCATTGAGCACGAATCCAACGGTCATTCCTCCCGGGCAGCTTTCCCTGTATACACCCGATCAGGTCTTGACCATCGTGCAAAACACGAACAATGCGACGGTGGTCTTCGCGTACACCTACACCGTGAATGCTTACGTCGAATCGTATAACTACTTGCGTGTCGTGAGCGGTCTTGCCAATCTTGTGTTTGCTTCTTAACAATATGAGCAACCCTCCTCCCGTCAAGGTAAGCCCTCGGCCGACGGGTCGTGACGTCGATGAGGTCAATCTCCCTACTCCCCAGCTTCCCAGCTATTCGGCTCCGACCACGCCGACGTATTCGTTTCCGTCTTCCGATACTCGGAGCCTTCGTATCACCAAGGCAACGTTCAAGTACGGCAATCAGGAGGTAGACTGTGTGGGCTACATTAAGCCGCACATCTCCTACGGCTACGTTGAATATCCAGTCAAGTCCTTGTTCGCCGACCTCAAGGATGCCAATGTCATTCATACGAACATCGACAATGGGGACGCACTGAAACTGGTTCCTCCAAAGGTATCCATTGAATACTACGACCCCGACGGCTTCCACAGGGCCGAGTTCGTAATGGAAGACATTATCATCCTCGGAAAACTGACAGCGTGGGGGTTGTTCATGAAGAAGCCTGGCGAACTCAGTTGGCAGGCAGCCCTGGCTGCAGGGAAGATACAGTTTTGGCTCGCCGTTGCCGTGTTCTGGGTCCTGATGATTGTTTGGGCCTACAAGATGTGGACACACATGTCAGACATGGGGCTGTCGTTCACAAATGCAACCCAAGAGAACTTCGGCGACTACGGGATGATCTTCGCGCGAGCCGCTGGAGTTATCGCACCCTTCGGGGCGACTCGATACGTCATGGCCTTTATTGCGGCACTGGCTCCCGTGTGGTCGTTTTGCATGCAGTTTGCCATGTGGTACTTTGTGGATAGCCAACTGAAACGTCGACTTGAACCCGGACCGCCCATATCACTGCCCAATATGCCGTCCATGGGCCCGTCGTCTGCAGGATCGGCGCCGAAGGTTTCGGATGCCCAACTGGACGCGGGAATCGCCGCCGCCCGCGAGCAGCCTGGTGCCATTGGCGCGGCCGCACGATTTCTACCCAAATCGGTAATTAGCAGCTTTGTACCAAAAGGTTAATTCGCGTCATGGTATAATGCTTGACGGTATCTGGTTCGCAGCAGGCGCCACGTTCGGTCTGTTGTTGTCGTCCATCGTGATTCCGCCGCGTCGCACAGTGTCCAAGGTCCCTGACCCGATGGACGGGAAGATCGTGTACCACACGGACACGGGGTGTGTCCATGTCGAAGCCACTGAAGTTCCGTGCACGTCCGAGACGGACTCGTTCAATCTTTTGGCCTCGCTTAAGAAGTAAGGGGATGCTCAATATCACCGCCGCGATTGAACGAGCCAAACCATTCTTTTCCTTTGTCATTGGACTGGGCCTGGCAGCACTCTTGTTCCATCGCGACTATGTGACCCAATATACGCTTGCTCTGCCTCTGGACGATGTGCGTAGCAAGACGAACCGGGTGGACGGCAAGTGCTATCGGTACCGCGTGGAAGATGCGGTCTGCGAAAAGATGCCTTCAGTATAAACAATGGATAGCGACTCGACCTCCTTGGATGCCCTGCTTCCTTCGCCGCAAGGCAACCAGTCTGCACCGCCGCTGATTCCGATGCCGTCGACGGAGCAGACGACGCAGGGCTCGATGATTCCGTCCTTCAAGCCGACCATGCCTCAGATGGGCTTCATGTTCCGCAACTTGAAGTTGTACTTCTGCTTCTTCGTGGCCGCTGCCGTCATTTCTCTGTCTACGCCGCGCAACATGCTGCTGCAGTATCTCCCGTCCATGTACACGAGTGGCGGAGTCGTGTCGTGGCAAGGTGCGGGTGTTCTCGGTGGCGCCGCGGTGGTCATTGCGCATCTGCTGTCCGTGTTCCTCGGTAGTCTGGGGATTTAAGAGACTCGGGGGTGAATAAGCAATGGACAACGTCGCATGGGTGTATCCCAACATATGCCTCGGCGCGGGTGCGTCGCTGACCTCGTTCTTTGTCAATTCCAATCGCGTGACCCACGTTATCAACTGTGCGTACGCCGAGAACTCTCCTGCCTGGTTTCGTCGGTCGTACCCTAGTCGCTACGCGCAGCTGGACGCCCACGACTCCGTGGAGGTCAAGATCCTTGACTGGTACCCTGCATTTGAAACCGCCATGCGCAGTTTCCTTCGCGCACCCAATTCAGTGGTCTTTGTCCACTGTGCAGCGGGCATCAACCGCTCGGCGTTCCTCCTGCTGTACTTTATGTGTAAGAACTTCGGGCTTGACTTTCCTACGTTGCTCGCTGCGGTTCGCAAGCAGCGCCCACAGATTTGCCAGAACCCCGCCTTCATGGCTGAAGTGACGAATGCACTGAAGAACCCATCTACATAGACAACAACAATAGACACCATGGATGTGTTCAAGGTGAGGCGGATACGGGAAACGGGATCGGCGTCCATCGGGACGCTCGATTCGGTTCACCAGGACATTGTTCAGGGACTGCGGGAAACCCAGTCAAAGGCAGAGACGGAGGCGGAATTGACTGGGTTGCGAGAGAAGATTGCTGGAGTCCAGGGGTCAAATGAGATTGGTGACGTCATTCAGTTGTCGCAGTGGGAGGCACGCGTCAAGGAGTTGGCACACGAGGCAGTGCAGGCTGATCCAGTGCAGGAGTACTACCTGAAGAATATGGACATTCTGATGGGGTACTACAACCGCGATTCAGGAGGCACGTCGGCCACCACCGTTGCGCCCAAGGACGCCCACACGTTCCTGAAGTTCTTTGCCACTGCGCCCAGCACGGACACCGGGTCTACGCGCAAGCAGATGTTTGATGAGTACGTGGCCCGCATGAAGCTGGGGAATGTTCCCGAGATGACGCAGATGCAGACGGAACACTGCAACCAGTGCAATGTGGCCCGAGAGGAAATCAGTTCCGAAGGAATCTTGGTCTGCCCAAAGTGTGGGTCGGAAGAGTACTCGCTGGTGGTGTCGGACTTTCAGTCGTTCCGCGACCCGCCTAAGGAGCGGAACAATTACGCGTACAAGAAAATCAACCACCTCAATGAGATCCTCAACCAGTTTCAGGCCAAGGAGTCCACCATGATTCCCGAGGAGGTGATGAACGAGGTGGTCCTTGGAGATCCGTAAACGTCGCATCGACAATATTGCCGACCTGACGGAGAAGGAGATCCGCGAGATTCTGAAGAAGCTGGGGCGGTCCAAGTACTACGAACATGCGGCCCACATCCTGTCGTTTGAACGGCAATCCACCGCCCACCATCACCCCTGAGATTGAGGAGAAGATCCGCGCCATGTTCCAGGAGATTCAGGCGCCGTTCCTGCTGTACTGTCCGAACGACCGCACGAACTTCCTGTCGTACTCGTACATCCTGTACAAGTTCTTTGAGCTACTAGACCTAGACGAGTACAAGGTCTACTTTCCGCTGCTCAAGTCGCGGGACCGTCTGATTGCACACGACCACATCTGGCAGAAGATATGCGACTACCTCCACTGGGAGTTTATTCGCAGCGTGTAAATAAAGATGGGGGATTCGAATACGTCCTCAAAGGCACTTGGGGAGGCCGTGATGGGACTACAGCGCCAACTTGAAATATTGGCGAACCGCAGGCCCGCCCCTCAAGACTCAGACGATGCTAAGAAGGCGTGGAGCGCCGAGCTAGACGTCCTACTGCCAAAGCTGCGGGCGGCCGAGGAAGCATACTTTCAATCGTTGAGGGCGTCCGCCGTCCGCGGTGGTCGCAGTCGCAAGCACAAGAGCCGTCGTCGTCGGTCTCGTCGTCGCCACCACTAAGCCCAGGACACGCGGTAGAACAGCGTGAACGTCCTGCGCGTCACTGAACATCCAGGAAACGTCTCCTTCAAGGCTTTTTCGATGGACGCAGACGGAATCCCCTTGGGGGCTTCCACGAAGAAGTACGTGTCGCCCACACGGGCCGCACTCCGCGCGTCCATCTCCGAAATTCTCACGAACTCGCTGAGACGATTCACATCATCCGATAATGCCCGAAGCTCTTCGGCTGTAGGCATTAACGGTAAGGAGTTGGATGTTTGTAAGTACTCACCGAAGAATCGAAAACACACGCGGGTCTGAGGCGACTTCGGCGACACCAGGGTGAGACTCGTTGAAGATGGGGTCCTCATGGAACCCCAAGTACGTAATGTGATTCATTTCG
>TBL_comb47_HYPODRAFT_10008729_pt1 | contig 10293 bp, 6 predicted proteins | sample TroBogypolimnion_40_FD_10682 | JGI IMG/M metagenome (IMG submission 10682)
GGATTCATGACAGGTTCTTGGAGCGGAAGCGGCGAACGACTTTCCGGTAGGGGTCGAGTGTCAGAACATCGCCATTGGCATCGAGCGTCACGTCAAAGCCGGCGCCCACGGTGCAGTCGGTGCAGGCGCGCTTGGCGAGTTGCTTGTCGGTGACCAGCATGTTGGGACCGGCCACGGCGCCCTTGAAGCTCCCGTCGGCCGCGTACACGTTGATCCTGGCCAGGCCCTTCTCGCTGGTGATGAAGTCTCCCGCGGGCGTGAGCGTGAAGTAGGCCGGATTGCAGCATCCGCAGAAACGGTCCACCTTCATGCCGGGTTCGCCCCAGGAGGAGACGAAGCGGCCGTCGAGGGAGTAGGTCTCGACGCGGAGCAGGCCGGTGTTGGCGATGCGGAGCTTGCCGTCCGCGGCCACGGCGAGCGCGAAATAGGGGCTGGGAATGTTGAATCCGGGGTTGCCGAGGTCGGGGTCTTTCTTCCCGAAACGTTCGAGCACCTCGCCGGATTCCCGCTTGCAGACGAGGACCTCGCGATTGCCGGCATCGGCAAAAAACAACCGGTCCTGATGGGCCGCCGCGCTGGTCAGATACGTGCGGCGTCCGAGATTGGGAGACTTGAACTGCTCCTTCCCATTGGCGTCGAGAATGGCGTAATGATCCGCGTAACCCAAAAGCAGGGAGTCCTTCCCCAGCGGCAGGAGACAGTATGCGGTCCCTTCCACACGCCACTGCTTGAGCATGGTTCCATCGGCCCCGAAGACGGCCAGCGAGTTCTCGCCGCTGACCACGATGCCGTGGCCATCCCAGAAGGCCACGCGCTTCGCCTGGTCCACGCTGGCAGGGAAGTCCCCGGCAGGCTCGAAGATCAGGAGATTCGGCGCCGTTTCCTCAAATTCGCTGATGTCGTAAGTGAAGCGGTCATCCAGCTTCACAGGCGTGCGATTGACGCGGGCCTTCGGATCGAAAACCCGCGTCGCCACCCATCCGGCGGCCGCCCCGGCCGCAACCAAGGCCCCGCCGAGAAACCCGCGGCGGCGGAATTGTCCTTCTTTTTCAGTGCTCATGATGTTTGCATTCTATCAGTTTTAATTTGGTTTGTCACAACGCTCACTCGCCGGCGTTCGCCAGCGCGCCGGTCGGGCAGGCTGCCACGACCTTGTCGGCCGTTTTCCGCAGCCCCTCCTCGAGCGACTTGTCCAGGGAGATGGCGGCCTTCAATTCGAATCCGCGGCCGACGAAGGTGAACCCGAACTGCTCGCCGTCCTGCTTGGTGACCCGCACGCAGAGGCCGCATTTCACGCACTTGCCCGGCTCGTACAGCACGCCGGTGTCGCGGTTCACCTGCACGTAGGGCATGCGGTCCTCGCCCTTGAACGCGGATTGCACGGCGCTGTACTGGTCGCTGTAGATTCGCAGCTTGCAGTCGTGGTTGGCCCGGCAGTCGCAGTGCATGCAGCGCCCGGTTTCCAGGGCGGCGTCCGCGTTGGAGTAGGCCGCGTGTCCTTCGTCGGCGGAGCGGACGCGCAGGATGGGCGTGGCGTGGCTGGCGAACTCGTTCAACTCCTCGGGTTGCAGGCGGCCCATGATGTGGTTGTACATCTCGGCGATGCCCGACATCAGCCGCCCGGTCAGCATCTGGCTGATGCAGGTGGCCATCGCCTTGGCCTGCTGGACCGATTTCAAAATCGTCGCGTCCTTTTTCACCGCGCTGCCACCGGAAAACACGCCCTCGATTTGGGTCAGCGCGGTGTTCGCATCCACGGTCACGCCCTTGGCGGTGCCCGGCACGCCCAGCGACTCAAGTTCCTCGACCGGAAGCGCGCCACACGCCACCACCACCGCGGCAAACTCGCCGCGGATCTCCGCCATGGTGATATCGGCGCCGATTTGGACGCCCGTGCGGATTTCAATGCCCAGCCGGTTCAGCAAGCGCACCTCGCCCTCGACGACCCAATCCGGCAGCATGTCGGGGCCGTGTTCGGCGCGCAACCGGGGCAACACGCGCGGCTGTCGCTCAAACACGACGGACGCATGACCCAACTGCGCGAGGTAATAGGCGGTGGACAACCCCGTCATCCCGGCACCGATGACGGCGACGCGCTTGCCCGAAGACGGCACGCAGGGCGGCACGTGTGGCTCCGGGTTCTGGAGGTCCCACTCGGCGGCATGGCGCATCAGCGCGCGGATGGAAACGCTTTCGTCCACGAGACCGCGGCGGCAGCCTTTCTCGCACGGCGCGTGGCAAAACCGCTCGAGGACGCCCGGCAGCGCCATGTCGCGCCGCAGGTGCGCGACGGCGGCGTCCATTTGGCCGGCCTTGATGTCCCGGATGATCTGCGGCACCTCGTTGTGGACGCCGCAAAGCCGCTGGCAGGGCGCTTCGCAATCGCCCAGGTGATCGCTGAGCAGCAGCTCGAGCGTGGATTTGCGGAAGGCGCGGATTTCGTCGGATTGGGTTTCGATCATCATGCCGTCGGCAGCCCGGGCGGAGCAGGCCGGCAGCGTCTTGTCGGTCTTCTTGTCCTTCACCATGCACATCATGCAGGAGGTGAAATAGTCGTAGCCCTCGCGGAAGCAGAGCGCGGGGATTTCGATGCCGAGGCGGCTGGCCGCCTCCATGAGCGAAAGATCGCCCTCGAACTCGAGTTCGCGGTTGTCGATGGTCAGTTTCACATCGGTATCACTTCAATGGCGTTGACCGGGCACACCTGCTTGCAGATGTCGCACCGGGTACAGGTGGATTCCTGGATCACGTGGTGGTGGTAGGGGTTCATCGGGATGGAATCCGTCGGGCACATTTGCGAACAGCGGGTGCAGCCGAAGCAGGTGTCGGTGATGAAATACTGCACGAGCTGCTTGCACTTGCGGGCCGGGCATACGCCGCGGAGGTGCGCCTCGTATTCGTCGCGATAGTACCGCAGACTGGAGAGGACCGGGTTGGGCGCCGTCTTGCCCAGGCCGCAGAGGCTGCCGTCGATGGTGATCGCCGCGAGGGCCTCCAGGGTTTCGAGGTCGCCCTTGCGGCCCTTGCCGCGGCACAAACGGTCGAGCACATCCTTCATGCGCTTGGTGCCGATGCGGCAATGGGTGCACTTGCCGCAGGATTCGTCCTGCGTGAACGACAGGAAATAGCGGGCGACATCCACCATGCAGTCCGAGTCGTCAAGCACGACCATGCCGCCGGAACCCATGATGGCGCCGACGGATTTCAGGGCCTCGTAATCCACGGGGGTGTGGGCCAGATGCGCCGGCACGCAGCCGCCGGACGGGCCGCCCATCAAGACCGCCTTGAGCTTTCGTCCGTCTGGCACGCCGCCGCCGATGTCATTCACGATCTCGTGGATCGTCATGCCCATGGGCACTTCGATCAACCCGCCACGACGCACCTTGCCGGCCAGCGCAAAAGTCTTAGTGCCCTTGCTCTTCTCAGTGCCGAACGCGGCGAATGCCTTGGCGCCATTGCGCATGATCCACGGCACGGAGGCGAAGGTCTCGACATTGTTGATGCAGGTCGGCTTGCCCCAGAGTCCCGACTGCGCGGGGAAGGGCGGCCGGAAACGCGGCATGCCGCGACCACCTTCGATCGCCGACATGAGGGCGGTTTCCTCGCCGCAGACGAACGCCCCCGCGCCTTCAACGACCTTGAGCTTCAGCTTGAACCCGGTGCCCATGAGGTTGTCGCCAAGCAAGCCGCGCTCTTCGCAAACCCGGATCGCCTCGCGGATGCGCTTCGTCGCCAGCGGATATTCCGCCCGGATGTAGAGGAAACCCTCATTCGCGCCGACCGCGAAGGCGGCAATCACCATGCCTTCCAGCACGCGGTAGGGAAACGACTCGAGGATCATCCGATCCATGAATGCGCCAGGGTCGCCTTCGTCGCCATTGCAGATGACATATTTGACTTCGCTGGGCGTCGCGCGGGTCAGTTCCCATTTCATGCCGGTGGGGAACCCCGCGCCGCCGCGGCCTCGCACCCCACTCGCCTTGATTTCGGCGATCACCTCCGCGGGCTGGAGTTCCTTGAGGACTCGTTCCATCGCCTTGAAGCCGTCGTGCCGGAGGTAATCGTCAACGCTGCGCGGGTCGAGCGTGCCGGCGTGCTCGGTGACGAGCCGCACTTGGGAGCCGATGTACGCTTTCTCGACGCCGTGCCGCACGTCCTGCGAATAACGCGTCGGCGGCACCCACGATTCGTCGGTGAAAAGAGTTTCCAGCATGTGGAAGACACTGGCGCCGGCCCGCTTCCACCACGAGGTGGGCCGGAAATGGCGCAGTAACAAATCGCGCACGTCCACCGGGTCCACCTTGCCGTAGCGGTAGCGATTGTCGTTGTAGAGATGAAACTCGACCAACGGCGTGTCGAACGAGATGCCGGTGCAGCCGACGTCCTTGACCTTTACCGGGAGTTCGAGGTTTTCCGACTGGCGGAGCAATTCCTCGTACACGCCGCGCGAGCCGCCCGCGACGCAACTGGAGCAAAGGCAGATGCGGACTTCGCCGACGGAATCCCGGGCCGACGGTTTGCTGCCGTTGTCTTCGCCATTCCGGCGGACTTTGTCGGAAGCGCGAAAGTCCGCGATCAAATCGGGCACCTTCCAGGTCTCGATCTGGCCGTAGATCACGTCGTCAATCTGCGCCACGGGCGCCAGCATGCAGCACCCGAGGCAGGCGACTTCCTCCACCGTGAATTCGCCGTCCGGATCGGTGTGCTCACCCTTCGGGATTTTCAGTTGATGCAGGAAGGTTTCATACAGCGTTTGCGCCCCACTGACGTGGCAAGCCGTGCCGGTGCAGGTCCGGATGATGTGCTTGCCAACCGGATGATGGCGGAACTGGGAGTAAAAGGTCGAAACGCCGTCCACGGCGTCGGGAGTGATCTCGGTGATCTCGCAAAGCCGTTCGAGCGCGGGCTTCGGCAGGTAGTTGTAGCGCTTCTGGATCGCCTGGAGCAGCGGGATGAGATCCTCCGGGCGGCGTCCGATGCCGGCGACGATCGCGTCCACCTCCGCGAGGGCAATCGGCGCTTGGCCCCCGGCGTTGCCGTTGGTCCGGCAAGTCTCCCCGCATGCGTTGGCACCACATCCACTCATGTGCCGAATCGGTAAAGGTGTTTGACGCCTCGGATGAAAAGGCCATTGCCCACCACCGCCGGTGTGGCGACCACTGGTTCGCCCACCGCCGGCGACCCCACCGCCTGATAACCGCTCCGCTGGGCCTTGAAGATGTGGACGGACCCTTTCTTGTCCACCAGATAGACGTTCTCCCCCACCAGGACGGGGGAAGCGTAGAAGCCGCTGGCGGTTTTCTCGTGCCAGAGCGCCTCGCCGGTTTTCGCATCAACACACGCGATCCCTCCGTCGGTCAGCCCGTAAAACATCAGGCCGTTGGAGATTAACGGTGTGCTGATGGTCGGGACGGCGTCATCCGCCGTCCACATCACCTGATGGCTCACGGCATCAATCGCAGCGATGACCGAGGCTTCGGCAGCGGTGTAAATCACGCCATCCGCGTAGGCCGGACTGACGCCGGGATCGGCGTCCTTGAGCGACTCGGCCCGCCACAGCTCCTTGCCGGTGCGCGGATCATAGACGACGAGGCTGGGTTTTGCCGCCGTCAGCAAGAGCGGGCCCTGCGGTCCCTGGGCGATCTGCGGCGAAGTGCACGCGGAGCCGAATTGGCGCGGCGTTTTCCACCGGTCCTTGCCCGTGGCCGCATCGATCCCGCACACGAAGCTGTCTGTTTCGCGATCCATCTGCACGATGACCAGGTCCTCGAACGCCACGAGCGACGAGGCGTAGCCGTAGGAACTCTCCGGCAAACCGCAACCGCGTTGCCACAGAGGCGTGCCATCCATGGCAAACGCGGCCATTTCGCCATTGTAGAAAATAGCGAAGGCCCGCGTGCCGTCCGTCGCCATGGTCGGAGCGGCGCAACCGGTGAATTCGGGCACTTCCATCGGCTCTTTCGGGGTGTCGGCCGGCGGCGCGAGGCTCCGTTTCCAACGCAGTTCACCCGTGCCGGCGTGGTAGCAATACACCTCGCACGACTTCGCGTTTCCGCCGGACAGAAAAACGCAATCCTTCCAGACCACCGGCGAGTTCATTCCCGGCAATGCCACCTCGCTCTTCCAGGCGGCACCCTTTTCCGCCTCCCAGGTCGTAGGCACGTTGCCGGCTTGAGCCAGGCCGCCGCCAGCCCCACGGAAACCCGGCCATTGCGCCAACTGCTCTGCAAGGGTTGGCCAGGTGGCGGTCGGTGGCGTGGCGGTCGGGGGCGTGGCGGTCGGTGTCGCGGCGGTCGGTGTCGTGGCCGCCGCCGTCGCGGGTTGCGCGGGTAGCGCCTTCGGGGTCGGTTCCGCGGTAGCCAGTCCTTCCTTCGGCGACGCATCCAGCGGACTCTTCCACGGCAAGGCCAGCACCAAGGCAAAACCGACCAGCACCAACCCGATGACCGTGACTGACTTCCGAGCCCACAAGGCGGTCGCGATCAGGTCTTGCTTGGGATCGCTGGAATCCGGATAGGGCGGCGCGGCGCGGTAGGCGTACAGGGTTTTGAAGCAAATGACCATCACCGCCAGTCCGCCCACCAGCAGCGCCACACCCACGTGGGTAAAATGCTGGCTGGTGAAGAACGCCTGGCGCGAGAGCAGGTCGAGTTCGCGAATCTCCTCGCGGATGGCGGCATCGCGGGGACTGGCCTTCAATTGGTCCACGAGTTTGGCCAGGGCCGGCGAGTGGACCGGGTCGAGGCGGGTGACGCTGACGTTGTTCGCGATGAGCAGAATGGCCACGATCAGCGAGAAAACGGCCGCCACGTAGCCCGTGACCCGGAGCACCTGGTAGGGCACCGACTTGGCATCAGGTTCGATGATGACGATTTTCATGAGGACTTGCCCTTCGCGATGGCCTCGGGGGTGGTGCCTTGTTGCTTCGCCAGCGCCAGCGCGCCTTCATACGCCGGATTGCCCGGCACGAAATTGCCCTTGTGAATCGCGTCGCTCGGGCAATACGGGCAGCAGCGGGCGCAACTGAAGCAATGCGTCTTGTCCACCTCGTAGTCCTTCCGCGAGCGCGAGACCGAGACCCCGATCAGCTTGGTGCCGAACACCAGCCCAAGGAGGCCGCCTAACAGCCAGCCGCCGGCGTTCATCCGGGACCGCACCAGCCGCGCCTCGGCCATCAGCTTCGCCTCGGGCGTGCCCTGCGTGCGGAAGGTGGTGGTCTCCAGCGACGGCGCAAGGCCGGGGTTGGCTTTTTCCACGAGCAGATTCTCCGCCACCATCACCGCGTGATTGTAGCGTGACATCGGCACCGAAAGCCGGTGCCCGACCCAGCCGCCCAGCACAATCAGACACGGCAGCATGACAAATAGGAAGCCGAGCCGCTGCACGCCGACCGAGCGATTCTCGCGGGCCAGGCCGAGGTTCGGCTTCTCCACGTAATCGAAGGGACACGACTTTTCACACAGGCGGCAGTTCACGCACTCGCTGGGGGTGATTGAGAGGTGCCACCGCGCAAACCGTGACATCATCCCGAGCAGCACCCCGTACGGGCAGAAGAACCGGCAATACGGCCGCGCGATGAACATCCCCACCAGCAGAAAGCCGGCGCCGAGGTAGAGGTAAGGCGCGTTGCCGCTCAGGCGGAAGAACCCGATGAACGGGTCATACCGGCAGATCACGAAGCCCGTGTTCGTGGCCGCGAACAGGATGGCCACGCCAAGATAGGCATAGGGAATCATGCTGAGGCCGATGGTGAGTTTCCGCGGCAGGTTGATCGGCTTCAGGATGACCAGGTCCTGGATCGCACCGAGCGCGCACACCGAGGCGCAAAACACCCGGCCGAAGAACAACGCGAACGCCAGCGGCGTGATGAAGAAGATCAGCACCGTGATCGGCACGGCGTAATTCGAATCGAACAGCGACAACGTGACGTTCTGGATCGCGCCGATCGGGCAGACGCACCCCTGCTTGAAGAACCCAAAGTAGAGGAGGCTGAACATCATCAGGGCGAAGACGCCCTTGCGGGTCCGTTTCTTGATCGCCAGCCACGAGGCCAGGCTCAGGGCCGCCACCAGCACCCCGACGTCAATCCATTGCCCGGTCTGCGATTTCGGCTCCGGGATGGTGGTTTCCGGAAGCTTGTAGCCACTCGTGAAGGCGGGCGCGGGAAAGCGCATCTCGTCCCCGGAGGCATTTGTCACCCAACCCGGGACGCCCAGCGCGAAGGCCAGCAGGACCAGGGCACGGCCAAGGCGCCGCCACAGCGAGGCCGGCGCCTGCGGGCGCAAAAGCCGGCCACCAGCTCGCCCCGCACAACTTAACCCTTCTGTTTGGTCCATTCCGGAAGTTCCATTTTAAGCTGCGTTTTGGGGTGCAACTGGTGTTTGAGCAGGTAGGGATCGCTCGCCGGCAGCCTCACCCAGGCATCGGACGGGCATTGCCGGGCGATCGAGCAGTCGTTGCAGTTCACGCAGATATCATGGCGGACCTGCAGGTAGAACGACGCGTTGCCGAACATCTCGCAGGCCTTCACGCACTTCGAGCAGCCGATGCAGGTGTCCTCGTTGATGTTGTACTCCCAGTAGGGATCCTCGATGAACTTGCGCTCGATGGCGCCTGTCGGGCAAAGCTGGTTCTCGGCGGCGGAGGTCAATTCCGGGGCGTTCGGCTGGAAGTAGCCGAAACAAAGCCGGCAATACCCGCAGATCGGATACGACTGCACGCACTTCACCGCCGAGGGCGTCAGCACGCACGCGGTGGCGCAGTGTCCGCACTGCGTGCACTTCATCGGATCGATCTGCCAGATGGTGTTCTTCCGGCGGGTCCCGAAGGCCGCCAGTCCTCCGATCAGGCCCAGGCTGAGCGCGGCCAGCCGGCCGAAACCTTGGCGGATGAATTCCAAGCGGGTCAACGTGTTGGTCTTTGATTCCGGAGCAGGCATTAGGTTTCCTTTCAGTTATTGAGGGTCAACTTCTGGTTCGCCCGCACGTCAATGCAGGCCATTTCCTCGAAATCCCGCAGGACCAACCGGCCGTCCACCATCGCCATCGGGGCCCAGGCCTCGCGACCGTGCAGCACCCGCGCCTGCGCCAGACGCTCGTAGCCCGTGGTGGAAGCCTTGATCAGCGACAGCGTGCCGTCGTCGTCGAGAATGAACATGTCGTCGCCGGCGAGCAGGAACGGCCCGAGTCCGAAACGCTCGGTCTTGCCGCTGGTCCAGACGACCTTGCCGTTGAAATCCATGCAGGCGAACTGCGCGCGGAACTCTCCGGCATCCTTCGGCAGCACGGCAAACAGGTGGTCATGGCAAACCAGCGGCGTGTGTTGCTCGCAGGAGAACACCACCTTGTCCAGCTCATACAAGGGCTCGGCGACGATCCTGCCGTCCGCCTCCTTCAATCCCAGCATCATGCTCCCGCCACCGTAACCCGCGGTTAGAAAAATGCGCCGCCCGTCAATCGGCAGTGGCGAGGGTGAGGTGACCGAGTGGGCCCACGCGCTGGTCCGCCATAATACTTGCCCGCGGTCCGCCCCGTCCGCCGCCACGCCCACGGTACCTTCCTTGGCGCAATACACATAAGTCTTGCGCCCCAGCAGGGTCGCCGGGACGACCGACGAATGCGACATGCCCCAGCGGTCCGGGTTGGCCGTCTGCCAGACGACCTTGCCGGTCGCGCAGTCCACCCCCATCAGCAGGGCTTTGCCGCCGGGGGCCAGCACCGCCACGCCGTCGTCAATCAACGGGCATTGCCCCGTGTACCAGAGCGGCACCTCGGTCCCGAAATCAGCCACCAGGTCCATGCCCCAGAGAAACTCGCCGGTAGCCGGGCGGTTGCACATGACGATGCAGCGCGGACCCATGGTCAGCACGTAGTCGTCCGTCACCGCCGGCACGGTGCGCGAAAACCCGTGGTTCTTCTTGATCGGTGCCTTGTAGGTGCGCCGCCAGATTTCCTTGCCGTCCGCCAGCGAGAACACCCGCAGCGAATCCCCTTCCTCCTGTTCGTCGTAATCGAGCAGGAACACGCGCCCCCCGTGTACCACCGGGCCCGCATACCCTTGCCCCAGCTTCGTCCGCCAGACCACCGGCGGACCGCCTTCCGGCCAATGTTCCAATACCGGCGGGCCGGCGACGCTGTTGCTGAAATCCTGTCCGCGAAATCTCGGCCAACTCGCGGTTTCGGGGCCCGGCTTGCCGTCAAATGTCGCAAGCTTGCCCGTGATGTCCACCTTCCTGGAAGCCGGTTCGGTCGCGCCAGCAGCCCCCGCCTCCTTGGGCAGGGTCCCCGCGGCCCG
>TBL_comb47_HYPODRAFT_10008730_pt1 | contig 10292 bp, 9 predicted proteins | sample TroBogypolimnion_40_FD_10682 | JGI IMG/M metagenome (IMG submission 10682)
GTGTTCCATACCAGGCGCCCCAGATGGGATACTCGTCCTGGATCAAAATGCCCAGTTCATCGGCGATGTCATACCATGCCTCGGGCGGCGTCCCAATGGTGTAGCGCACGCTATTCCAATTCATTTCTTTCACCCGCTGATGCAACAATTTCACCCAGTCGGCCCGCCAAGGCAGGTTGCGGCATTGTTCATCTTCAAAAAAACGGTAGAGGGCAAAATTGCTGCCGCGCATGAAATAGGGTTTGCCGTTGAGCCAAGCACGGCCCGGTTGGCCGTCGTGCGCCGGGGTGAACTTGAACTCGCGCAGGCCAAACCGCGTCAGGTAGCTGTCCGATCCGCTGTCGGCCTCCAATTGGTATAAAAACGGATCTTCCGGCGTCCACAGGCGGCAGTTTCTAATGGCCACGTGAACGTCCACAGTGGTTTCGACTCCTTTGCCGAATGTCCTGGGCTCGGTGGTTAGTCGTCCAACGATGTGCTTGGTTTTGGCCTCGCGGATGACAAATGAAACCTGCTTGGTGACGGATTCGCCGTCATTGCGTAGCACAGCCTGAATGCGTGCTGCCTCATTGGTGATGTCGGGCGCGACTTGAAGCTGCGTGAAATGCGGCGTGCCTGAGAGAATTAAATCCACCGAGTCAAAAATGCCCGGGATGTAGTGCAGCTTTTCGAAATCCATTCCGTCCGGCACCAGCGCGCTCACCGAATCCCGGTCGGCCCCGACCCGGATGACGATGATGTTTTCGCCATGCTTGAGCGCCGGTATGGCATTGAAATAACCCGGAGTGAAACTGGGCAGGTGGTCGCCCAGCAGTTGACCATTGAGAAACACCTGAGAGCCGAACATCGCCTTGCGCACCTTGATCACGGCCACCGACGGTATCTCCGAATTGATTTGAAACGTCCGGCTATACCAGAACGCGTCCCGAGCGGGGTCTTTTTGCGGCTTGGCCCGCCGTAAAGCAGAATCCACCTTCGGTCCCGGCGGCGGATTGAATGGTGGTGTCGCCAGCGAAATCAAGCCAGGCACCGGCACTGAATGCTCGAAGAAGGTCGGCACGACATCCATTTTCCCCTCGGCAATTTGCCAGTCGCCGTCGAGTGTCAATATGGTATGTTCAGCCCTTGCTTCAAACCCAAACAGACTAAAAAAAATGAGTGATAGCAAAGCGAGGACCTGTTTGGGTTTCTTCATGGTTTTTCCAAAAGCTTAGAAGACTAATCCGCCATCAATAAACAGCGACGCGCCGGTTATAAACCGGGCCTCCGGCACCGCCAAGAACATCACGGCCCTGGATATGTCTTTGGGCTCGCCAATAATCCGCGCGGGTGTTTTGGCGATAACACGGGCTTCATAAGCTGGGTCGGCGAGCACTTCACGATTAATGTCCGTCCGGATTGCCCCCGGCGCGATGTTATTGATCGTGATACCAAACTGGCTGAATTCAAACGCCAACTCCCGCATCATCATGAACATTCCGCCTTTCGACATGCTGTAAGGACTGCAAAAACCGGTCGGCTTCAATTCATGCACTGAGGAGATATTTATGACTCGTCCCCAGCCCTTGGCCTTCATGCCGCGCAAGGCATATTGGGCGCAGAAGAATGCGCCCTTGAGATTCGTGTCGAGGATTTGATCGTATGCTTCCTCGGTATAATCAAGCGTCGGATTGCGCAGATCAACGCCGGCGTTGTTGACGAGAATGTCCACTGTGCCCAGTTCCTTTATTACGCTATTAAACATCGCCTCAATGTCCGCGCACTTCGCCATGTCGGCTTTGACCGTCATGGCTCGTGCGCCGGTGCGTTTTATTTCATCAGAGACGGCTTCCGCTTTGATTGCGCTGTTACAATAGTTCACGGCCACCGCCGCGCCGGCTTGCGCGAGATCCAGGGCGATAGCGGCACCGATTCCACGACTGGCACCCGTGACCAGCGCGATTTTACCGGAGAGAGGCAAGTCGTTTTGTAGAGAAGCATTCATAGGTTTAGCGGTAAAAGATTGTTTCGCCCTTTCGAGCCAAGTCAATAGACAACACGCACCCGATATCGGCATCCGTCACCACCAATCCAAAGCGGCCAGATGGATCGAACGCGCAACTCGTCGGGCGCTTCACCGGCAGCATGATGGTCTCAATGATTTGGCCATCCGGAGCAGCCACCAGGATGCGAGATTGATCGAACACGGTTATATAAAGATTACCTTCAGCATCCAGCGCCATGCCGTCAGGGCCAATTGGGCCGGAGGTTTGCACAAACGGCTCCTCCTCCAGAATCGTCGCAGTGGCCGGATCCCAAACCGCGCGCCAGACCTGCTGTTTATAGGTTTCTGCAAAATAGAGCCCGCGCCCGTCTTTTGAAAACACGACGCCATTCGTGAAATATTTGTTCTTACTGATGACTTTGGCGACGCCGTTTTGGGAATACGACACCATGTATCCAAGTGGTTCGGTGCGGGCATCGGCGTGACAGGAGAAAACCAAGTTGCCCGCCGGATCAAACGCTAGATCATTTGGGCGCTTGAGCCGTTCGGCGGCCACGTTGTCCAGCACATCTTCGAAGCGCTGCTCCTTCTGGTAAAATTTCCGGATTTTATGTTCCTCCTGCTCGGTGAACCAGATGTCACCGGCGGCATCAAAAATCATGCAGCCGGGTTTGCCGCCGACGTTCAGGCGCTCCAGTTTGCCGTCGGCAAAATTCGTCAGACAGCCCCCTCGACATTCGGTGAACCAGAGCTTGCCAGCCGCATCAAAACAAGGGCCTTCAGGGAAATTGAGTCCCGTGACCAGCGTTGTGATTTTTGGGTTAAGCTCCATGGTTTTTATGTTTGGTTCACTTCAAAGTCAGGGCGTCCGTGTCGGCAGCCGTCCATTCGAGGTCCAGCGCGGCAAGCTGGTCATCAAGCTGTGCGGGCGATTTGGCACCGGGGATCAGCGTGGTCACGCCGGACTGTTCGAGCAGCGCACGCAGGGCGTAGGCGGCGAGGGGCCGGCCGGCGGCCAAGGTTCGGATTTTTTCCACCTCTGCCAGGCGCGCGAGGAAGCGTTTGTGGCCTTCGCCGGTGTTCCAGGATTCGCGCACTTGATCGGTGAAAACGGTCTGCGCGGTGAATTTACCCGTGAGCAGGCCTTGCGCGAGCGGGGTGCGGATGAGGGTGCCAATCTTGTGGTCGGCGCACCACGGAAGTAGATTTTTCTCGGCTTCACGATTGACCAGATTATAGTCGAGTTGGACGGCAGCGCATTGCCCATCGCAATTAAAGGCGCGGGCCGCGTCAGGATCATCGGTGGATATTGCAAAGGCGCGAATTTTGCCAGCTGCCTTTAGTTCCGCAAAAGCGGTGAGAAAAACTTCCGTCTCGGCTTGCGTGGGGAGCGCGAGGTGGCAATGGTAGAGATCAATGTAATCTGTGCGGAGCCGATGCAGGCTCGCTTCGCAACAGAGCTGCACATGCAGAGGACTGGTATAGGCGAGGCGGTGTCCCTGCCGCATGGCCCAGTAACCAACTTTGGTGGAGATCAGAAATTGGTGGCGGCGGCCGGCGAAAAATCGGCCGAGGGCCTCCTCGCTGGCACCGAGTCCGTAGCCGTCGGCTGTGTCGAAGAGGTTGATGCCGGCGTCTACCGCGCAGCCCAGCGTAGCTTCAATGGTCGCGCGGTCAAGTTGGCCCCATTGGCCGCCCAATGCCCAGCACCCCATGCTCAACACGGAAACAGACCAGCCGGTGGATGGAAATATGACGTAGCGCACGATAATTCAAATCAGCACAGGTGGTTTGGTGGGGGCGGGGCAAGCTGTTTTATTTGCGAAAGACTTTTTAGGAAAAGTCGAAGCACGCGTAACTATGTTGGAAGTTCTGTTCGCCATATTGATTCAAGTGGTGGCCGGATTCTTGTCTACCCAATCTCTTTTCCGGAAAAATTTAAGCGCCACGAATATGCACAGCGCCCCGAACAGGTAAGCCACGCTCAAATAGGAAATGCCCGTTCCCAACCCGGCATGGGATTTCACCGAACCCAAAATAGTCGGGGCCGAAGACCCGGCAACGAAGGCAAAGGCGAGCATCAAGCCGGTGGCCGATGCCCGCACCCTTGGCTCGACCACATCGTAAAGCGAAGCGAAAAGGTTTGAATCGTAAAAGCCCCGGAACAAACCAAAAAGTCCCAGCGCCAAATAGCTGTTGGTCGCCGTGCTCGCGTGACCGAGCCAATAGATGAATGGCGCGCCAAGGAGTAGGCCGAGGAAGTTCATTTCCATGCGGATGGAAGGCCGGCGCGCCGCCCATTGGTCGGCCAACCGGCTTCCTAGCAGCACGCCAAGAAAAGCTCCCGCGAAATGATAAACCATTGAATGAAAACCGGCCTGGGCAAGGGACAACCCGAAGCGTTCGTGCAAAAATGCGGGCGTCCAAGTCAGGAAACCCACGTTCACAAACACCATGCCGCCAAAAGCCAGACTCAACATCCAGACTGAAGGCCGGCGGACGAGATAGGACAGCACTTCACGCAAGGGGGTTTTTCCACTTTGGTCCACGGTGGGCGAAACCGGAGGGGGGGTGTTGCGCAACCGCAAGGCGATTACGATAGTCCACAGAACTCCCGCACTGCCGAAGACCAGAAACGAATTGCGCCAGCCGTGGTTTTGACCAATCCAGCCCGCCAGCAGTCCGCTGACGGTGACACCGATGTAAAGGCCGGTTTGCAAAAGTCCCAGCGCCAGGGCGCGGGTTTTTTCGTGAAACTGTGCCAACAGTGAAGTGGTCGAGGGATAGAAAAACGCCTCACCACCACCGGTGGTGATGCTGATGAGCACCACCATCATCACAAGGCTGGTGCTAAAACCCGTCAATAAGGTTCCGGTGCTGAATACCAGCAGGCTCGAAAAAATGATCCATTTGCGGGGAAATCGGTCGCCGACCAAACCCGCTACCGGCACAAGGATGCCGTAAACCAAGGTGAAAATGGAACTGACCAGGCCAGCCTGAACATCGCTTAATCCGAGATCAGTTTTTATGAGCGGGATAACCGAGTTGTAAATCTGGCGGCAGCCCTGATGCAATAAAAATGCGATCCATAGCAAAACCAACATTTCCCACTTATACCAATGCGGGATAGCACCGGGTTGTGAAGTTGGTGCCGGTTTCATTTTCTGTCTTAAGCTCCTTTGCAAGCCGACTGGCACAAGCGAATCGCGCCCACTTTATTTTTGTTGCGGTCAACCGCATTGAAAAATAATTTAGCAGAGCCTGACAAACTGGACTTCATGAGGGAAAATTATCAAAGCATTTTGCCTTGTGCAATTCATTTGTGAAATCTTTGTTTCCCTTATGAAATTTAGAATGCAGTTGAGCGCCGCGTGATTAATCCGTTAACAGATAGCAAACATGAAAGCCATCCGCGTTGATCAGTTTGGCGAACCTGATGTGTTGCGCCTGGCGGATTTGCCAGTTCCACAGCCAGCTGTCGGACAAGTTCTTGTTCGCGTGTTTGCCGTCGGTGTTAATCCGGTCGAGACCTACATTCGCTCTGGAAACTACGCGCGTAAACCAGCTTTGCCTTACACCCCAGGCAGCGATGCGGCAGGGATTGTTGAAGTGGTCGGCAATGAGGTGACTGCGTTCAAGCAGGGCGACCGGGTCTATACCGACGGCAGTCTCACCGGCAGTTACGCTGAGTTTGCCTTGTGTGATTTATCCCAAGTTCATCCACTGCCAGCCAACATAAGTTTCTCGCAAGGCGCGGCTCTTGGCGTGCCCTATGCCACCGCGTATCGTGCACTATTTCAACGCGGTCAGGCGCGAGCGGGTGAAAGCGTGCTTGTTCACGGAGCGAGCGGAGGTGTCGGTATCGCGGCTGTGCAACTGGCTCGCGCTCACGGTATGAATGTTTTGGGGACGGCTGGCACAGAACGCGGGTTGCAACTGGTTTTGGAACAGGGCGCCACCTCGTTTTTAATCATGGCACGCCCGGCTACCTCAGACAAATCTTGGAAGCCGTCGGAAATCGGGGGGTGGATGTGATTATGGAAATGCTGGCGAATCGGAATCTGGCAAGTGATTTGAGGCTGTTGGCACCCGGCGGGCGTGTGGTGGTGATTGGCACTCGTGGCCGGGTGGAGATTGACCCGCGTGACACCATGATTCGCGAGGCTGATATTAGCGGCATGGTGCTTTTCAACACGCCCCCCGCTGAACTTGCCCGCATTCACGCTGCACTCTTTGAGGGTTTGGCAAACGACCACCTTCGTCCCATCATTTCCCGCGAATTTCCATTAGGCGATGCGCCACAGGCTCATCTTGAGGTCATGCAATCAGGGGCTGGAGGCAAAATGGTGCTAATTCCCTGATCCCTGTTCGGATTTAATTTTTCCCAAGCGTTACCTTGGCCGTCGAACTGATTTCAATTTGATTTCAATACATAAAATTCTATTTTTCCATTGACAGACCGCCAGTAATGGCTGTATCTATTGAAATTAATATTTCCCTAATGAAGAAGTTGAATGAAATCCCGGTTCTGCGCAAAGCCATTCAAGTGCTTGACGCGCTGGCCACGGAAGAGGGTGAATTGACGACGAGTTCACTGGCTCGATCGCTCAAAATCGCCCCGGCAACCTGCTACCGCATCATCCAAACTTTGGAGCATGTCGGCTGGATTCGGGTACTCAAACATGGGCGCTGCGAATTGAGCGTTGGGCTTTTTCCGCTGTTGCAGCGGCTGCAACGGCACGAGTTGCTGGATCAGCAAGTGTTGACCACTTTGCAGGATTTGACCGCCACCACCGGCGTTACCAGTAAAGTATCTATTCGCGAGGGGAGCGAGGCTGTGACCGTGGTGCGCATTGCATCGAAGGAGCCAATGGCTTTGGCGGTCCATCCCGGATCAAGATTTCATCTGACCCAGGGGGCGACGGGCTCGGCGTTGTTAAGCGGACTGGAGGATGCGGAAATCGAACAGATCATCAAGGAAGCCCCGGCCAATTGCTGGCAATATCAAAAACCTGCCGATGTTTGGGAGCGCATCCAAGAGGCCCGCAAGCGTAACGCCGTGCTGGACGCGGGCACCTATCGTCCGGATATTTTTGGTATCGCCGCGCCTTTGTTGGCGACGGACGGGGCGGTTCAGGCAGCCTTGATTTTGACCGGCCTGCGCCACGGTCATAGTAAGGCTCAATTGAACGAGTGGTGCCAACTGGTCGTTCAGAAAGCTGCGGAATTAAACCAATTTACCATGTTAAGGGTCCAAAAAGATAAAGGCAGTTAACTATCCATGAAAATTATTGACCTCAAAGTTCGCACGGTAGCCATCCCGCTGAATGCCCAATTGCGCCATAACACCGGAGTTCACCCGGGATATTTTTTGCGCACCATATTGGAGCTGATTACGGATGAGGGATTGATAGGCCTGGGCGAAGTGGGTGGCGGGGATCAGCGCGGGGCTTTGTTAAAACTCAAGCCGCGCATCATCGGGCTTGACCCGTTCCAACTCGAGCTGATCAAACTCAAGGTGCTGCGAAGCATTTATTACCTCTCTAATTCCCGACTCTATGCGGCAATCGAAACGGCGTGTCTGGATATTCAAGGCAAGGCGCTGGGGCGCCCGCTGTCCGATTTGATTGGCGGTCGGATTCGTGATGCCGTGCCGATGATTGCCTACCTCTTCTGGCGTTATGATCGCCCGCAGGGTGGGGATGATAAATACGCCGAGGACATGGCCGACCTCTGCGAGGAATTGCATTCCACACTCGGAGTCAATTCGATGAAGCTCAAGGCGGGCGTGATGCCGCCAGATGAAGAAGCACGTGTGGTCGAACTGTGCCGGGCGCGCTTGGGGTCATCGTTCGGTTTGCGGATTGATCCCAACGGCACCTGGTCGGTGGCGACCGCGACTCGCATCGGCCGTCGTTTGGAGTCGATGAACATGGAATATTTCGAGGATCCGGCCTGGGGCCTGGAAGGCAATGCCGCAGTGCGCAAGGCCATCCGCACACCTATCGCCACTAACATGTATCCGAACAAGTTTGACGATCTGGGTCCGGCGATTCGTCTTGGGGCTGTGGACATCGTGCTCACCGACTTACACTATTGGGAAGGCCCGCGCGGGGTGAAGGATCTCACGGCCGTCTGTCGCACCTTCAATCTTGGTGTGGCGATGCACAGCGGGGTGGAATTTGGTATTGAACTGGCGGCGATGTTGCACACGGCGGCGACCATTCCAGAGATGCACTTTGCGGGTGACGCGCACTATCACTACCTCACCGATGACATCATCGAAGGCGGGCTGATGAAGTATAAGGATGGGGCCATCGCGGTGCCCACCGGCCCCGGCCTTGGTGTGAAACTGGACGAGGAGAAAATGAAGCGCTACGAAAAATATTTTGAGGAGAAGGGCGATTACTATGCCCGATTCCATCAGGACCCGCGCCGGCCGGACTGGTATCCCATCGTCGGTGGAACCTGAGCCGAGTTTCGCTTTACCATCCAGAGGAATTGATTATGAATAATGGCAACAACAACGAAATCCTCGCCAGCAAGACGGTCTTCGGCTGGGTCGCAGAAAGCCACCAGACCGTTCACCAGATTACGGAAAAAGGTGGTTATTTTTGACCAGGCACAGTCAGCGAAACACCAAGTGTTGTATTCATGGACAAATCCGCCACGCCAGCCGACCAATCAGAAACATCACGCCGGTCATTTCTGAAAACATCTGTGGCGGCCGTTTCGGCAGCAATGGTCAGCCCTTTCGGCGCCGGGCTTGGCGCCCAGGCGGCTGAGATTGTTCCGTCAATCGGATCGGTTTCTGCCAGGGAAACTGATGAAGCTTTGCTGCCCCGCACGATTCACCCTTATCCGAACCAGGTCTCCTGGGGGTGCGGCCAATGGCGCCTTAAATCGGATGTGTCCCTGATGCTAAGCCGCGACGCAGATCCGGCGAGCGTTGCCTTGATGCAGGAAACGTGGCGCCAGTTCACGTTTGGTGCAGTGGCGCTGGATGTGTCTCACGGTGCGACGCTCAATGGCCGCCAGTTCTCCCTGACTTCAGCCGGAAATGGCGTGATTGCCATGCCCGATCGTGAACCGCAAGCCACCTATGCTTTGAAGGTGGATCCCTCCGGCGCAACAGCGGATGCGGCGGATTCCGCAGCCATGCGTCACGCTTGGTTTACCTTGCTGCAATTGCTTCAGCCCGGCGATGGCGGCCTGGAGAGCCATCTGGAATTCACGCTGCCCGAGGTGGATATCCAAGACTGGCCGGCAATTCCGTTTCGCGGACTGCATCTGTGCGTCTTTCCCGAAACCACCCCGCTGATACTGGAGAAGGCAATCCGGCTGGCGGCCTTCTTCAAATTCACCCACGTCGTGCTGGAATTTTGGGGCATGCTTCGGCTTCAAGCGCTGAAAGAGCTGTCTTGGCCTGAAGCGTGGTCGAAGTCCGAAGCCGGCAAGCTGATCGCGATCGCGCGGGAAATGGGTCTGGAGATCATCCCCATGTTCAACTGCTGGGGACACGCGGCTGCCAGCCGCATGAGCTGCGGGCGGCACGTAGTCCTAAACCAGAATCCCCGGCTGACACCGCTGTTTGAGCCGGATGGCTGGACGTGGTGCCTGACCAATCCCCGCGCGCAGCAGTTGATCCGGCGCGTGTGCGATGAATTGATTGAGTTTGCGGGGCCGGGCCAGTATTTCCACATCGGTTGTGACGAGGCCTACTCGCACGCGACGTGCGATCGGTGCCGTCAGACCGATCGCGTCAAATTGTTTGCGGACCACGTCAACCACGTCGACACGCATTTGGGAAAGCTCGGACGTCGGGCGATTATGTGGGGCGACTCGCTGTTGGAGCGGGCCAAATGGCCGAAGCCTTTCGAGGCGAATGGTTCGCCCGCGCTGCCGACGCATCTGGCGCTGGACTTCCTTTCCCGACGAATTGTGATTGCTGACTGGCATTATGACGTGACCGAGGGCGACGTGCCAACGCTGGCGCACTTCCGCGGGCGCGGTTTCGACACGCTGGCGTGCCCGATGCGGCAGTTGGCCAATGTGCGCACGCTCGCCCGGGCCGCTGTCGCCAACCATGGCGGTCTGCTTGTGACAACGTGGGATGAACTCAGTCAGAGCATCCCGCAGCTGGCATATTCGGCCGCGTGCGCCTGGACACAAGATTCGGCTGCTGTCACCGAGCGGTTGAAAACCGGCCAGAGGTGAGCGATTCAAAACCGGCCACTCTGAGGTGAGGAGTTCATATCATTTCTGGTTCTTCAATCAAGGGATTTCCGCTGCGAGTTAAAACGAGCCG
>TBL_comb47_HYPODRAFT_10008733_pt1 | contig 10291 bp, 10 predicted proteins | sample TroBogypolimnion_40_FD_10682 | JGI IMG/M metagenome (IMG submission 10682)
CTTCAAGTACTTGAAGTGCCAAATTACTTCAAGTACTTGAAGTATTCTTTTCTTATCTGTAAAGACAACGGTAAGCGGCGTCACCTTTAATCTTTAATTTAAACTTAGTGTCTTTTGGCACCATAAAAGTATCAAATTCTTTGTACTCTTTCCATTCAGTTTCGTTTGGCAATAATACCGTCATTTTTCCTGATACTACTGTCATGTATTCTACTGTAGAAGTACCGAATTCATATTCACCCGGAGCCATTACTCCTAATGTTGCAGGACCTTCTGTAGTTTGAAAAGCTATTGATTTTACTTTTCCGTCGAAATATTCGTTTGTTTTAAACATACTAAGATTTGTTATTAAATTTTGTCCAAAAGTAATAAAAAAACAGATACAAAAAACCTCTTTTTAGAGATCGCCCATTTCGGCAGTTTCTATTTCGGTATGTGCTGATTGATTTCTTTTAATACTAAGTTTTCTAAGATTGGGTGCAATCTTGGCAGTAGTCCCGACAATCAACATCGTCATACTACCTCCAAATATTACCGAAGGAATAAGTCCGAGCAATCGGGCAGCCAGTCCTGATTCAAAGGAACCAATTTCATTTGACGACCCTATAAATATACTATTTACAGCCATCACTCTTCCTCGCATTTCATCAGGAATATAAAGTTGTAAAATAGTTTGCCTGATAATAACACTTACATTATCAAACATCCCACTTAAAGCAAGCAAGGCAAACGATAGATAAAAGTTCCTAGATATTGCAAAACAAATAATACATAAACCAAAACCGGCGATAGAATATAATAGATTACGACCTGCCGATTTCAAAGGGGGATTGTAGGCAAGAATAAATGCCATGATTACAGCACCAACCGCAGGTGCAGCTCTTAAAAACCCTAATCCCTGAGGTCCGACATGCAACACTTCTAAAGCAAAAGCTGGTAACATTGCAACGGCTCCACCAAAGAGCACAGCAAACATATCGAGTGATATAGCTCCTAATATAATCTGATTACTAAAAACAAAACGAATCCCGGCAAGGAGGCTTTCAAATAAAGTTTCGTTCTTAGTAATTTTAGGAAGAGGTTTGTTTTTAATACGGCTAAATATCGCGAAAGCAAGAACAACTCCTGTAATTACACTAATATATGCAGCATGAATGCCTGCAAACCCGTATATAAGACCGCCAACAGCAGGTCCGCTTACAGCTGCAATATGGAATACTGTGCTGTTCCATGTTGAAGAATTATGATATAAATCGCGGGGAACCAATTGAGCCATCAATGCCGACTGTGCAGGGTAAAAAAACGAACGCGCCACAGCAGTTACAAAGATTATGGAATAAACCGGCATTACTCCATACCTAAAATACATATCCGAAAAGTGATAGCTAAGTATCAACAAAGCAATTGCTCCCATCAAATAAACAAATGTAGCAACCATCATTATTTTTTTCCTATTAAAGCGATCGGCTGCAAGGCCGGCAAATATTGCTGATGTTAAAAAGGGGATAGCTTCTGCAAGGCCTATAAAACCAAGCGCAAGCACATTCTTAGTGATTTCGTAAACCTGCCATCCAATTATCACACTCTGCATTTGTATAGCGAATGTTAAAAGGAATCTGCCCGACACAAACAAGCGGAATTCAGGTATCCTGAGTACTGCAAATGCATCTTGTTTGTCTTTATTTCTTTTCAATTATGATGTTATTAAAAATGGCTGCAAAGTTAGCAATTTTGAACAATCTTTTTATTAATATACTCTAAACATTAAAGAAGTGGAGTGGAAGCGTTCCTGTTAGTTTTTTTTATTTGCCATAATGTATTTGATTCGAATATAATTTTAAACCGTTGTGCAAATGTACATTTAATTTCATACCATAATTGTTTTGATAAGATTTCTTTTCAATAAAATAATCTAAATAATAAATGTTTTGTTGTTGAAATTTTATTTAGTTTTGCAAATAATATAAAGAGGCTTTCTATTTATAATAATTTAAAAAATAACACACATGAAAAGAATTATAATATTAGTAATCGGATTTATCGTTTGCAGCAATTTTATTTTTGCACAAGAATGTAATTACGAAAAGAATGTAGTTGATAAATTTACAGGACAAAGATCTATTTTGACAAAGGCTTTAAAAGTAAACAAAGGCTTAAAAACAAGTAACGGATTAAAGATTGATAAAATTGAATTTCAACTTAAGTTAGATAATGAAAAGCGAATATTAAGCTTAGTATTAACTACTAATGGAGGTGCAATTGTTATGAAAGGTGATGAGAAAATAATGTTTCTCTTAGGTCATGATAATAGTATTGAGCTTAAATTAGTAGATAAGCCTGCAACTGTTACAACTAATCGTTCAGGTATTATTTGCACTTACGATTATATTATTGATGAACCAAATTATGAAACCTTCTTGCTCGAAAATATTAAAGATGTAAGAGTAAATAATACAGCCGGTTACTTTGATTTTTCGATCCTGCCGGATGTTTCTACCAAGAAAATATTTAAATGTATTAAATAATATACACGTATATCCATTGTAGAGACGTTGCATGCAACGTCTTCATAAGTAGAGACGTTGCATGCAACGTCTCTACCTGTTTTTATCACACCATAATTGTTTTTGGTAAGATTCTTTTTCTTTTCTTTACAAAATAATATTACATGATAGCTATAAATGTATGTATCATACCAAATAATATGATATGACACATTTATATTCATGTGTTTTATGTAGATTTCCTACACACTACAAATAGACTTATTTTAGGAAGGGAATATTTGTACACACTACAAATAGACTTATTTTAGGAAGGGAATATTTGTACACACTACAAATAGACTTATTTTAGGAAGGGAATATTTGTACACACCACAAATAGACTTATTTTAGGAAGGGAATATTTGTACACACCACAAATAGACTTATTTTAGGAAGGGAATATTTGTACACACTTCACCCATAAGTTCGATCAGGCAGTTACGAAATTGGAGTTTTAATTTCAATCTAATTATTTCTTATTTTTAAAAAGTAAAAGATTTTCTATAAATATCTTTTACAAAATTTATTTTTAATAGATAGAATGTACCCTGTTAAACGATTAGCTATAAAATAAAAACCTTTTGGAAAATAATTAGTTAGATTGTTAAAAATATTTAGTAATTTTGTTTTTTTTATAGACATCATTTTAAAAATATATTTTCATAAATTTATAAATAAAACAAAATAAAATCATGAGTTGGCCTTATTCAAATAATCCTTTTAAATCGCATCACAACAGTTCATTTGTGAAATTTGTAGTAATAATGCATTTTACATTGAACGCTTTAAAGACAGCTAAGGACGATGATCCTGAGTATTTGGCAATGTACAATATACTTTTGCCGATAGCTGACGACTATGATGCCTTATATGCCTTATGGCTTGCCGCCAGAGGTCCATCCGAAGGTTCGGTAGAGGCTTTTGCTGCCATATTAAGAGAAGAGTCGGCACAAGTGCATTTGTGGGATATGGGTGTGCAACAGCACTATCTAAATACAACCATCGAATGGGCAAAAATGTTTCCTGATAAGTTATCAGGGTTTTATACACCCACAACCGAAGAAGGAAAGGTATTGGAAGTTCAAGCATTTGTAGAAAGAACTAAAGTGTATCCATTGGTTGATACAGTTATGGATATGGCTGTGGTTTTCCATAAAAAAATGGATGATGGTTTGAAATTAAAAGATGCCGATTTAAAAGCATTGTACAAGGCATCGACTAATCTTAAAAAAAATCAGGATTTTGTTGCTGATGAATTGTTTGGTTTATTAGGGAAATGTATGTATTTTCATAGAAATGAACCCTTAAAAACCGATGGCTTTTTTGATTTGGAAGAAATGCATACCAAACAATCTACAGGCGAAATCAAACTAAAGGTTAATGAATTTCAGTATTATGTAGGAGCACATAAATTAATTACCCTCCCTTTAAATCATACTAAAAAAAGTGTTATAAAAGTACGTGCATATCTTGGCACTAGTTTTAAACTCTTCTCGGATAGTGTAATTACACCAACAGTTGATAAAATTCCAAATACTACTTGCAATATAGGCGAAAAAGAAATAAACGAATTTAAAATGGGACAGCTAGGTGCCGAAAATAATCCATATATTATGCTTTATAATGATTCGGATGAAGAAGGAATGCTGGTTTTCACCATGAAATAAAAGTATTGCTTCTTTTGCTTACGCAGAATATAATTTCATTTACTGAATGTTTAAAAAAAGTTAAAAATTAGTTAAACATTTTCAGCTATTTATGATTAAACGCCTAATAAATAGCAAAATATCTAAAATCCTTATTTAGAACTGTTCTAAATAAGGATTTTGCATTAACCTTTGTAAAACTATATTGTTACATTTGCATGATTTTTGCAATTCGGTAATAACCCAATTAAAAATAATTATTTTTTTCAATGAGTATCTTATTTATCAAAAAAAACATTTAGTATGTCAAAAAAGTTTCTATCATTATTTAGTATAATAGCTGCAATAAGCATGGTAGTTATTATTTCGTGCAAACACGACTCAACACCTCCAATCATTGACGAAAGCACAATACCTGCAGGCATTTGTTTTTCTGACGATGTGCTTCCGCTAATACAATCTAATTGTGCTTACAGCGGATGTCATTCAGGTAGTCAAAACCCTAACCTAAGTACTTATGCTGACATTATGAAGCTTGTAAAAGCAGGCGATCCTCAAGCTAGCAGATTATATACTACTTGTATAGGAAGTTCAATGCCACCTAAGCCACATTCATTTTTAAATTTGGAAGAAGTTACGCTTATCTATGGATGGATAAAGCAAGGAGCGCCAAATAATACATGTGCATGCGACACTAGTATCTATACATATAGTGGTGCTGTATTGCCTATTATCAAAAGAAATTGCTGGGGTTGTCATGGAACAGGTAGCAGCAAACCTTATACTAATTGGCAAGAAATTTCGGATGCAGCTTATAATATTGTTCAAGATATTACTGACTCAAGCGGCAATCCAATGCCTAAGCCACCAACAGCAAAATTATCAGATTGTAAAATCACACAAATAGCGAAATGGTATAATGCCGGAACACCTAATAATTAAGAAATCATGAAAAAAACATCAATAATATTTACATTAATAGTAGCTTCAGTATTTATATTAAGTAGCTGCTACCGCGATTCTGAAGAAGGTCTTTACCGCTTTGTTCAACCAGTATGCGATACAACAAACATCACCTATTCAGGAACTATTCAAGCTATAATGGCCGGCAACTGCGTAACTTGCCACTCTACAGCAAATCCATCGGGTGGATGGGCTTTAGATTCTTATGCTGGCATAAAAGTTGTAGTTGACAATGGCAAACTTGTAAATTCAGTTACTTATACTAGCAATGGTATGCCTAAAACAGGCAAAATGCCATCATGTCAGGTTAATCAAATAGTAGCTTGGGTTCATAAGGGAGCACCGAATAACTAAAAGAAGATAAATTACGAATTACGAATTACGAATTACGAATTACGAATTACGAAAGAACAATTAATAATTAAAACAATATATTAAATATGAAAATGTGGTTAAAAGTAGTGCTAGTACTTGTAGTAGTGGGTATAATTGCAGCAATAGGATTATATATATATATCAATAAACCTAACAAGGATATTGAAACTGCTAAAACAGAATATACTTTAAAAGCAGATGATATCTATAAAGAATATAGTGCAAACAAAGCTAAAGCTGATTCATTATATAATGGAAAAGTAATTGAAATCAGTGGTAACTTTTCTAAAATAGACGCTCCTTCAGATACTCTTGTTGTAGCTATATTTACTCAAAAGCAAGATACAACAAATAAAGCAAAAAGTGATGATCCTTTTGCAGATTTGGGTGGTGACATAAGATGTACTATGTTACAAAAGTATATTGCCGAAACAAAGAAACTAGTACCAGAAACAGCAGTTAAGATAAAAGGACTATGTAACGGAATGAATGGTGCCGATTTAATTTTCGAAAAATGCTCAATAGTAAAATAAATTTAAATAATCATTAAATAAATAACAACAATGAAAATAGTTTTGAGATTAATAATTGTGCTTATGATGTTATCATCAAGTGTATTTGCACAAAAGTATATGACTAAAAATGGTAAAATAACTTTTAATTCTGATGCTCCTATGGAAAAAATAGAAGGCAAGAATAATCAGGTCAAAGTTATAGTAGATGCTACAACAGGAGATTTGGCTTTTCAGGTATTGATAACTTCATTTGAATTTAAACAAGCATTAATGCAAGAACATTTCAATGAAAATTATATGGAATCACCTAAATATCCTAACTCAACTTTCAAAGGTAAAATTACTAACGCAAAAGATATTAATTTTACTAAGAATGGAAAATACAATGCAGTTGTTGAAGGCGATCTTACAATACATGGTGTAACTAAAAAGGTAAAAGAAAACGGTAGCATCGAAGTAAAAGATGGCAAAGTTTCTGTTAACAGCAAATTCAACATTGCTATTAAAGATTATAAAATTTCTATTCCAGGAGCAGTAGCAGGTAAAATAGCTGAATCAGTTCAGATAGTTGTTGATGCAACATTGGAAGCATTAAAAAAATAATTTTAAAAATAAACATATCTCCGTTCCGCTGTGGCGGAACGGGGTTTATTTAAAAACATTGACATGAGAAAATTTAATATTCTTTTAATTGTTCTTTTGATAGTATTTGCAAAAAGTACGTTCTCACAGGATTTATTGTCTGAATTCGGCCCCGACACCGTAAAAACTAAAGCATATAGTTATGCTACTTTCAAAACATCTCATATAGTTATCGGACAATCTATAGAAAGCCCCGGCAAAGGAAATCTTAATTTCAATATCTCACATCATTTTGGAGCATTAAACAGTGGTTTATATGATTTCTATGGTTTAGATTTGTCAGCTTTTATTCGTTTTGGATTAGAATATAGTTTTACTGACAAACTATGCATTGGCTTAGGAAGAAGTAATCAAGGAAAGACATTAGATGGTTCAGTAAAATACAAAATCCTTCGTCAGACAACTGATTTCAGTATGCCGGTATCAGTATCTTATTTCTGCGACATGGCTTGCACCGGAACACATTGGTCACATCCTGAATGGGACAATCATTTCTCATCAAGATTATCATTTGTACACCAGATATTGATTGCAAGTAAAATTACTAATTCATTATCTTTACAACTTACACCATCACTTGTTCACAAAAACATTGTTGCTTTAAACGCCGATCCTAATGATATATTTACTCTTGGTGGAGGCGGTAGAATGAAGGTAACAAAACGTATGTCGGTTAATGCCGAATATCATTATATAATGAATAGTACAACCAGACAGAGTTATGACAACTCTCTTTCTTTAGGGATTGATATGGAAACTGGTGGACATGTATTCCAGTTTTTTGTAACTAATTCTCAACCTTTATTCGAACGTGGTTTCTTAACCGAAACACAAGGAACATGGGGCAAAGGTTTTGTATATTTCGGATTTAATATCGTAAGAACATTTACCATAGTAAAACCAAAACATATTAAAGAATAATATTTATCAAAACTAAATTATATTTGGGACCTCCATCATTAATTTGATGGAGGTTTTTTTTATCTTTAGATATTACTGTTATCGACTATTTCTTTAATATCTAATAGTATTATTTATAACAAGAAGCCCGATAATTATTAGTTATCGGGCTTCATTATTATTATAAACTATAAGTTGTTTTTAATAAACTATAAGCTTCTTAGATATTGTTGTATTGTTTGATTTTAAGCTAATGAAATAGATTCCTTTCCCAAAAGTACTTACATCCACCTTATGGTTATACTCAGTAGTATTTATAGTAATATTTTCGCTATAAATAGTATTCCCTAACAGATCATAAATTATAATATTTGCATTAGCTGAAGTCGCTGATGTTAAGGTAATATTTACAGATTTATTTGTTGGATTAGGATAAATATTAAAGTCTTTAAAGAAAGAGTTTTCATGTACTGATACATTAGTTATGACAATAGATTGAGTGGTAGAATCAGCACCACATGAATTAGTAATTACCAGCTTAGCAGTGTAAGTTCCATTAGCTGAATAAAAATGAATAGGGCTAGCAAGATTAGAAGTACTGCCATCACCAAAGTTCCAGTTGTAAGAAGTTATCTGAGTTGCTGTGTTTGTAAATTGTCCTGTAGTTTGATTATAAGTAAAGCTGGCATTAGGAGCATTCGCACCAATTGCAATATGAACAGGAACCCTATTGCTCTTGCAAGGGGCTGTTTTAACTTCCCAATCATAAAAATAATAATAAAGATTATTAGGACTGCTAACACCTGTTGTTACAGTAGATGTAATTAAACTAACGACATTATTAATATTATAAGGATAAGGATATGGAGTTGTACTATTGTTACCCATTGAACTTCTATATAAGTTGGGGATAAGTGGACCATACAATTTTAAATTATTTTCAATTGGCAAATCAAAGTTTAGATAAACTCTACTAATGCCATTTGGAATGTTAACTGTTTTAGATAAGATAATACTATCAGCACTATTCCATAATTCAATAGTACGGTTTCCGGCACCATAAGCTTTTACCCATACACTTATAAGTTTAGCTTCAGCATAACAATTAAAGATAATACCACGTTGCGTATTTTGTGTGTAATTTTGGAATGTGCCTCCTGTAGAGTCTAATTTCCCACCATAAATAGAAGGTTTGTCTTGTTGCATTTCAACATAATAATAAGTACTAGGAGCTGAAATTAAAGGAGTCGCAAATACTGAACCGGTATCAATTGCTGCTGTACTAGTAGGAGAATCGAACCATTTTAGGTTACCATTACCGTTTTGAGTAGCTGTTATAAAGAAGTTGGTAGGGCCACAATGAGTAGTGTCGGTAAATGATAATGTTGGATCAAGTGGTTTACTAATTGTTATTAATTGATTTTTAATAATAGAATCAACGCCATTGGAATTAATTACTTTAAGTTTTACATTATAAGTTCCATTATTTAAATAAACATGTGTTGGATTCTTAACTATATCATTTGTTCCATCACCAAAACTCCAAAACCAACCATTAGGGCAATTAGATGAAAGATCTGTAAAATTAATTAAGCCATCGCAACTTGTAGTATCCGACACTTTAAAATTACATACTGTAGCGGCATTCGTATCAAACACAGCTTGCCAGTTCATAATAAAACCTGACATAGTAGTTCCAATATCTGTTTTTTGTTTAATAGTTACTTTACCTGAAGAAGCCGTTATTGTTCCTCCTTGTGGTAATGCTGTGCCTGTAAAACTTCCTATAAGTGGACTTAAAGTATCAGCGCCATTATATATGTTTAGATAATCATAATTTGTTTCGTAACTAAAACTTGTAAAAGTTAAAGTTAGAGAAGTAGCACCTGTAGGAGCAATTGTTGTCACAGGATTTGTGTTATCTATATAGTTAGCTGTTCCTCCATTGTCTAATAATATTCCATTGCACGAACTTATTGTACTCAAACCTGATGCAGGCATATCATACGTACAAGGATTGGTAGGCGCAACGCTTACAAAAGCAGTTTTAGTAATACTATCCGAACCACATCCTCCGGTAGCAACTAGTTTTACATTAAAACTACCAAATGTATTATAAACATGGCTAGGATTATAACTTGTACTTGTAGTTCCATCGCCAAATTCCCAGTTGAATGTTGTGCAATTATTACTTAAGTTTGTAAAATTAATAGTTGCAGGTGTACTACAGAAAGTAGTTAAATCTGCAGAAAAATTACTGCTAACTCCTTGTACAAATGCAGCACCTACACCTACAGCATACATCGCATTTGTTGTGCTTATCATTGCTTGACTACATGCTCCATATAAGTCAGTAGCTGCCTGTATGGCATAAAATCTTGCATCAGCATATTGTGATGAAGGAACAAGATAAGTAGTAAGAGTTCTATAAGCAATAGCAGTTGCAGAGTCCATTCCGATACCGGTTACATTATATACACTGCCAATATCATTAGTTCCTGAACCACCATGGCAAAGCAGATAATACCAATAACTAAGAACTCCCATATTTGTATGAACACCACATTCGTCATTATTTGTTGATGGAGTACAACCAACTGTTGTAACCCAATAAGTACCTAGATATGTATTTGGTAATTGATAAGCTTTAGGGTTAGATAAATCTCTGATAACAGTTCCAATATCTGATCCCATTTGCCATGTA
>TBL_comb47_HYPODRAFT_10008734_pt1 | contig 10290 bp, 14 predicted proteins | sample TroBogypolimnion_40_FD_10682 | JGI IMG/M metagenome (IMG submission 10682)
CTACCTTATAAGTATACAAAATTAAGACATCAGGGAAAGAACAGATTCCCTATGTCTTTATATAACTGAAACTTGTTAGTAAATAGTAATATTTGTTAGCAATTGTAAGTTATTTCTGTTCAGAAAAGATAGTATTTATTTTTATCATAACAATAAAATTGTGGGTTATTTAAAATATAATTCATAATAAAATATAAATAAGTAATTAATTAATTTTCAATTAAATATTTAATTGAAAATTAATTAATATTTTATATTAATATAATGTCAGATTGTGATAATTTTCCATATATAAAAGATACTATTTTATTTAAAGATAAAAAATTAATAAAAGATAATATAAATGCGATATTATTAGTAATAAATATGTGTATAAAATATAATATTCCAATTATTCTAGAAACTGGTGGTGATTTTAATTACGAATATTCATTGATTAATTCATTAATCATAAAGTAATTAATAAATAATTTAAATTATTATATATAGTAAAGTATAATGTCATATCGAAAAGCATTCTTATATGGAAATAATCAACCTCTTTCTATTTTACAAGAAAGAAATATAGAATATGAAGAACGAACAGAAATTTTAGTTGTTAATTCTAAAGATAGAAATATTGTAACATTTCCAAATCCTTCTAATTATATTATTGATATAATGGGGACAAGTGGTAGAAATTATAAAAATATAAAAAGTGTTAGGCTTGTAAGTGCATCTATTCCTGATAAAAATAATATTGGACAACAACCATATCTTGTATTACAAGTTGATGAATTCAACACATCAATGGATGGAACAAATTCCATTTTATCTAATGGAAGTGTGCTTATTCAATTAGATAAAGCATTAGTACCAAGTTATTTCTATAATATAAAAACAGATTTATCTAAAGTTATTATACATGAATTCACTCCTCCGATATCAAAATTATCTCAACTTCATATTAAAATAAAAGATACAGATGGTAATTTGATCAGTTTTGGTACTGATTCTGGAACTCCTGATAAATTATTACAACATACTCTTGTATTTGAGATAGTTACATTATTAAAGAAACAGAATACGCAAACAAGAAATGTATTCTAAAATAAATTAGAAATAAATGTTTCATATTCTTCCATGAAAATAGAAGGATTACATACTCTTGATGATAGAAATTGTCTCCTAATTTCATATTTATTTATTCCATTATTGATTATATTTATAGTCTTATCAATATACTCTTCAAAATTAGAACTTATATATAGTTCTGGATCAAATAAAGAATGATAAATAATACTTGAACATACATTACTAACATGATGTTCTCCTCTTATAGTAATAATAGGAGTTCCCATCGATAAACTATCACATGTAATAGTTGTTCCACTATAAGGATATGTATCTAAAATTAAATCAACTTTATTAAAATCATTAAGATACTCTGTATGATCAGTATAAGGTATATAACTAATATTTTCATACTGTTCTTCCATGATTTCTTTCATCATTTTCTCATCTAATTTAATTCTTGATTTTATTAATAGAATAACATTTTTATCTTTTATTTTTCTCATTAATTTCTTCCATGTTAATAACATATCTGTATTTATTTTATTAAGTTTATTAAACACACCAAGAATTATATATTCTTTTATATTATATGTAATCTCAGGAAGAGTAGACCTATTTAATCTTATATAAGGATTATAGCAAATCATACAACCATTAAATTTAATTAACTTTTCAGTATATTTTGTAATTATATTCTTTTCTGTGATAGTATCCACAATCTTATAATTCATTGAAAGAAGGCCTGTACTATTAGGAAAACCCATATATGTAATTGTTTTTATTTTACTATCAATAGATTCAAAAACATCTAATCTATTTCCCATCGTATGACCTGAAAGATCTACTAAAACATCTATATTATATTTATTTACAATTAAATCACATATAACATCTAAGGATAAGTGTTCAATATTAATTAAAGAATCATCAATTTGTTTTATATTTTTAGTAGAAAAACGATATACTTCAAACCTTTCATTTGAAAAATGAGTAAAAAACTGATTGAATAGACTTGTACATGCATGATTAGTAAAATCTCCACTTATATAACCAATACGTATCTTATTAGAAGGAATATATCTTGTTCTAATCATTATTTCACTTCTTTTTTCCATGTATTTATTATATGTTTTTACAAAATTATAATATTCTAAAAGATGCAAGTTACTATAATTCATATTTAGACACATATTACTGAATGCAAGAGAAGTATATCTATTTTTTATCTCTTCCTTATTATTAAGTACTTTTTTATACATTTCCATAGACTTATTTATTTTTCCTTGCATGGAAAAACAGCAACCATAATTTAGGTAAGTTTCAATTGAGATATTACAATTTTCCTTTATTATATTTTCAAAAACTTCTTCTGCTTTCTTAAAATTATTTGTAGTCATTAAAAGTATACCATAAATATTCATTAATTCGAAATATTCTGGGATACTATCTTTATAATTATTTATTATATTATTTATATGTGCTATACAACAATCATAATTTCCATTATTTTTAAAAACTATAACTAATTCTTTTGTTATTTTAATTATTTGATCATTATTTTTACAATAAGATAGTGCTTTTTCTAAATTTCTAATAGATATATCATTATTACCTAATTTATTGTAAAGAACTCCTAAATTGTAATAATTAGTAGAATCTGATTTATCATATTTCATGATATCTAATATATATTTAAGAGCTTTTTTAGGTCCCTCCTTTTTTTCAAAAATAAGAGCAAGTAATGAACAAGCGTATTTATAATTATGAATTAATCCATTTCTATCAATATTACATTTCTTATATTCTAATAATTCATTAATATGTTTTTTACCATCTTCTATAAGTAAAGTATTTTCATTTTTTTCTCCTAATTTTATTAAAGATAATGAACAAATATGTTTATATTCACAGTGATCTATTGGTTTATGTTTATATTCAATAATTTCTTTATATTTTTCTTCGTTAAATAATTTTATAAAATCCATTTAATTAATTAATAATTAATTGTATTAATTAATTTCAATTATTTTTTAAAGACTATCCGAACTATCCGAACTGTTGTTGATATAAAGATATTAATTCACATTTTCCAAGAGAATCTTGTCTACATGAATCTTTGGAAATACTGTAATCTAATTCATTAAATCTTTTTTTTAATATATCAATATCAATTATACATTTTATAAAATGCCAACTTTTAGGTCTAAATTGTCTTTTTTTATCATCTTCTATAACTCCGCAATTGCTACCATATGCCTTAATAGCAAAATCAAAAGAATCAAGTAATGGAGGTGTTGGTTGATTATTATCATCTTTTAATCCATATGGTATAAAAATAAAATCTTTATGAGATTTAGGTAGAATTATTTTATTTCTAGCTTCTTCATTTTTTATCCATATTTGAAAACAACATTTTGCATCCATTACAGGTTCAAAACAACATGGTTTTATAGGAAGATCTTCTGTGAATAAGAGTTTAAAATTTAAATTTAATTGATTATGTATACTTATTCTTTTAAATGTTCGTGGAATAATAAATGCTATTACTTCTGAAAATAAAGCTGCATGATTAAAAAATTTAACTGCTAATGAGGAACATTTTCCAAATGGAGGATTTCCTATAGTGATATATTTTTTATTATCATCTTTTCTTTTATATTTAAAAAAATCTCCTTGTTTAATTCCATCCATTTTTGGTTCTAAATCAATTCCTTCTCTTTTATCTATAGGTAAAAGTTTAAAAAAAGAACCATTTCCAGCACTTGGTTCTAAGAAAATATCAAATAATGAGATATCTATATTTTCTTTTAATATATTAAAACATTTTTCTGATATATTATCTTTTGTATAAAATTGATCAAGACTCTGATTTGTATTAGCGAATCTCTGATTTGTATTAGCGAATCTCTGATTTGTATTAGCGAATCTCTGATTTGTATTAGCGAATCTCTGATTTGTATTAGCGAATCTCTGATTTGCCATTTAAAATAATAATTGAATAACTTTTTAAATCTCTTCAATTATTATTTAAGAATGACTATAAATTTTCAAGTTTTAGTTGATTCGATGAGAAATTCGAATAAAGATGATATAATTAGGTTATGTAAGAATGAAGATGATATTTTAAAAAAATCTATATTATGTAGATATCATTTATCCCCAGGTCAATATGGATGTATTTTAGAAAATAGTATTAAAGAAAAATTTAATATTAAAAAATGTAATAATACTACATCAGGAGATGGTAATATAAATAAAAAATCTATAGAAATTAAAGTATCATTAGGAAGTAAAAATGGACAGTATAATTTTGTACAATTAAGACCAGGACATAAAATAGATTATTATCTTTTTATGTGTTATTCTCTTATATCTTCTTCATTAGGAGAAATTGTTTGGTTTTTATGTGAACCAAATGAATTGTATAAATTATTACCAAAATATGGAGAATACTCTCATGGTACTATAGCTAAACTTGGTAAAATTACATTAGAAAACATTGATAATGATTACGAATATTCTTTGAGACCTAATCCCAATGGAAGAAAAAAGAGTAGAGATTTATGGAATATAATGATGTCTTCATTTAAAATGACAGATAAAGAAGTGTATGAAAGATTGCACCAATAATTAATTTTACTTTTTTATATATTATATAATTAATAATCAATATGCATGAGACGATATTTGTAAGTATAGCAAGTTATAGAGATGTAGATTGTAAATATACTTTGTCTAATTTATATAAAAATGCTAAATTTCCTGAAAGAGTATATGTTGGTATAGTCCAGCAAAATAATATATATATTAAAGAAGATAATGACAATGAAGAATGTGTAAAAGAAGATAATGAAATAATAAAGAAATATAATAAAAATATAAGAGTTCTTACTTTAGAACATATGGAAAGTAAGGGAGCAAATCATACAAGATTTTTATGTTCTAGAATGCATAAAGGAGAAACGTATTTTTTTCAAATAGATAGTCATATACGATTTATAATGTATTGGGATGAGAAGATTATCAATATGTTTAAACAGTTAGAAGATCAAGGAATAGAAAAACCACTTCTTTCACATTATACAAGAGATAAGGGAGATTATGTAGAATATGATTATACTAAAATAGCTATTGATAATTATAATAAAAAAGAAGATAAGAATGATTATGATGAAGTTCCAAGAATATGTAAATCATTTTTTAATGATGATAATATGATATCATTCTTAGGTGCAGAAAATGTTAAACGTGGAGAATTATATGAGACACCTTTTATTGCTGGTGGATTTTTATTTGCAAGAAGTTCTTTTCTTAAAGATGTGCCATATAATCCTGATTTAGAGTATTTATGGATAGGAGAAGAGTGGATGATAAGTGCTAGAGCATATACAAATGGTTATAGAATTTTTAGCCCATCTTCTAATTTAATTTTCCACGAATATACTCGACCAAAAGCTAAGAAAATATGGGGAGATAAAACATATAGTGATAGAGAATCTATAGATAAAGTTAGATATTTATTAAAATTAGTGAATGATGATTCTAATATCAAAGAAAAAATAAAATCAAGATATGGTTTAGGTAATAAAAAAACTTTAGATGAATTCTATGAATTTGCAGGTGTTGATTTAAAAAATAGAATTATTACTAAGAATTTCTGTAAAGTTAATAATATAAGTGATGATATTGTTATTCCTGAAAATGTTAGTATATGGAATAAATATAAACAGTATCTAATACCTGTATTAATTATAAATATTATTATACTTCTTATTTTAGTTTATTATAATAAAGTAATAATTAATTATTTTAAAAAAATCAAATAGTTATTATTGTTATTTTTATTTTATTTTTTTTTCTTTTATATAATTATATAATTTTAAAATGGATACTTTTAATGCCGTAGGCCAAGAATTTGTTCCACAAGTATTTTTCGACCCAAAACAATTAATTATTAAATTATTGCATTATATTATCGAGGGAGTTGCTGTAGCACTCGTTGCTTCTTTTGTTCCTACCAGGAAAATGAATGTTCAAGAAATTATGGCTATTTCTATCACAGCAAGTGCCACTTTTGCAATTCTTGATATCTTCTCACCTAAGGTTGGTGATGCTAGTAGATTTGGTCTTGGGTTTTCACTCGGAAACAATATGTTAGGAGCAAAAGCTCTTCCTCTTGGTCATTAAATAATAAAGTGTTCATAATATTATACTTATTTTCATTTATTTTATTTTTTAAAAATTATTAATCAGTGATTTCGATTATACTTTAATTACTACTCATCATTATCTATAAATTTAAGTTCTCGAGTTTTTCCTCCTATCCATTCACCCATTATTATAAACCATTTATTTTTATTTAAATCAAAATAATTAATTCATCTTTATTTGTTTAACAGACAGTATATTACTATATGTAGTATCTTTAATAAATATATTTTTATATTCAAATGTAATATAAACTGAGTTACGTTCTCTAATATTATAGAATAAAATATCTCTATTATCTTCATCAAATACTTTAGTATTCTTTTGTATTTTCATAGATAATAGATCTTTTCCATAAATTAATGGTTTATAAACAAAATATGTACCATATTTCGATGTGATAAATTCTTTATTTCTTTTATCTATTTCTGAAAGTAAATCTAAGAAATTATTATCATCTATCTTTAAAGTAATATACATACCATTAATTCTATTAACAATAGATGTTGGTGTTCTTATTACTATCTTTTTACCTTCATATAAAGGGATTATATTATTAATAAGAAACTTCTTATCTACAAATGATGATGTATCATCTTCTCCATGAAGATATTTTATATTTTCTGGTCTTAAAAATTTATAATTAGACATAATTATTATAAATATAATATCCGTTTTTTATTTAAATAAAAAATATTAATTATTAATATAAGATGTTTAAACTACCAGAAAAAACTAATGTCGATGATATTCATCTATCAGTACCTAAGAAAAAACAAAATAAATATATTTCAGCTTTAGTATATGAAAATGAACCTCTTTTTATTAAATCACAAAAATTAAAAATTTCTTCTGTTTCTCAACGATTAATAAGTCTTGAATTAAATGATTCTATGAAATCATTTCTTTCTCTTATAGAAGATAAAATTATTTCATTTATTCATGAAAATAGTATGTTATGGTTTAACAAAGAATTTACCTTAGAAAAAATCAAAGATAGATTTAAGTCAAAAATAGGAGATTTTTTTAAATTAAATATGAATAAGAATACTTCAATCTTTGATGTAAAAGGTACTAAGAAAAATATTAATGAATTAAAAAAAGGTGATCATATTATAATTATTTTTCATATTAAAGGTATTTGGTTATTAGCTTCTGAATTTGGAGTAATTTATGATTCTATTCAAATGAAGCTTTATAATAAAGATAGATTCGATTTCAAGAAAATAAGTGAAACATGTATAATTGATGATGTAGAATTATCTTCTGATGATGAAGATGAACAAGAGGAACAACAAGAGAAACAAGAAGAACAAGAGGAACAACAAGAGAAACAAGAAGAACAAGAGGAACAAGAGGAACAACAACAAGAGAAACAAGAGGAACAACAACAAGAGAAACAACAACAAGAGAAACAAGAGGAACAACCAGCTCCAGAACAAGTTCCAGATATTCCTTTTTTTTAAAAAGATGAGATTTATTATGTTTTTTTTATTTAATTTTATTTTCTCTATATAAATAAAATAAAATGGATTTTAAGAATTTTTTTCAAAATCAGAACGTTAGGACTCTATTAATAATTTCTGGTATTGTTGTATTAGTTTATCTTATAAATAAGAATGTAGAAAAATTTACAGGTATTGAAGTAGACACTCAACCAAATTTTACACCTATCGAGATAACAGATGAGGATATGGGAAAAGGTGTTACTGCTGCCAATTATGAAAACATTAATATTGATAATAATTGTTCTCCCATGAATTTACCTGAAGTTGATGAGGAATTTTTAAAGAAACATAATGAACAGTTATTTGCTGATGATTTATTACCGAAAGAATCAAATGAAGTTTCTCTTTCTGGTAAAAACTTCTTAATAGGAACATTTAATGGGGTTGATTCTAGAGCAATTACAAAAAATGCTAATTTACAGTTAAGAAGTGATCCAATTATTCAAAAAGATATGAATGCCTCGCCATGGATGGTGAGCACATATGAAAGTGATTTATCAAGAAAAAAATTCGAAATTGGCGAATAAAAATGTAATTTATTTAAAATTCATTAGAATATCGAAACTATTATTTTTTATTATTTTATTTATATAATAAAATAATGATAAACAGGAATGCTATTTTAGAAAAAACAATAATTGTATATATTTTTAGTATATCTCTTATTTTATTTATAAAACCTACTTTTATGTTTAAGAGAGATGGATCTCTTCGAAAAATAGGTATACGTATGGATAAAGATGGTGATAGAGAAACATTATTTTCTTTTCAAATAATGTCAATTTTATTAGCTATTGCTATTTATGTTATTATGAAATAATGAATTATTATTTTAGTTTTTCGATATTACAATTAATTAATATTTTTGATATTTTTATTAAAATTTCATTATCATTATTAATTTTCTTAATAAGTATTATGTTTTTAAATAAATTAGATGAATCAGTAGATATTTGATGTATTTTATACATATTTAACGAAATAGCACTTGTTATTATATTACAATAAGATTTTGGTTTATTATTTAGACTATCAATAATATTTTTACTAACTTTTTTATCATCTAAAGAATTTAGTATTTCTATAATTTGTTCTTTAATTTCATTTGATTCTTCTAACTTATTTTTATATCCATATCTAATTCTATCACGTGTTTGTAAAATCAAATATTGTTTTCTATCCATTTATAATATGTAAATAAAATAAATTAGAAATTAACTTTAGCACAATTAAGATCTCCAAGGATACAATAATAACCTTCATCAGATGTTAATCCTGTAGTAGTTTGATCTATCATTTTCTTAAAAACTCTTTTTGTAGCCATTCTAGAATTAGCACCATATTTAGTATTAGAATCAGTAAAATTCTGTGGATTAAACATTAACTCATTAAAACTATATGAAGATACATCCATTTCATTATTCTTAGTACATACTTTTCGTGGACGATTGTATTGAATAATTGGATTTGTTTTACATGGAATACTAAATTTATAAGAAGAAGGAACAATTTTAGCTTTTTCTTTTAATTTACTTTCTAATACTGTTTGTCCTCTTAATGCCGAATCAATATCAACATTTTTCATCGAAATTCCATTAGTTGCATCAGATAAATAACCTACAGAAGAATGTAAACATTCTCCATTTTGATCATAAAATACACCACTTACATTATAATCTGATGCTCGTCGAACTTCATTTTTTTTCTTCTGATACGAACACTGGTCGTAAATTGTGTTATTCATTTAATAATTATAATTATAATAATTATAATAAAATAAAATAAAAGAAAGTGATTATTAACAATCATTATCATCATCTATTATAAACATAGAGTGATTATTTCCATAGTAAACATTTTTTTCTAAGAAAATTCTATCCTCTTTTTTATTTATAAAATAAGAACAAATATTTTTAGTATAATTACATAATATTGATATATATTTATATAATAATAATAATATTCTTACTATTTTTTCTCCTATATTGAATACTGTTTGTAAAAATAATAGTATCCATAAAAAATACCATATAAATATTATTATAATTAATATGATTGTATATATTTCCATTTATTGGTTACATTTAATTATAATTATTTCTTTAAATTAGTTAATTTTAGTTTTACTTGAGAGAGGGTTATTATTTAATTGATTATTTAAAAATACTGAATCTGAAAAAATCCTATCATCAAGTCCTATTTTCTTATTCTGTACACGTGCATTTTTATATTCTTCACGTAAAACACCAGCTTCCATATAAGTATCAGGTACAACATATTCATTAACAGGTCTAATTTTTTCTTTTCTTGGGATACCAATTTCATCTTTAGTTATTATCATATTGCTTCTTTCTGCTCCTGCTGATCGTAAAAATACTTGTTTACTCTTCTTTTTATGTATAGCATCTGTTTTTTCTTCTTTAATATATCCCATTGTCCCAGTTAAGTAATTTTCTATCATCAAATCTTGTTTATCAACATGTGCAACATTTATATCTCTTAACTCATCACTGGGTAT
>TBL_comb47_HYPODRAFT_10008735_pt1 | contig 10290 bp, 8 predicted proteins | sample TroBogypolimnion_40_FD_10682 | JGI IMG/M metagenome (IMG submission 10682)
AAACAATGTGAAGATACCTTATTAACAGTTGTAAATCCCGTTATTTCAAAGAAATGGTATGAAAAACACGACTCTTTTATTTTGGAAAAAGTTCATGAAGAAAATAATAGATAAATTATTAACATTATAAATCAACAATAAACCATTATACCATATGCCATTATTATCAATACAAATCATTTATATAAATGAACATTTAAAATGGCACACTCCATGGGATTTACATTTAAAAACATCAATGGTATCTGACCTAAGAACATTTAAATAACTATTTTTTTAATTTACATTAAAAAAATATTTACATATTATTATAATATATGTTAATTTATATTGAATCTGTATCACTATTTTCTTCTTCTTCGCATATAACAGTTTCTTTTGTATAATTATCAATATAACGATAAATTCTATTAATATCTAATTTTGAAATCTCATAATTTTCAAATAATGAAAAAATTTCATTATCATTATATTTATTTTTTAAATCATAAAAAAAAGCAAAAAGGTCTTTTTGATCCATACCTAATTGTTGACATAATGTTTGAATAAAAATTGAATTATTATATTCTGTTGAATATTTTGTCAATACTTTTGTAAATCTTACTTCTTGGGGGTTATATTTTGGAGTTTTTTTAAATGTTTTATGATAAATATTATTATTTTTGAAAGTTTTAATTAATGAACTCATTTCATTAAATTGCCATATTTGTTTTTGAAATGTAATTCTATCAATATAATCAGAAAAACAAATATTATTTAATACTTTTAAATAAAATGGAATACTTATATTTTTCTTCATTTTACTTAATACATCAATAATATTTTCATGCCATAATAACCCAACAATGGTTCTATCAGTTTCATTCATTAATGTAATATGCGAATTTATTGAAAAAGGATTGTTTATTAATTTTTGAGTAATTTTTTTTGTATCATCATTATATGATTTATTTTGAAAAATATTATTAAAAATTTTACTATTTGATAATATTAATGGGTTATTTTTATATATATCAAAAATTGTATTAATTTTTCTTAAATCATTTTGTATAAAAGAAATTATATTTTTAAACATTATTTCATCTAAATTCGGCATTAAAGAATTAATTATACTTTTTATTTGTTCATTTGTTGGGGTTTTTAATTCTATAACATTACATACTTTCATTAAATCTTTTATTTTTTTATCAATATGATAATTACCAATACAAATTATAGGATTTAATGTAATTTCTTCTTCTTTTTGTTTTTTTGTTTTTTTAGGACGAATTAATTTAATTAATGTATTAATGCCTCCTTTATCCCCATTATTCATACCATCTATTTCATCCATAACTATCACTATTTTTTTTATTTTTTTATTAAATATACTCATTATATTCTTATCAGATTGTGTATGTTTTGTTATATTATCAATTATTAATTTATTACGAATATCACCCGCATCATATGAAATTATATCATAATTTAATTCTTTTAAAATGTTTGTTATAAATACAGATTTACCACTTCCCGGATCACCATATATATAAATTCCCTTCTTTAAAGATAAATCTTTTTTGTTTAATTCAAAATTCAACAAAATATCCTTTATTTTTAAAACATCATCCTCTCTATTTAATAATTTATTAATATCCAATTCATTCATTATTGTATTAAAATATTCTTTCTATATTGATTGAATTTATATTATTTTGTATAACGCATTAATAATGTAAAATATTTACAAATACTTTAAGTTGATGTATTACATGGGTTATTAATCCCGCTAGTTATACCATCCCAAGTTACACCACAATTATTAGCCCAAGTATACTTTGCACAAGTTGCTCCATTTCCTATATACGGAGCTTGAGAAAAATTCATTGTTGTACTAGCCGTTGTATTACATGTTCCCAATTTTTGTTTATTAAAACAACTTGAACCATTTCCAGATAAATCTGTCCACCAATCAGGACAGTTTTGAACATTTGGAGGCCAAGTATTTTTTATTGTTGATTGTCTCAACATCATTCCTATAATAAATAAAACAATAACAAGAATAATAATGGCAATTATTATAACAGCTTTTTGAAAAATTTCCATTTATTATATTATTCAAATATAATATAATAAAATAAATAAAATATAATAAAAAAATATAATTATTTTATTAGAATATAATAAATGCAAACAAATGGAAAAGTATCAAATGGAAGAGTTGATATAATATATCCTCCAAGTGCTCATGACCAATTTCAATTTTATGATAAAATCCCAGCAAAACAAATAGCATCCTTTAGAAATCCCACTGAAGGCTTATGGGATAATACCATTTTGTCTAAATTATTTTTTTCAGGAAAAAATATATCTACAATTCAAAATGGTATAAGAGCTGCCATATATCAAAAATCAAATGGAGTATTTTTAATTGCCAACCAAGATGAAGATACATTAAAAATTATTATGAGATCCGTTTTTTTACAAAATGCTGTAAATCAACCAGATAATATTAAAGAACAAGTTGAACAATTAAATAAAATTGTATGGGATTATTGTAATCCTCAGGTATATGGAGAGATACAAGGTTATAAACAATATATTAAAGATGCTTCAGAAATGTATACTCCAATGGAAAGACCCATTTTAAGTGCGGAAAATGACAAACAATTACCTCTACATAACTGGTTTTAATTTTATGTAATTATTATACAATTTATTATCAAATTCATTATGATTTAACAGATTTTTTTACAATATTTACAGTCTTCTTTTTTGGAACAATTGTTCCTCGCATTGTTCTCTCGCGATGTTCTTTATAATTTATATATTCTTTTTGTAAATTATATAATTCTTGAAACCACATTTGTTGAATAGTTAACAATTTAATAGTCTCCAATTCTAAATTTTTTGAACCATGTTCTTTTAATAATTTATCAACATTTTCTTCAGTAACTGAATCCATTGGCATCTTTGTCAAATATTTATATTCATCATCTTCATCAATGACATCATACCCCTTCATTTTAAACAATTCTGTTATTTGTTCTCTCCTTTTCTTTCTTAAATCAATTGTATTATCCAATAATTCTTTAATAAACTTTGCCTTATTTGATAATAAAACTAATTCTTTTACTATCGCAGAAATCAGATATTCTTTTCTTACATTATATAATTCCAATCTTGTATCATAATAATCTTCAATAATTTCCACAATATTTGAATATTTTTTTAATTTATCCTTTGAATCAAATAAATGCATATTTGTTGTTGTATTTGTTGTAAATAATTTGAATTGTTTTTCCAACCCATTACAACCATTTTCTAATTGAATTCCTTCCAATTCTTCCAATTTTCCTTTTTGAAGAATTATTGTAAAATCAACAGTTGTATCTCTACTCATATCAGTATAATCTTTTACAATTGGTAATATTTTTTTACCACTCTTATCCATTTGAGGTTCTGTTAATGATTCCAAATATTCTTTAAAATTATCAGTCCATAACCCAACGGGTAATTCGGTAATACGAATTTTATCTACTCCCACTATTTCGTATATACCTTTAATTAAGAATTTACTATCAGTTATATTTGTAATTTTTCCAGTAAATCCTTCATAATAAGGAATAAATTCTGTATTTTCTAATCCTTCTTGTCCTTGTAATTTTGATATTAAATATTGAATAATAACAAGAGGATTATAACACATAATATCCGTACTAAATCCAGTACCAATACCCTTAGATCCATTAACTAAAACCATTGGAATAATGGGGGCATAATAAATTGGTTCAACTAATGTTCCATCATCATTTAAATAATGAAGTATTTTATCATCATGTTCTGAAAATATATATCTTGTTATTTTATTTAATTGTGTAAATATATATCTTTCAGATGCGGAATCATCCCCTCCAGCACAACGAGAACCATATTGTCCGTTTGGAGTTAGTAAATTAATATTATTTGAACCTACAAAATTTTGAGCCATTCCAACAATAGCACCGTTTAATGAAGCTTCACCATGATGATAGCAAGAAACATCTGAAACATATCCACTAAATTGAGCAACTTTCATTTCATTGGTTAATCCTTTTTTAAATGCCGCATATAATATTTTACGCAAACTAATTTTAAGTCCATCCATTAAATTTGGAATACTTCTATCACAATCATATTTTGAAAAATGTATGAATTCTTTATCTATAAATTCTTCATATGGAATCATTTCTTTAGATGTATCTAAATATGATTCGCGATCATATACTGTCAACAACCATTCCTTTCTTTTATCTGCTAGTTTTTTATTAAAAACCATATCAACTGAATTATTAGATATCTCTCCAGTATGAGAAAACCCTATTAACTTTTTCTTTTCAAAATATTCTTTAAATTCCTTTCCGGTGCTTGTTCCCAATCCTTTATAATATTTAATTTTCCATCCTTTTGAATCTTCGCTTTCATCCTTCCATTTTTGATATTCTCCTTCACTATAAAATATAATTTCTTTTGAACCTTTTTTTCCTTTTAATATTGGAGTATTCATAAAACCAATAAAACCAGGAATACAAGCTAAAGAAGGCCATTCACACAAGAATAAATTAATACATAATCCTTTGATATGACTTCCATCCAAATCTTGATCAACTAAAAATAAAACACGACCATATCGTAATTGAGATACAGATGTATATTCTTTTCCCGTTTCCAATCCAAGTATCTTTTTAATTTCAGTTATTTCTTTATTTTCTGAAATTTTCTTACTTGTCTCTCCACGAACATTAAGAATTTTACCTTTCATTGGATATACACCAATATTATTTCTATCATCTGAAGAAAGTCCTGATATTATACCAGATTTAGCACTATCTCCTTCACAAAATATTATTATACATTCAGATGATTTTTCAGTTCCAGCCCAATTCGCATCCACCAATTTAGGAATTCCGCGAATACTTTTGGTCTTTGAACCATCTGATTTTTTAGCAATTTTATTTTCTTTTACTTCAGTTAAAGCACATGCGGCATCCATAACACCCATTTTAGCAATTTTTTCAATAAATTTATCACTTATGGTACATGTTGACCCAAATTTAGAAGATGGTGTATTCATATAATCTTTTGTTTGTGAATCAAACGCTGGGTTTTCTATATCACATCTTAAAAATAACATTAATTGTTCTTTAATAGTATTTGGCGCAACCATAACTTTCTTCTTTTTTTCAATGTATGTGGATAATTTGCGTGTTATTTGTCCTAGAATATATTCAACATGTTTCCCTCCTTTTGAAGTATGTATTCCATTAACAAAACTTATTTGTGTAAATTCGTGTGATTGAGAAAGAGCAACAACATATTCCCATCTCTCGCCATTTTCTTCATAACATTTTTTAACAAATTCGGTTGAACCAAGATATAAATCTGTATATTGTTGGAAATTTTTTACAGGTAAAGGGAGTCCATTATACATTACTTTTAAAGATTTATCTGTTATTGCCGCAATATCATATATTCTTTTTTTAAACAGTGAAATCATATCAGATGTTAATCCTGAAATACCAAGACGTTGATAGTCGGGTTTAAATGTTATTTTAGTGTATGGTTTTCCTTTAAATTTGGTAATAACTGGTTTTTCAATTATATCTAAATTATTTCTAAATTCTTGTGTATATTTAAGACCACGAACATGATCTACTGTTTCTACTGAACCATATGTAGACCATATTAATACTAATTTAAATCCAAATCCATTTTTACCTCCTACTATTTTTTTTTCAGTTTTATCATAATTTGTAGATGTTCTAAGATGACCGAAAATCATTTCAGGTATCCAAATATTATGTTCCGGGTGTAAAGCAACATCAATTCCATTTCCATTATTACACATCATGATTGAATTATCTTCTAAAATATGAACATCTATAAAAGTAACTGGTAATGAATTGGGTATATTATTTTTTACAGCTTGTTCCATGCGAATTGCGTGGTCTCTACAATTAACAATACCTTCATCAAATAATTTAAATAACGCTGGAACTATTTGTATATTTTTTTCAATTATGGAATTATTTTCTTCATTTAATACCCATAAATCATTTTCAATAAGTTCAACAGACCCTATATATGTATCTGGAGCATCTAATATATGCTGTTTATCGGTCTTTTGTTGATATTTATCAGAAAGTTGTTCTTGAGAATTTGACATTATAACTATTATATTATAAATAATATTGTTTAAATTGTTTTCAATTTTTATTTATATAGTATATTTATAAGTATGAGTTCATTGTAAAATTAATATGTTTTATTATATAATGTTAAATGTATATATTAATTTTTAATTAACAATAAAAAATATAAAAATAATTTAATTGTACAGAATTTTTATAAAATACCTATTTATTATTATTATTATTATTATTATTATTATTATTATTATTATTATTATTATTATTATTATTATTATTATTATTAAATTAAATTAAATTAAATTAATTACAGATGTAATACTTATTATGTTATCATTTTGTATATAAAAATGATAATTACTTGTTTTAATTGTATAATTTATATTAAAGAATTGTGCTGTAAAATGTAATGAATTATCTGGTCTGCTTATATCATTATGCAATCCCTTCCAAATAACCAAAATATCATATTTATCTGCCAAAATTGAATATTTTTCATTAGTCTTGTATAAATTATTAAGTAATAATATTATATATTTTTTTTCTTCTGTTTCAAAATATTTATTATGATTAAAATCAATTTTTAATAAAGGATTTTCTTCCAAAAAGGTTGAAATAGATGATTGAATAAATTCATTTTGAACGATATTTTCTAAAAGCGGAATTTCCCCCATGACATTTTCTAAAAGCGGAATTATCGTTTGTTCATTTATTAATTCCATTTGTTGATTATTTGTTTCTATTTCTTCTTTAATTAATTCCATTTGTTGATTATTTGTTTCTATTTGTTGATTATTTGTTTCTATTTGTTGTTTATTTAATTTCATTTCTTCCTTAATTAATTCCCGTTCTTTTAATTTTTTATCCAATTCAATTTTTAATAAATTTATTTCTTTATCAGTATTTTCATTATATTTATTGATGTTTTCAATAATTAACTTATTCTTTTTACTCCGTTTAACATTATTTTTATTTTTAATATTTGTTATTTTTATATCGTATATGATTACAGTATTTTTAAATTTGTAATTTTTCCATAAAAAGTTATGTGTATTATTAAATATATCTCTTAGATATATGCTTGTTGCTCTATATCCTATTTTTCTTGTATATGCTACGGGTCTAAAATCAAATTTCTTACCCTTATAATCAAATAAATGCTTATAAGGTTCATTATTTTCATCAATATCCAACAAAACAACATTATCTCCAAAATCTTTTATTCTTTCAATTGATGATGATAATTGTGTTATTCCTCGTAAGTGTTTTTCAACCATTTTTTCATAAGTATAAATATGTTTTACACTATCATTTATATGTTTATCGTGTAATATCTTTTTAAAATCATCATTTCTATATTCAACATCATAATAAGTTTCAATCATATCATTAAATTGTTTAAAACTCATACTATAATGGCTCATTATACTATTATATATAATTGATTTAATTAATTTACATTAAATCAATTTTTATTATTATATCATATATGATAAACCGATAATATAATTTATTATTTATTTACTTCGTAATATTTTATATCACCAAACATTTAAAATGGTGCACTCCGTAAAAGTGTCATTTAAAAATGTTAATGGTATATGACCCATGAAAATTTAAAACGTGTCATTTTAAACCGTTGAAGATTTAAAACGGAACGTTTTCAATCTTTTTAGGTCAGATACCACTAACGTTTTTAAATGACACTCCTACAGAGTGTGTCATTTTAAATGTTCATCGGTATAAATCTTCAAGTGTGTAAATTACGCATAAACATAAATTTTATGTAAATAATAAACAAATTTAAAAAATGGATACTGTATAATAGTATATTTAGTATGTCTTTATATTTTGGAGCTGGAAATTTAAATATGCATAAAAAAAATAGTAGAGGTTCAATTTGTAAAAGTAGTGGCGTAAATGGTGAAGTTGTTTCTTGTCCTGTCCCAGATAAACAATCTATAATAAAATCATCAAATAATAATGATGCTCAAACACAAAATGAGAGAATAGCTACTTTAATTACTTCATCTTTTGGTGGTAGAATACAATATGGAAATTTTACAAATAAAGAACAATTAGAATTATATTTAAAAACATATCCAAATAATAATTTTCCGACACAAACAATTAAACCATTAAAAAATAAATTTTAATAAAGTTTTAGGAGGAATATAATATTTTCTATTGTTATTTATATATGACGCGTTATACAAGAGTTAATAGTTCGTATTTAATTAAGGGACGTAAATATGATATGTTGGAAGGTAGTCGAGCACAAGTTAATAATGGAACTGCATATAAAACAACTGGAGGGTTAAAAAAGACAGATCTTTTTCAAAATAAGAATGGTAGAATTGTTAGTAGAAAGAAGCATATTACCGCTACAAAAGAAAAAAGACTTGTTAAGGCAGGATATGGAACAAAGAAAGGTAAATTTGGTTATGTAAAATTAGATGGTTCTAGAAAATCCAAAAAATCCAGAAAAATGAAAGGCGGTAAATTTACTCAAAGTTTAAATTCAAATCCAGAAGGTGTTTCAGGTGGTAATCCTGTAACAGAAATGGAAGCTGGACCAGCTTCCGTTACTGGAGGAAAAAGACATAAAAAACATAGAGGAGGAAATGCCATACTAAATTCTGTTAAACATCTTGCGTCTGGTTCTTTATCAAGTCTTGCTAATGCGATTAAACCGTCTATGGCATTAAAACAGTAAATTATTCCTCCGCGGTTATATACCATAATGGAGAAATAAAATTCTCGTGTAAAATATAGGAAGATAAATTCAATTGTAAATAATTATTAAAATATCGTTTGCTAACAATGCAAATAAATGGTTTATCATTATTTAAAGAATTAATAAAATTATTATAATAATCATACGCTTCTTCAAATGAAATAAAATGAGAATTATTATTGGCAGGATCAATAGTATATAATTCTTTATAATGTATATGCAATGAATTAATGGACTGTTTTATATCCATATTTTTATTCCACATATTACTATTGGCTTTTAAAATAAATTTATTTTCAATAATTTCAATAGAGGGAAAAAAATGATTTAAAATTTTAATAATATCATTTTCGCTAGTATTTTTTATAAAATTAATATTATTTTCTTGTCTCCAATATTTATATAAAATACATAATTCATCAATTTCCAATTCATATGCGTGTGTCTCTGGTGATATGATTATAGTTATTGTTTTTTCCCAAAAATTTATAAAATTACTTATATAAGGAATATATTTACTAGTTATATTATTAAATAAATCAGTTGATTCATTATATTCATATCTTTCCATTAATAATTGTTTTAAATTATTTGAATATATAATATTTGGTAATGAAAATTGAGATATATATAATTTCCAAATAAGATGAAAATTTTTCCATCCTATTTTTTCACCAGACATATTATCAATTGAATGGCTACAAAATTTATTTAAAATATCATTTTTATTATTATTTTTTAAATATAAAACATAATTTTTCAATTCTTCATTATTTACATTATTCATAATAAAATTATCTGAATTTTTAAAACGTTGTGAATAATGTGTTGCCACACAAATAATATCCAATATTTCTTTTGATAATATATCCACCCACATTTCCAATGAAATATTATTTTCCATTTTTAATAATCTACAATTTTCATAAAAATAATTTATATGATATTTAGTAAAAAAANTATGAAGAGTATTTTGTATACCAGTAACAAACCCAATTGATTTACTTAATTCTAATAAATATTTTTTAGATTTTGGTTTAATTAAAAATGATAACTCATTATTTTTTTTAAGAATATTATCACCCATAATGGTTAAAAAATATTTGGCTTGATTTTTATTTGAAAATAATGGTTGTAATGTATTCAATACTTTTTGAATTGTGTACGATTCGGGAATAGATGTAAATAAATTTCTCTCTTTAATTAACTTTATAATGTTGACTTTGGTTTTATATTTCCAATCCATAAAAGTTCTAACCTTGGAAATTGATGTTAATAAATTATGTTGTATTATATCTTCTTTTACCATTGAGTAATTTTTTCCATCATATACATAAAATTTATTATTGCTTTGTAAATAATAATATTTATTATTGTTAAAAAAAA
>TBL_comb47_HYPODRAFT_10008736_pt1 | contig 10287 bp, 7 predicted proteins | sample TroBogypolimnion_40_FD_10682 | JGI IMG/M metagenome (IMG submission 10682)
TGAGCGATGATAGTGAGCTTGTCCACCTTTTCAACGCCGGTCCGCACGCCATAAGGCAAGCGCAAACCACGGCCGATAGTTTGTTCGGTAAGAATCTGGGAGTTGGCCGCACGCAAAGGAATAATGGTATAAAGATTGGTAACGTCCCAACCTTCCTTGAGCATATTTACATGCACCACAATTTCAATCGGATTTTCCGGTTTTTCCAAATCCAATAATCTCTGAACATTTTCCTCTTTTTCTTCGCCTCGCTGGTTAGAATGGATTTCCATGACCTTGCCTTTGTATCGGCCTTCAAAAAATCTTTCGGACTCTATCATCTCCCGAATTTCTTTGGCATGATCTGTATCCCGAGCCACTACCAAGACAAACGGCCTAACCAAACGATTGTTGGTATCGCGAGAATAAATATCCAAAGCTACTTTGGTGTCTTCGTGGATTCGCACGCCGTCCTCGAGCTTAATCAAATCCAATTCTTTCGGATCATTGCGATATTGATCTGGATTAAAATCACGACGGGTCGCAATAGCCGGTTCTTTTACAAAACCGTCTTGCAAGGCTTTAGCCAAAGGATAATCAAAAACAACATTCTTAAATTTATTGTTATGGGTATCAATCGGAGTAGCGGTAAGCTCTAAACCTAAAATCGGCTTTAATTCATTGATCGCTTTTAGTCCGGAATCCGCCCGATAATGATGCGATTCGTCCATAAGCAAAACCAAGTCCGGTAATTCGGAAAGATAATTGAAATAGGATTCTCCCAAATATTCGGAAAGCCGTTTGATTCTCGGCTCTCGGCCTCCTCGGACTTCGGAATTGATTTTGGAAATATTGAAAATGTTAATCTTTACCGTTTCTTTAAACAGTGTGCTTTGTCGTGCCTCGGCATAATTATCGCCCGTGATGATACGCGGTGGGGTAACGGCAAATTCGCTGATGCCACGAAATACATACTTCGGGCTTTGTAGATTGGAAAGATCGTCAATCAGCTTATTATAAATAGTGAGATTGGGAGCTAGGACAAAATAATTCTTTATACCTTTGGCAACATAAAGATAAGAAATAAACGCACCCATGAGACGAGTTTTACCCACGCCGGTGGCCAAAGAAAAACAAACCGATGGAAAGTCTCGTTCAAAGTCAGAACAAGTCGGATACAAGGCTCGAATTTTTGCTAACTCGCCAGCTGGATCAACATTCTTTTTCAATTCCAAGACATCAGCCAGTTTTTCTATAATTTCCAAACTATCCGCTTGCGGTTTGCGAAGGCTTAAACGATTTTTAATTGCTTGTGCTTTGGTGTTCATATTATTCTTCGTTAGATTCCTCGGCTTCCGCTTCGGTGGCTTTAATAATATTTAGATCGTAATTATCTTTGCCGAACTCGCATCGACCGAGAATCATCTGTGGAATTTTCTTGATAGTGATATTGGCAAAATGGTTTTCGCATTCTGGGGCATAGGCCTTAGCGCAAATAAGCAAGCTCTCGCCAGCTTTCATTTCGCTATGAACCTTATCCAACTGCTCGGCGGTGATAAAGCCTGTGGTAACGAAAATAAAGTCCGTCTCGGTAGATTTACCATGTTTCCAGTAAAGCGTCTCGTCCGGATAAAATTTAAAGCCCTCATGCTTGCACATAGCGGCCGCCAGCATATTGGCATTATAGTTTTCATCAATCACGAAGTTGCCGAAAGAATCTTTGCGAAGCAGGCTTGATGCAAGATTATAAAACTTGAATCCACCTCCACCTGTCCATCCAAGCTCTTCCGAAAGTTTAAGGCCATCAGTACCATCAACAACTTTTTTGAGTCTTGGAACACAGTGTGTATATGCATGGTTGCCGAGTTCAACTCCTATATATTTTCTTCCCATTTTCTGAGCTACGGCGACAGTAGTCCCTGAACCGAGAAAACTATCTAGAACAAAATCATTTTCAGAAGTAACAGATGAAATAAGTGTATACAATAATTTTTCAGGCTTAGGGTAATCAAATGGATTGTCACCAAAAATTTTAATACTCTCCGCTGTTGAATCTTCATATGTCGCCATATCATAATGAGCGATGCTTAAAAGATTCTTCATTTTCTTAGGCTCTCCGCCAGTTTTTATATGGTTTGGTCTAAAAGGAATTTGGCTAATTAAAATTTTCTCGTTACTTTCAATAAGTTCATCGAGCTTGGTTTGAGAATACCGCCATTCACCCTCAAGTCTAAAATCACTAACGTTTTTAGCATTTCGTATTTCAACTCTATCCAATAATTTGGTCAAAATATTTCCTGACGACATATCCTGTGGCTCGATAAAACCATCTTTAATATTAAAGTTAACTGATCCGGCTTTAAATTTTAAAATTCTTACACCATTCCCGGCATTGTTGATAGGATACTTTTTATTCTTCGTCGTCTCACCATAAATGAAATTTGGTGCTAGTGTTTTATTTTTTGCATACGATAAGATAAACTCTGTGATCGAACCCATATTTGAGAGAAACGATGGCTTTTTCTTTTTTTCCCAAATAAACGTTCCACAAAAGTTTTTTCTCTCAAAGACTTCATCACAAAGAACCTTTAAATACGCCTGTTCTTCTTCGTCAATAGATATAAATATTACTCCGTCTTTTGTTAATAGGTTTTTTAAAATCTCTAATCTTGGTTTTATTAAATTGAGCCAGGTGGAATGTTCAATTCCGTCATCATAGTGTTCAAATGCATTTCCTGTATTGTAAGGAGGATCGATGTAGATACATTTTATTCGGCCGGCAAAATCCTGCTCGAGGGCTTTGAGCGCAAGGAGGTTGTCGCCGTGGATGAGCATATTCTCGGACGACTTGTCGCCATAGGACTTGCTTGGGTCCTCAATCAAAATCCTCGGTTCAAGTTTTAATTCCTCGTCCTTGCCGATCCATGTTAACTCTAGTTTTTGCTTTTTATTAGTCATATTATTTTAATTTCTTTGGCTCTTTTTTATTCGGTAAATAATTATCAGAGTTAACGACCTTTTTACCGGTTTGCTGTTCCAACGCCTCACGCGCATTACCGGAAATTTTTCCGCCCTTTCGAGCGGCCATCTCGTTCTGTCCATATCCTTCCGCTTTTTCTGTTTCGGAAATCTGTCTCGTAGAAAGTTCCGCCAAAGCGGTAAAGATTAATTCAGCCTCGCTCATATGATCACGCAAATTCTGAGTCTTTAATTTCTTAATATTTTTATGGCTCTTCACTGAAAGACCGCTCCATTCCTGATGGATAACATTTGTCAGCTTGGCAAACTCTTCGCCTTTTTCTATCCCGTGATCAGACCAGTAATCAGTCAATTTATTTCTTGTTTCCACGCTTAACATTCTTTGCTCAACCCATTTCTGGCTTCGTCCCATTAATTGCCAATTCTTGCGACCACGACTAATTGATAACTCTGGATCAACAGTTTCTTGCATTCTTTCATAACCGACTTTAGCCAGCCATAATTTGAGAGGTTCGGCCTTGGGAGAGGGTACAGATTGGACAAGACGAAAAATAGCTTCAACATCGGCCACATCGGCAAGGTACTTTTTGCCATCTTTAGCTAATAATTTCAGTTGTACGATATTTTCGTACACCTGACTGCCTTCTGTTTTAAGCTTCTTTTTCAAATCCGCCCAGTATCTTTTAGGAATTGAGCTGCCAGTTAAAATAGCAATAATATCAATCACGCTAAAATACCATTTTTCTTGCTTTTCATCCCAAGTACGACGAACAGGATGTTCTTCAAAAATTGCTATAAGTTTATTATTTTCTGTCATATGTTTTAAATTAATTAATGTTAATTATTTTATCAGTATTCCGGAATTTCCGGACAACTCAGTTATTTCCATTTTGGAAATAACTGAAAACCTTAAATCACCCTCCACCGAATCGTAAACAGCGACTCAAGTTTTGATTTCTGTTTTAATTGAGATTCGACTTGCTCAATAAGCTTTTCCTTTCGGCCTTCTACGGTATCCTGTGCCTCGTATAATTTTTTACGCATCTCGTTGCGTTTCTTTTCCATATCTTTGATACCGCGTTGAGCTTTCAATTTTTCATCAAGATTGAGAATTTTCTTGGCATTGGTCTTGGAAATTTTGATGTCAACATCGAGCTTCTTGAGATCAAGCTCAAGAGCCTTTTTCATATCCTCGGCCCATTTATCCAGCTTGTCTACTTCGTTATCAAAAAAGTCGCTGTTGCGTTCGGCAATTCTCTGGGAGGTTAGACCAACCGATCCGCTTTCCAGCTCTTCCAGTTTTTCTTTTTGTTCTTTAGAGATTACAGTCTTGTCCGTCTTTAGAGCGGAAATAGAAAATAGTTTTTTAGCTACTTCCGAATCCACCACTTCACCATCATCATCAACGGCCGTGGCTATCACGACATCTTCTTCCTCAAAGGATTCCACCTTATAATTAGAAACTTTGAGTATTCCACTTTTACCAACCAAGGGTTCAAGTACGGAAACAATCCCGGGCGTGTTGGAATAATCAAAAACAATTTCCACTTCTTCAGTGTTCTTTGTTTTTACTTCGTTTAAAATTCTTTGTGCTAAAGAATGAGCCGGGCGATAGATATGGGCATCGTCTACACTTTTACCAATCTTATACGGTCCCGGGTCTATCTGTTCGTTTGAAAAGGGATTGTTCTTAAGCACAAAAGAATACTCATGTTCGGAAAAATCAGCATTGTCACCAAGATAAAATCTGGTAACATCCCAAAGCCATTGATTATAGGTATTCAAATAAGTTTCGCTCTCCTTGAGATTCATCTTTAACTTTTCGTGGACTTCAGCATCAAAGTTTTCCAGCAATTTTTGGCGAGTATCTTTGAGATTGCTTTGAATGGTAGTGTCCATCTCTTTTTGCAAGGAATCAAAAGCCCCGTTGATTTCATCCTCGGTTCGGCAAGTTTGATAAATACCGGCAATTCGCTTTTCAAAATCAACACCAGACTCTATGTTGCCAAGCACTTCGTCGCTCGCCCCAAAAACACCTTTAAATAAATTAAACTTTTGATCCAGCAATTCATAGACACGCTGGTCAGCTGCGTTTTTTAAGTTTACAAAGTTAATCACCACCACATCATGTTTTTGACCATAACGATGACAGCGACCAATACGCTGTTCGATGCGTTGTGGATTCCAGGGGAGATCATAATTAATCAACAGAGAACAAAATTGCAAATTTACGCCTTCGGCCGCCGCTTCGGTAGCGATCATAATCTCGGCCTCATCTCGGAAATATTCAACCAAGGCCGCACGCATATCGGCTGTCTTTGAGCCGGTAATTTTATCCGTATCTTTATTGGCCTTTACCCAAGCGGAATAGACCTGTTTTGATTTCTCGTCGTTGTTTGAGCCGTTAAATAAAACAATCTTATCCTGATATCCGTCATCGGAGAGTAACTTCAAGAGATAATTTTGAGTAATCGTGGATTCGGTAAAGATGATAGCTTTTTTCTTAGCCCCCAATTCTTCCGTCATTTTAAAACCTTGCTTAATGGCCGTTAGTAAAGCATCTCCTTTGGAATTTTTCCAAATACTTTTTGCCAAATCACGAAAGTGTTCCAAGTCAATTTTTTCTTGCTTCATTAACGCAATATCTTCGTCGGTATATTTTACTTTCTTATCTTTAGTATCCTTATCGTCACTGTCGTCCTCTTCGTCATCAATCCATTCATCAGATATTTCCTCAAAGCCTTCAAAGTTTTGATCAAGACCTTCTACACCAATTTCTTCCACGATTTTTTGTTTCTCCGCTTTTTCCGTAAGCTTGCCAAGTTTAAAAACCAAACCATCAAGCGTGCTGGCGATAGCAAAAGAGGACGAAGCGAGTAGCTTGCGGAGTATTAAAGTTATAAGTTGTCTTTGGCTATTAGGCAAAGCAAAAAGCTTCGGTCTTTGCAGATAGCCGGACATGCCCTCATAAAGCTCTATCTCCTGTTCAGTCGGAATATAGTTCTGCGTGAGCGGAATACGCTTGGTGTATTTTATATACTCCAAAACCTGTCTTCGAAGTGTGCGAATACAAACTGGTTTTAATCTATTTCTCAGATCAGTAAACATTTCTTGACGAGGTTCAACCATGCCAAGCTCGCCTTCGTAGACATCCTGCTCGCGAGAAAGCCGAGCGTAGTTAACTTTAAAACTGGTTAGATCGCCAAAAACATGGTCGTCAATAATACTAACAAGACCGTAAAGCTCTAAGAGTGAATTTTGCAGTGGCGTAGCGGTTAAGAGAATCTTGGGAGATTCGGATAATGCCTCTTTGATATCTCTGGCGATTTTATTGCTGGTTTTATAAACATTGCGGAGGCGATGAGCTTCATCGATTACCGTCAAATCCCATTTAACCTTTTTGATGTATGGTGCTTTTGCTCGAGCAAAATGATACGAGCAGATGATTATAGTATTTTCTTGTTCAAAAGGATTTAAATTTCCTGCGTTGATGTATTGATTAAAAGATTTTGTTTCTAAAATAATAGACGGCAAAAAGAATTTTTCTTGAAGTTCAGAATTCCATTGTTTGCGTAAGCTCGACGGTACGATCAATAAAATCTTTCTTTTCCTTTCTGCCCATTTTTGCGAGAGCACCAGTCCAGCTTCAATGGTTTTTCCAAGACCAACCTCGTCAGCTAATATTGCACCCTTAGAAAGGGGCGAGCGGAAAGCAAAAAGTGCCGCCTCAATCTGATGTGGGTTAAGATCAACTTGAGCGTTGGAAAGTGTGGACGATAGTTTCTCTAAACTATCCGAAGCACAACGCTTGGTTAATTCGTAGGCGAAATATTTTGCTTGGTGGTCTGTAATTTTCATATCATATTCATATACATTTTCATATTTATATCTTAGCGGCGAATTGATTTTCTTAGTATGTTCATATTTTATTTGAGAATTGATTTGTAATCATTTTTATCGCCCCCGACACGAATATAATATTCGCATCCATCCACACAGAGTTTCTTGCATTTGCAGTAAGTAAGTTTTTTGTTGGTATTCCAAAAAATTTCATCTCCACAATGACTGCATTTGTAATAAAGGTCTCTCTTGGTTTTATCGGCAATTTCCTCTGGCATATTATTATTTTAATAAATCATCTAACTCACATGAAAGCAACGCGGATTTGTTAAGCACAATCTGCTCCTTCTGATTCAAATTGTCGGCCGTCATCCGAATAACTTTAGTGAGAATGCTATCACCTAACATTATATGATTTGTTTTTTTAAAATAGCTCTCATTTTTCTGATAAAAAAGAGTAACATACTGCTTTAACTTATCCTGGATATCAACTTTAAAACCCCGACCATCATTTCCAAACATAATCCTATTATTCAAATTATTATTTATTCCAAGAGGCAAATCGCCATCACGAAATTCAATCCAATAGTCGCTTATAGTATAAACAATTCTTATTGACGAGCCGTCATCTGTTTTATACCAATAAACGAAAGAAAAATTATCTGAATGAAAATCCTGATGGACGCCAATACTTTCAAGCTCCATCACAGTGCGAATCTTGTATTCATCCAGCAATCGCAAATAACTCTCGCGCCAATTTTTAAGCCAATTTCGAATATAATTTTTGTCCACAAATAATGGCTCAAGATCCTGCTCAAGATTTTTATCACTGACTTTATTTATCTGGATCGTGAGTTTATCAAAAAGTGTTCGCGGATCTTTAACATCAATACCTTTAGCTATCATGTAATCGAAGTCAGGCACAACTTTTTTGCCCATATACCAAAGCAGATCATAAATGTCACGTCCTTTTTCTTCATAAACAGCTTCTCCCACACCACGAGTGCCCCGCAAGAAGATAGCGGCCAATTTACTGGCCATAAGCGCGCCCATATTGTATGTTAAAATAACAAAAGAAAGCTGATCACGATTTATTGGTCGACGCTCGGTTACTGTTTTGGGGGCGACAAAATGATTAAGATCAATTTTAACATGCACCTGATCTGAAGTGTGGCCAAGATTTAACTCTTTGCCGACATGAAATTTTAACAGTAATCCTCTGCCGGTTGTTGTTTTTATTGTTAAAAAATCAGCACCAGCTCCATAGGTATTGATAAAATAATCTTCGACCTCTTTTTTTAACTCTTCCAAAAATTTTTCAGTAACCGAATGAGAAACTTCAAAATCTAAATCAACGGACATCCGATCAAGACCATGAATTATGCGTAATGCTGAACCGCCATACATAATCCATTTCCCATATTCCGGATGATGATAAATAAAACTAAGAACATAAAACTGTAATTCTTCTTTAAGGGCATTACGACGAGTTTCGGCATCAATCCCACCGTAAGCAGAGAGATCGTCAAGTTTTCTTTTTAAGATTGTAGATATCTGTTCGCTCATATAATTTTTTTAATCATTAAATAAAATTTTTCCTGTTCCGTCTCGCTCATTTCATCAAAATCTATTCTCAGTTCTTCAATCATTTTTTTAATACCATCTAAATTCAATCCCTTGAGCTGACGAGTCCTAAAATATAACAGATCAAATAATGCTTTAGCTGGAGAGGCGATATAAAAATCAAATTTGCCCTTCATTAAAGAAAAATCGGAAAATAAATCTTTTTTGATAGACTGGTATGCGAAGTTACCAGCTTTTGTCTGATATTCCCTTGTTACCTTGGGAGTAATCGAAGTGATAGAGTGGATAGCTTCAGTTGCTAGATTATAATACTGCAAAGCCGCCCAAGAACTCACATACGAAGGGGTGCGAATTATGTTTGCCAGATAAAAAGAATAAGAAACATCTGATCGATTTTTTTCAAAAAAATCAGTAGTTACATAAAGACCATTTTTTAACTGTAAAATATCCTTGTATTTCAAAAACCGACTGATATAAGTATCAACCGTAGAATCTTTAAGTCCCAACTGCCTGCCGAGCTGATGCACGGTATTTTTATTGAAGTGGGGTAAGGTCTTTAGCTGTTCTAATAAATTCTTTTTGCTTTTCATATATTTGACATTAGTGTATCATATCTGAAATGTATAGTCAACACATTACTATATCAGCAGACTGATATAGCGACTAAATAAGCGACAATTTTGACTAGAATAAGCAATTTTATAGGAACTTTACTAATTATCCTAAAAATCGTTGGGAGTTAATAACTGGTATTTATCATAATTTGAGCCAGTGGTGCCCATTTATGGGTATTGTCAGTTCAAATTAGATGATATAATCTGGAAAAGAGGCAAATCGGGACTTAGGTTTAATAACCTAAGCTAAATGAAAATTACTATGAATATTAACCAAGGTCCATACCAGCGGCTTATTGATATTATTGACGTTATTTTGACGAAAAATGAGGCTACCGTAAAATCGGAAATATTTCTTCATCCCAGCGAAATTCCTTCCTTACCGCAAAACTCCCACGGCGTAATTATGCTGGGTGATTTTTTAAATACTCTTGAAAAGAAAGGTGTTATTTTAAGGATAGATAATTCGGCCGACATAAAAAAATTAATAGAAAATGCAACAAACTCTGCGAATCCTTTTGACTTCGCAATTTATAAAATTACTAAACTTGATAAAGCGGCCGAACAGAAACTTTTAGCCGAAAAACAATCAATTCTTGAAAAAGCTCAAGCTGTTATTTCATCGAGCGGAGAAAAAATATCCCTGTCCGACAATAAACTCAGCTTTGACGACAATCAAGCAATAATATCCATTGGCAAACGCCAATGCGCCTTGCCGCCATATAAAAATGAGCACTACTTCTGCCGCGCTATGTTTGCCTATAAACCAAACGAGCCGGTCGACTGGTCTTTGATCTATAAGCTGATGACTGGCGGCCAGGAAGAAGTGGCTGACGCTAAATATCGCCGCACCGTTCAAGACACGATGTATGCCTTAAATAAGCGCGTCAAAGAAATCATTAACACCGATGACGCGTTATTTACCTGGGAGAACCGAACAATTAAGCGCAATTATTAAAACCTCATCCGAGTCGTAATTGACTCAACAGCTATTCAGGCAGACTTAAAGAAAAGTCTGTTTTTTGTTTTTGCCAAAATTACTATGAATATCATCAACCGACAATCGCAAAGTTATTATCAAACCGCCGACCTGGCTATGGCCGCTGCGGTTTCTTTGTTTTTGCCGATTGAGGATATTGATAAATCCAATCGCCGCCGCGCCTTTTTCCTATTCCAAAAGTCCGAAGAATTAGACCGGCTCTTGGCGGCGTTTTGGAACCGGACATTAAAGGTCGAACCGCGCGCCTACTTTGATCAGCTGAAAGCGCTTAAAACGCGCCTGTACGAGCTG
>TBL_comb47_HYPODRAFT_10008737_pt1 | contig 10287 bp, 7 predicted proteins | sample TroBogypolimnion_40_FD_10682 | JGI IMG/M metagenome (IMG submission 10682)
CGCCACCACCGCCGCCACCGCCGCGGTTAAAACCACCACCGCCGCCGCCACGGTTGAATCCACCACCGCTGCTTGGACGTCTTGTACCATCTTTGGGTTTTTCAATTGATTCGTTCACAACGATTGTGCGACCGTCAACTTCTGCCCCATTAAGTTCCTCGATAGCCTTTTTGGCCTCTTCGTCATTCGGCATTTCAATAAAACCGAATCCTTTGCTCCTTCCGGAAAATTTGTCTGAGATGATTCTTGCTGAAGCTACTTCGCCGTACTCTTCAAAAAATCCTTTTAATTCTGCCTCTTCTAAGCTAAATGGCAGACTTCCTACGAAAATGTTCATAATTTAAAAAACTAAATTAAATGGTAAATAATCCGTTGTAAAAATAGTTATTATTCATTGCAAAATGCATTTGACAAAATTATTTTATAATAATTTTATATAATTGATTATCAAATAAATAAGTGTAATAAATTCGGGTATTATTGATTATATCGGTGTAGTGGCCTGCTTAAACAGGCGTAATTCAGTAAATTGAATGTCAGTTTAATGCAACAAATTTGCATTTTAAGAAATATTTAACATATCCCAAAAGAATTTCCAATATTTTCAACATCTCAGTGAATGTCAGGACTGATTTGATCCACATTTTTTCTTTATCAAATTTGCCGTCCTGCGAAGTAATTATTAAATTCAGAAATTTCAAGTCGATATTAAAAAATAATTAAGTAGTTTTAAAGTTTTAAAATTTTCCATATCGCAAAAATTTATGAAGTTTAATATCAATATAAAAAATAGGACACCTTTTATTGGGCATGATTTTTCTATTTCACTGATGCTTAAACACTTTACTTTTGGTGATCTTAATAAGGTGATCATCCTGTCAATCATGATGCTGGCCGGTTTTGGCAATTTCGTTTTTGCCCAGGCTCAAATAAGCGTCAAATCATTTAACCGCCAGGAAAATGATATGACAGCGCGGATTGAGTCACCCAAAAAAGATCAGAACGGTGATGTTTGTGCAGTAATAAAGGTTGTGACGACGCAAACCGGATTCAGTTGGGAACCAGATGGATTAGGTATCGTTTCAGCAGAACCCAAAGTGGGTGAGTACTGGCTATATGTCCCATACGGTGCCAAGCGTTTGACGATAAAGCATCCACAACTGGGGATTTTGCGGGATTATATGTATCCGATCCCCATTGAAAAGGCGACCGTTTATGTAATGGAACTGACGACCGGAAAAGTTAAAATATCAGTAGATGAGTCGATTGAAAGCCAGTGGTTGTTGATTTCGACCGACCCTTCGGGCGCAGATGTATATATCAACGACCAACCGGCCGGTAAAACACCTTATCAGAATGAGTTGCCGGTGGGGAAATACACCTGGCGCCTGCAGAAGGAACTTTATCAGAATAATGCCGGAATGGTTGAACTTACAGCAGGTGGTCAGAAGCAAAAAATTGACCTGAAGCTAAAACCCAACTTTGGTACTTTGCAATTGTCAACAACACCTGAAACCGGTGCAGCCGTTTCGTTAAACGGAATGGAAACTCAAAAGATCACACCATGTGTATTTGACCGGCTACCGGTTGGGGATCATACAATTACAGTTAGCCGTGATATGTATGAAACAACCACTCAGCGCATTTCGATTCTTGCAGGAGAGGTAAAACCGATTTCAATTGAAATGAAACCCACATTTGCCGGTGTGACCATTTCAACGGATCCAAAAGCTGATATCTACATCAACGGACAATTTAAAATCAATGGCTCCTGGCAGGGTCGCCTTAGTCCTGGTGTTTACACGTTTGAAGGGAAACTGGATAAGTACCAGAATGCAATTGAAAAACAGTCTGTCGAAATAGGAAAACCTTTAAACCTCACTTTGCGGCCTGTTGCATTAACAGGCAATTTAAAGGTAATGAGCACCCCTTTTGAAGCAACGATCAAAATAAACGGTAAGGAGATGGGACAAACTCCAACAACAATAAAGAACTTATTGATTGGTGATTATACGGTAGAGCTTTCCCTTCCGAAATATACTCCGGCCCTCGAAAAAGTGACCATAACTGAGGGTCAGACGACCATTGTTAATTCGACCCTGGTTAATGGAAAATCGGCAACGATTAATTCTGCCCCCTCGGGCGCGAACCTTTATATTGATGGTACATTATCGGGCACAACTCCATATAACGGGGGACTGACCTATGGTAACCACACTTTGCGAATCGAGCAAAACGGACAAAAATCTGAAAAAACAATTACGATTTCTCAATCAGATGGAGAAAATTCGTTTTCATTGAGTTTTGGACCTGTATCCTTTACCGAAACCCTAAACGGTATCAGTTTCGATATGGTAGCGATTAAAGGTGCAAGTTTCCAGATGGGGAGCAACGACGGGCAACCCAACGAAAAACCGGTCCATAAAGTAACTTTAAGCGACTACTATATGGGCAAGACAGAAGTTACTGTTGCCTTGTTCAGGGAATTTGAAGGAGAGACAGGTTATAAAACTGATGCTGAGAATAATAATAGTGGGAGTTATTTTTGGACAGGTAGTAAATGGGAATTGAAGGCCGGCATAAATTGGAAATATGACGCAAAGGGTAACTTAAGGCCGCTTTCAGAATCTATCCATCCGATTATCCACGTTAGCTGGAACGATGCGACTGCTTTTTGCAAATGGTTGAGCAAAAAAATGAACAAAACGTACAGGCTTCCTACCGAAGCTGAATGGGAATATGCTGCAACATGTTCTGCAACAGAGGGTTTATTGAATTCCAAAAATAAATGGTCCGGAACCAATGTTGAAGCAAATATAGGTGATTATACCTGGTTTATGGCCAATAGTGGTGGATTAACCCATATGGTCGGGACAAAACAGCCGAATATACTTGGTTTATACGATATGAGTGGAAATGTTTGGGAATGGTGCAACGATTATTACAGCGATTACAATGCTGATGCACAAATTAATCCAATCGGATCGCATACAACTGAAAACAAGGTTTACCGTGGAGGCAGTTGGGGTAGTAATCCGACCTATGGAAGTGCAACATTTCGGGGAAGTAGTAGTAATGACCTTCGCTCAACCGACCTTGGATTCAGGTTGGTTTGCAATCAGCCTTAATAAACAGTCTATTAAGGCTGAACACTCCTTTTAAATAATCTCAAGCTGATGAATGAATTTTGTGAAATCAACTTCGATCCCCAAACCCATCTTCATTTTCAATCGATATTTTTTCTTTCTTACACTTTCAGGCGAAATACACAGGATAATAGATAATTGATTGGTATCCAGACTAATATACATTGCACAAATAATGACAATATCCTGCTGGGTCAGTTTGGTATAACGTTCGAGCAGCCGGGTCGTAAAATGGGGATAAATCTGATCAAATTTCATTTGAAATTGTGTCCAACTGTTCACCAAAACCGAACGGTTCCTGATTTTGCCTCTTAATTTGACAAGCTTGTGTCGTCGATCATCGGGAAGGTCATTTTTCTGAAGTTCGTCCGACAATTGCTTGTTCATCCTTTGGAGAGATGAATGAATCTCAGCAGTCCGGTACGCATCTTCCATCAGTTTTGCCTGATGGTCGCTCAGTTGTTTGGTGATTTGCGAATTTAGCGTATAAACTTTTGCCAACTCAAGCTTCTGGGTTTGGATCAGACTGGCGAGTTCATCACTTTTGGCCTTTAATTCCTGTTCAATTTTTTCAAGTTTTGCCCTGATTTGTATTTCAAGTAGTTGCCGCTTTTGAAGTCTGGTGCGGATCGCATTTAGAAGCTCATTGATCGTAAATGGCTTGATCAGGTAATCGTCAGCCCCAAGGTCCATACCTTCTCTTATATTTTCGCGCTCACCCAAGGCCGTTATAAAGATAAACGGACATATAATATCTCCATTATCAGATTTTAATACCTGCAAAACATCATAACCTGTCATGTCGGGCATCATAATGTCACAAAGGATGAGGTCTGGAAAATCACTCTTTGCTTTTGCTATCCCCGTAGTTCCGTTTTCTGCATGAATCACTTCAAATCCTTCCAACCCGAGGGAATCGGAAATGCTCTTTCTCAATAGGAATGAATCTTCAATAATCAGAATTTTTTCCATAGTCGATACAAACAGGCACTATTATTCAATTTTTGTTTATTTATGTATTTCAATCTATGACAATTATCTTTACAAACATTGATTTTCATTTTGATTGAACTCACAAAACTAAGCAATTATTTGAGAATCGCTTAGTTTATTGTCCTCAATTTGTTTGAATTTTATGGAATTTCGACTTGGTGTAAAGGTTTTTTTCCTGTAAGTTTGTGACCTTAAAAACTGGATATAAGAATGTTTGAAAATCTTACAGATAAGCTTGAAAAATCGTTCAAGCTTCTAAAAGGGCAGGGGAAAATTACAGAAATTAATGTCGCCGAAACTTTAAAAGAGGTTCGCAGGGCTTTGCTCGACGCCGACGTTAACTATAAAATAGCCAAGGATTTCACTGCCAGGGTGAAGGATCATGCCTTAGGGCAGGAGGTGATCAAAGCGATCAACCCCGGACAATTGATGATAAAAATTGTCTATGATGAACTGGTAGAGCTCATGGGTGGTCAAACGGTCGAAGTTAACCTGAAAGGGAGTCCTGCAATTATTTTAATGGCGGGACTTCAGGGGTCAGGAAAAACCACTTTTTCGGGAAAGCTGGCCAATCGTCTGAAATCCAAACAGGGAAAGCGTCCATTGCTTGTTGCCTGTGATGTTTATCGCCCTGCTGCTATCGAACAGTTAAAGGTTGTTGGTGCTGCAATTGATGTCGCAGTTTTTACAGAAGAGGGAAGTAAAGAACCTGTCCGTATCGCCAAAGAAGCCATAAAATATGCAAAGCTTCACGGACACGATGTGGTCATCATTGATACAGCGGGTCGTCTGGCCATTGATGAGTTGATGATGAAGGAGATTGAAGCGATTAAATCGGCTGTCAATCCCGGAGAGATTCTATTTGTCGTGGATGCTATGACTGGTCAGGATGCTGTCAATACGGCCAAAGAATTTAACGACAGGCTGAATTTTGACGGGGTCGTCCTTACCAAATTGGATGGGGATACCCGGGGTGGTGCAGCCTTGTCGATCCGTTCAGTCGTTACTAAACCGATAAAATTTGTAGGGACAGGTGAAAAGATGGATGCCATAGATGCATTCTATCCTAACCGTATGGCAGAACGGATCCTTGGACGAGGGGACATCCGTTCGCTTGTTGAACGTGCACAGGAACAATTTGATGAAGAAGAGGCCCGCAAGTTGCAAAAAAGGCTTGCAAAAGACCAGTTCAATTTCGACGATTTTCTGAAACAGATTCAGCAAATCAAAAAAATGGGCAACCTGAAGGATCTTGCAGGTATGATTCCCGGGATGGGAAAAGCAATCAAAGATATTGATATTGACGATAATGCATTCAAAAGCATAGAAGCCATTATTCATTCAATGACCAAAAAAGAGCGGGCCGATGCAAGCATCATTGATGGCTCACGCCGTAAAAGGATTGCAAACGGTTCAGGTACAACCATTCAGGAGGTCAACCGTTTGTTAAAACAATTTGCCGATACCCGGAAAATGATGAAGATGGTTTCTTCTGGTAGCAATATGAAAAAAGCGCTGACGCAGGCCAAGGGGAAGCATCGATAGATATTAACTGATAAATAAGCAGGAATATGGTTCTTATAGACGGAAAAAAGACATCTGAAATTTTGCAGTCTGAGATTGCAGAAGAAGTTGCGGAAATTAAAAGCAACGGTGGCAAAACACCCCATCTTGCGGCTATCCTGGTTGGAAACGATGGTGGCAGTGAGACTTATGTTGCGGGCAAGGTTAAAGCCTGTGAAAAGGTTGGTTTTAAATCGACCTTGATCAGGTATGATGAGAATGTCACACAGGAAGAGCTTTTGGCTTGCATTGCACAGCTAAATGAAGATGAAGATCTAGATGGCTTTATTGTGCAACTTCCGCTGCCAAAGCATATTTCGGAAGAGAAGGTGATCGAGGCGATTAATCCGCATAAGGATGTTGATGGTTTCCATGCTGTTAATGTGGGACGCATGGTGGCCGGAATGCCTGCTTTTATAGCTGCAACACCTTTCGGGATCATGGAGTTGATCAGGAGGTACAAAATTGAGACTTCAGGGAAAAATTGTGTGGTGATCGGGCGGAGCAATATTGTTGGGAGGCCCATGAGCATTTTACTCTCACAGAAAGGTATTGATTGTACCGTTACGTTGTGCCACAGCAGGACCAAAAACTTGAAGGAGGTTTGCGCCCAGGCAGATATTATTGTTGCAGCACTTGGAAAAAAAGAATTCCTTACAGGTGATATGGTCAAGGAGGGGGCGGTTGTGATCGATGTCGGGATAACCCGGGTCAGATCGGATAAAACAAAATCGGGCTGGAAACTAATCGGCGATGTTAAATTTGACGAGGTTGCCCCAAAATGTTCTTTTATTACCCCTGTTCCTGGCGGTGTAGGACCAATGACAATAGCCTCTTTGCTCTATAATACGCTGCTTTCATCCAAAAAGGTAATTTTTAAATAACTATATATTATATTATAATTCAATCATATCCATGATTTATGATTAAAACGGGGACTGTCGGCGACAGCCCCCGTTTTTTAAAATGTTTTATGTCGTAGCAAAAAGTGGTTAATGGGAAATAATCATGGACCACCTATCATTTGAAATCCAGAACAACGACAGCAAGACAAATAAATAAATTTGAGTTTAACCAATGTTTACGAATGATAAACTCATTTTGAACATGCATAATTCAGAAAGGAGCAACAAAAATTGAGCGTAAAATGTTACTTTCGAATGTTCAACCAAAAAAAAATAAAGAAAAATGAAAAGACAGATGGTTAGAAGGAGAAGCTGGAATTGTTGTTTTGTGATGATCGCCGTCTTAATTATCGTTGCCGGCTGTGCCACAGTTCCTTTAACAGGAAGGAAACAATTAAGTCTGGTCCCTGAGTCGGATATGATCTCTTTAAGCATGACTGAATACGGTAAGTTTATCAGTTCGAATAAGCTATCGACAGACAAAAATAAGACGGCGATGGTAAAAAAGGTAGGGGAGAGGATCCAAAAAGCGGTTGAGGCTTATATGACTAGTAACGGGTTAAGCAAAAACCTGGATGGCTATAAGTGGGAATTTAATCTGGTCGAAGATGCAACTGTTAATGCTTGGTGCATGTCTGGCGGTAAGGTCGTTGTTTATACAGGTTTGATGCCATTGGCGCAAACCGAGGCCGAACTGGCCACTGTTTTGGGGCACGAAATTGCCCATGCGGTGGCTCGGCATGGAAGTGAACGGATGAGTGACCAGATGTTGCTCCAATTGGGCGGTACGGCACTTTCAACTGCGCTGGCCGAAAAGCCTGAACAGACCAAACAAATTGCAATGACTGCTTTTGGTATTGGTTCGCAGGTCGGGGTTATTCTTCCCTTTTCAAGGCAGGACGAGTATGAGGCCGATTATATGGGTCTGATATTTATGTCAATGGCTGGTTATGATCCGAATGCAAGCATTGGATTCTGGGGAAAAATGTCGAAACAGGGTGGTGCAAAACAACCTGAATTTTTAAGTACACACCCGGTTGACGAAAACCGCATTGCCCGTTTGAAAGAGAAACTTCCGGAAGCAATAACCTATTACAACAAGTATAAAAAATAAAAAAATCCGGGGTTCTCCCCGGATTTTTATACCGATTGCCCTGATTAATATTTTTTGGCAAATTCGTCAGCGAAACCATTGATTTCCTGATCAGTCAGGTCTGCTCCTGAATGAATAATAATCCTGTACCTGAAAATAGATGATTTTCCGGCCCCTATCGAATAATTCAGCGTCTCCTTTCCTTTTGTAAATATTGACCATCCAAGCGGATTTGCTGCAAAAAGCCCATAACCTCTTGCGTGCCAGTATGTTGGATAGCTTTGATTTTTAGGATGGTCGCACATGATGATCGCAATTTTTTCGTTTCCGATAGTTCCGTTCAAATCCATCCATTTCCCGCGTGTACTCCAGACGGCATCGTCCTTAATCCCTTCACTGCTTCTGTAACTTCCTGTAACACCTTCGTTTGTCATCTTTTTTACTGTGGTCGGATTGCCCTGGGCATCGGTCATAACCACTTCATCTTTCGATGGAAGTTCAAGCTGGCGGGCTACCCGGATCGCAATCATCCCTTCCTTATTGTCTTTTAATGAAACTGCACTACCGGTTGCTGTTAGTGTTGCAACGCGATCGATCCAACGCGTTTTTCCTTTGGCAAAAAAATGATATTCTGTCTTTTCCGAGAGCATCTCTTTACCGGTGGCGTCAACCCAGCTTTCTGTAGTTACCATTAACGCCTCACCTTCACCCTCCTTTAACTGATCAATTTTGATATGCTTAACACTTCCATAGCCACTTTTTTTATCGGCAGGAATGGCGGTCGAATTATTCCAGATGTCAAACCCGTTCACATCCCCGTAGTTAAACCAAATCCCAATATGATGAGGATGGTCAACACGTTCACCGGCCCTTGGTTTCATGGGGTATCCTCTTGTTATCTCGGTACCTTCAGAGGTCATCACCGGATAGAGGACAGGTTTCATGACATCGTCGGGCCAGCAATAGGAGGTAAACAGTTTCCCGCCGATCATCACATCGACTTTTTTCCCGGCTTCATTTTTTACAAAATTGATTTTCAACCCGGCTTCTTTTTTCGGTCCTGCATTTGCACAGAAACAGGTTGATACACTTATCAATACAATTGCAATCGTTTGTAATTTCATAAGAATTATCTTTTATTAATGATCGTTGAAGTCGTAAAAATAGTCATTCAGACTGAACTAACAACGGTTCTAACTGTTAAACACATTCATTGGGTGATTTATGACAATGAATCTGAAGATTATGAATTCTTTTCACCCAATGTACTGATTTTTTGTTGAGAACTTTTATTCTTATTTTCACCGGCCAATTTTTATTGAATTTTATCAATTATTTCTTGCATCTATGAAAAGCTTTATCTGGATTTTTGCATTTCTGCTTACACTGGCAGCAGCTATCTATCAACGACAAACTGGTCCAACCTATCCCGTTAAAACAGAGGTAAATACAGGTATCCAGAAATTTCCGCTCGTATTTCCAAGATCTTTTGGGGGAACGGCTGATTGTCCGATTGTTGTACAAATTTCTGATATCACGGTCAAAGGAATCCTTCAGTACAGGAAATATCCCTCACATGATACCCTGACCAGTATCGCAATGAAAAGAGAGGGCGACCAACTTACGGCATTGCTTCCCAACCAGCCACCGGCAGGAAAAATTGAATATCAGGTGCATCTTGAAAAAGAGGGAAAACCGCTTGCAATCGGTGCATCCAAGCCTGTTGTCATCCGTTTTAAAGGGGATGTTCCCTTAACCGTTCTGATTCCACATATTTTTTTAATGTTCCTTGCAATGCTTTTCAGCAATGCGGCAGGTATTCTTGCCATCTTTAAATTGCCTACATACAAAACCGTTTCAGTGATTACTTTTGTGACCATTGTGGTTGGTGGTTTTATTCTTGGACCAATTGTTCAGAAATATGCATTCAACGAATGGTGGACAGGAATACCGTATGGTTGGGATTTAACAGACAATAAGACGATGATTGCGATATTTGCATGGTTACTGGCTTTGGCGATGTTGAAGAAAGAGAAAGCAGCCTTATGGGTAATTGCCGCCTCGCTAATTACAATTGCAGTGTTCTCAATCCCTCATAGTCTTTTTGGTAGTCAGTTAAATACCGAAACAGGTAAAATTATTCAAGGGAATATCCTTCCATTTTTGCAACTGTTTTAAACCGCGACCCATCTTTATGATGGTTTGGAACGATAAAATGGCCAATCAGAAATTTCTGTTTGGCATCTATTTATATTTGTGAAAATGAAAAACATCTTTATTCTCATCTTGCTCGTTGCATTTTCGGTTGCCGGCTATGCCCAATCTGACAACTGGTATTTCTCCTTTTCAATGGGGGGAACAAAACCAATCGGGACATTTTCCGGCAAGAGTACCGACAATACCTCGTCGGGGTATGCCAATAACGGTTTTGCGCTGGTTCTTGATGCGACCTACCCATTGAACGATCATTGGGGATTAAGGGGAACTGCGTTGATGAATACGAATTCTGTTGACCGTAACGGACTTGGAACCAAGCTTGAATCACGGATGGCCCCATATCTGACAGTTCCGGCTGTTGATCATCAAT
>TBL_comb47_HYPODRAFT_10008738_pt1 | contig 10286 bp, 6 predicted proteins | sample TroBogypolimnion_40_FD_10682 | JGI IMG/M metagenome (IMG submission 10682)
GTTGTCATCGGCGCCCGGGTGCAACACACCACCGGGCATGCCGAGGTGATCCATGTGGGCGCCCAGGAGGATGGCCGAGCGTCGCAGAGTGGGACCCGAGCCCTCCAGCTGGGCCAGGAGGTTGACGCCCTGGAGGGAGCCCACCCGGCCGCGGATCTCCAGGCTCGCGGTGCCACGGGCGGTCAGCTGCTCCAGCAGCTCGGGCTGGAAGCTCAGGCGGGCCAGGGGCGGTTCCCCGGAACCTGGCAGGCCCTTGGCCGCCAGGAAGTAGGGCAGGGCGGGCTCCTTGCCTTCGCGGAGACGCTGCTCCAGGCCAGGCTCCAGGGCGATGGCGGCCTTGGCCCCCAGCTTTTCCAGAAGGGCGAGACGGCTGTCATAGCGATCCGCAGGCCGGGGCGAGGCGTATTTCTCCACCAGGTCCGGGCGGCGCCAGATGGCTTCGCTGGGGGTTCCATCCCGGAAAACCACCACTTTGCCGCGCACCTCCACGCCGCGGAAGTCGTCGTGCTGAAGGCTGGGTTCCTGGATGCCATAGCCCACGTAGACCAGGGGACCACTTAGCAGGCCCGGTGTCAGGGGCGGCAGGATGGCGTCGCGGCCCGCCAGGAAGGTTCGGTCACCCGCGGCGGTGCTGATTAGGATGGAGCCTCCGTCTGGGCGCACCTCGCGCAGGGGCACGGCCTGGCGGTAGGTCCTTCCCAGGGGCTTGAGGCCCAGGGCTTGGAGCTGAAGTTCGAGGTAGGCCACGGTGGCGTCCAGCCCCTGGGTGCCCAGGCCCCGGCCCTGGCGCTTAGGGTCCGAGAGGTAGGCCAGATGCGTGCGGAGCCGAGTCGAGTCGATGCTGGCCGCAGCTTCATTCAAGGGCGCGGGCAGGACTTCGGCGCTCCGGGCGCGAAGAAAATCAGCCTCCTGGGCCTGACCGCTGAGAGCCAGGATTCCAAGGAGGGCCAGGCCGCGAAGCCTCACACCGGTCCCCAGTGGAAGAAAAGGGTCGGCGGGATCAGCAGCAGGAAGGCCAGCACCACCAGGATGAGCATGAGGGGCAGGAACCAGCGGGCCCAGTGTTCCCAGGGGATCTTCGCGGCGCCCAGGATGCCCATGGTGACGGCACTGGTGGGCAGGATTTGATGACGCACTGCACGAGGAACATCACCTGGGCGGTCATGGCCTTGGGCAGGACGCGGATGGCGGCGGAGCCGTAGAGCAGGAGGGTGTCCATGATGTGGGCATCGTTGGCGATGACTAGCAGGGCGCGGGCGCAGGCCACGATGAAGACCACGCCCACCATGTCCTTCGCACCCGTCACGAAGTGCCTGGCGATGTCGCTGGCGCTCATGTGGGAGATGATGCCGATCAGGATGCCCATGCCCAGGAAGAGGGCGGCGATGGGCTCCAGGTACCAGTGGTGCCGCAGGACGCCGTAGACCAGGAGGATGAGGGCCCCCAGGAAGGTCAGCAGAGCCAGGATGTGCGAGGTGTTCCAGGCATCGCCCGTGCCCACGGCCGTGGCCTCCCGGGCCAGGTCCAGGTCCCGCACGGGACTCAGCTCGGGATGCCTCTTGATCTTCGCGGCATAGATCATCACGTAGCCGATGACCACGCTGGTGGCCACCACCCAGGCCACCATGCGGTAGCCCAGGCCTGAGTAGATGGGCACACCGGCGATGCCCTGGGCCACACCCACCGTGAAGGGATTGAAGAAGGCGCAGGCGAAGCCTGCCGCAGCTCCCAGGAAGGGGATGGCGGTGCCCACGATGGAGTCGTAGCCCAGGGCCCGGGAGAGGGCAATGAAGATCAGCACCAGGGGGATCAGCTCCTCGGCCATGCCGAAGACCGCGCCAGCCAGGGAGAAGACGGTCATCAGCACCGGGATGAAGAGGGTCTCCAGCAGGGGGTGGCGGCGCACATGCACCGTGAGCCGCTTGATGCCCTGCTCCACGGCGCCAGTTTCCTGGAAGATGCCGAAGCTGCCCCCGATGATGAGCAGGAAGGAGATGAGGCCCGCCCCGTCCAGGAAGCCCTTGATGGGGGCCAGGAAGAGGGTCTGGAGGCCCAGGTAGGTCTTGGGCAGGCGGTGGAAGGTGCCATCCACGGGCACCTTCAGACGGCTGCCATCGGGCAGCAGCTTCTCCATGCGCTGGAACTCGCCCGAGGGCACCAGCCAGGACAGGATGAGTACCAGGACGATCAGGGCACCCACGATGACCAGGGTGTGGGGCATCTTGATGCCCCGGCTTGGCGTCGGCTCGGGGGTCGTGGCGGGCTGCGCTTCGCTCACTCGAACATCCCCTTGGCCAGCAGCTTGCCACCCTTCATGAGCAGGCGCCCCTTGGCCACCACGGTGCGGACCTCCAGGCTCTGGGCGTCCAGCAGGACCAGGTCCGCATCGAGGCCGGGGGCAAGTCGGCCCTTGGACCTCAGCTTCAGGATGCGGGCGGGGTTGCTGGTGATGACGCGCAGGGCGGTCTCCAGACTGAGGCCCTCCTCCTGCACCGCCTGGCGCACGGCCGCGAAGAGTGAGGTCACGCGGCCCACAGAAATGGACTGGAGGCGCCCGGCCTGGTCCCAGTCCGGCAGGCTGCCCTGGCCGTCCGAGGTGAAGGTGATCTGCCCGGGGTCGACGCCCGCTTCCAGCATGAGTCGCAGGGCCCGGCCGCAGGGGATCTCACCGCCTTCGAGGTAGGAGGCCAGGGTGGAGGTGGTGAAATCCACGAAGCCACCAGCCTTGGCGTAGGCGATGCCCTCCTCGAAGAGGCGGGGGTTGCGGTTGATGTGGGTGGGCAGCATCTGGGTGGGGGGGAGCTCAGTCTCGGCCAGGATACGGCGCAGGAAGTCCAGGCCCCGCTCCCCGTCGCCCAGGTGCACGTTCACGATGCCTGCCTTGCCGGACAGCATGCCGCCCCGGCGCGCCATGGCCACCACCTGGGCGAAGGCCTCGAAGCCAGGCTGGCTGGAGCGGTGATCCGAGAGGGCCACCTCGCCCGCCCCGATGACCTTCTCGATGAAGAGCAGATCCTCCTCGAGGCTGGGCAGGAGGGTGCGCAGGGGCAGGCCGTAGGAGCCCGAGTAGACGAAGGTGCTGAGGCCCTCCTCCTCCAGGCCCTTGGCCTTGGCCAGCAGACCCGCCATGGTGCGGGTGTGGCCATCGGTGCCCAGGCAGCCCACCACGGTGGTGATGCCGCCCAGGATGGCGTCCGTGAGGGGCAGACCCGGTGTGCGGGTGGCGAAGCCCCCCTCGCCGCCGCCGCCCATGATGTGCACATGGGCGTCGATGAAGCCGGGCACAGCCTTGAGGTTGCGGGCGTCGATGACCTCGGCGTACTTCCGCGAGATGCGGATATCCGGCTCCATGCGGAGGATCTTCCCCCCGCCCAGGAGGAGGTCGCAGCGCCCGCCTGCTTCAGGGCTGTAGACGTCGGCATTCTTGATGAGCAGCATGGGCACTCCATCCGGGCCTAGGCCCGGGATTCAGAACAATCTGGAAACGGGCAGGACGGCACCAGGAACAGCCAGCTCGCGGAATCCAGGATAGCCGTAGAGGCCGTAGAGGAGGCAGGGCTCCAGCACCTGGATGGCGCGGCGGGCCAGGTCCTGGTCCAGAGGCACGATGAGAGTGCCCGCGGGCAGCTCCACCTCGGCCCGGGGCAGGCGCTGGACGATCTGGCGATCCTTGTAGCGCTGGTAGAGCTCGTCATAGGGTGCCTCGACGCGCAGCAGCCGGACCGCTTCGTTCTGGACCCGGCGGGGTGCCGCCAGGGTCTCGAAGCGGAGGCCCTGAGCCTCCAGTACGGGGAGGAAGCGCGCCGCAGCGGCGGGCTCGATGGCGTAGGCCCGGGGCGTGGGGACGCTCCCCTTCACCACCAGATCCGTCATGGCCATGGCCGTGGGAATCTCCAGGGTCTTCCCCGTGGCAAGCTCGCGGACCTTCACGAAGCTGGTCTTGCCGCCCAGGTTGGCCCAGAAGGTGTTGGTGGCGATGAAGGGGGGCAGGGGCTCGTGGCGGGCCCGCTCGGCCAGGGCGCGCACCTTGTCCCGCCAGGCGCGATCCCCTAGCAGGTGATGGTAGAGGATGCGGTAGCCGTCCACCCGCTCGCCCAGGTCCGCGCTGGGATTGGCGGCGCGGTGGCGCACGCCGGCCTCGATGATAAAGGAGAGGGCGCCCAGGGTGCCCAGGCCGTTGCGGCCATCGTCGACTTCTGGGGTGGAGGGGCGCAGTTCCTCGTCCGGCGGGGGCCCGCCCACGCTGTAGCGCCGATAGGGGTGGCCGGCCCGGGCCTGCAGCGGGCCCGCGGCTGCCACAGCCTGGAGGCCCAGGGCCTTGAGGTAGTCGGGGATCAGGGGATGGTTGGCGGCATCCATGGTGATGATGGGCCAGGCCTCCCAACCCTTGGCGGCGTAGTCCTCGCTGTCCCGGCCGAACTCGTGGCTGTCCACCGCCAGGTGGGGCTGCACGCGGCGGGCCACGCGATGGAGGGCCTGGGTCTCGGGCTGGGCCAGGAGTAGGTGGTCCCGGTTCAGATCCTCGCCAGCGCCGTTGAACCGGCGGTGGGCCTCGGCCCCATCGGGGTTCAGCATGGGCATGAGGTAGAGGTCCACGTCCTCGGGCAGCTGCTCAGGATGCTTGGCGAGATCCCGGATGAGGGTGAGCTGGGCGTCCTTGCCCGCCACCTCGTCACCGTGCTGCTGGGCGTAGTAGAGCACCTTGAAGCGGGCCTTGGCCCCGCCGCGATTCAGGTGCACCAGGAGCACCTTGCGCCCCTGGACGCTGCGGCCCTCCTCAGTGACCGTGATGAAGCCCGGCTTGGCCACCGTGTCCAGGAAGCTGAGCATCTCCGCATAGGAGACCGTCTTCCGCATGGCCCGGTGGTCGGTGGGAAAGGGCGCCTGGGCCTGAGCAACTACCGCAAAGGGCAGAAGGCTGAGGGCGTAAAGGCCTCGGTTACCGCGAAAGGAAAAGCGCATTTGCCACAGAGAACACAAAGAACACAAAGAACACAAGGAAAGGAGTCGGGCCTGCATGCTCACACGGCCCCCTTTGTGCCCTTTGTGTTCTTTGTGGCCATTTTCTTTTTCATTTCAAGAATCCCTGGTGGCTATGCGAAGAAACCCTTTTCTCTTATCTGTGCCAAATGGGTGCCCTCTGCGGTGCGACCCCTCATGGCTGGTATACCTTGCGGCTCTCCAGGTCGATGCTCTGCCCGGCCTTGAGCAGGTGGATCCGGAGGTTCTGGAAGCCGCCGCCCTGCTGGCTGAGGCCGCTGCCGTCGAAGACCATGACGGAGCGCTGGCCCAGCACCGTGGCCTTGCCATCCTTCACGACGAGGGCCGTGGCCTCGTCGATACCCAGGCCCAGGAAGGTGGGATGTTCCATGAGCAGGCTGAAGAGGCGGTTCTCCCGCCCCCGGCGCAGGAAGTGCTGGTCCACGACCACGTTCGCAGGCAAAAAGCCCATGCCCTCGCGGGTCTGGTAGGCACCCGCACCGAATTCCGAGAGGGCCTCCTTGCCGTTGCGGTCGTCACCCGTGAGCATCACTTTGGACATGATGGCGGCCCCGGCGCTGGTGCCGCCGATGCAGGCGCCAGCCCGGTAGCGGTTGAGCACCAGGGCCTGCAGGGGCGTACCCACGATCTTGTCGCCCACGCGGTTCTGGTCGCCACCAGAGAACCAGAACCCCGTACAGCGAGCGGCGGCGGCCAGGAACTGGGGGTTCTCGGCGTCTTCACGCTGGCGCACATCCAGAGCCACGAACTGGAGTCCTGCCTTTTCCAGGTCCTCCTTCCATTCCTTCAGGGCCCCGTCGGGATCACTGGTGGAGGTCGGGATGATGCCCACCGTGCCGCCCTTCCCGCCTGAGGCGAGAAGGAAGGCATCCATGATCTCTTGTGGCATGCCGCCGCCACCCACGATGACCAGGGTGCCCTTGGGGGTGGCGCTGAGGATGAAGCAGGCGAGACATAGGAGGGCGATGCGTCGGAGCATGGTGTTCTCTCAAGCAAACCGCCTGCAGCAGGTCCTAAGGCCCACTGCAAGCGGCCCTTTCGTAAAGTTAGAAGCCGAGGCGTGCGCCCAGCTGGATGCGACGGCCCTGCTCGACGGAGCCAGGGATGCCGTAGCTGCTGCTGTTGATGCGCTCGGAAGAGTAGGAGAGGGTCGTGCCGGTGTTCAGGACGTTGAACATCTGCCCGAAAAGCTCGAGTTTGGTCTTGGCGGAGAGCTTGATGTCCTTGCTTATCCGCATATCCAGGAGGTGTTCGCTGGGGTACTTTTCGCTGCCCCGGGGTTCCACGAACACGTATGACCGAACACCCTGATAGTTCTTCGGCGTGCGGGCGTAGGGCGTGTAACGCTGACCGCTGAGGTAGGTGAAGTTCATGGCCAGCTTCATTTCCCAGGGCAGCTTGACCATGCCTCTGATCTTGCCTTCGTAATCGTTGTAGCCCGGCAGCAGGCCATAGGAATTGATGAGGTAATTGGGACTTTCATAGGGTGCCCAGCCGTCGTAGCCATCCGACTCGCCCACGTTTCCGTAGCGCCGTGCGCGTGTGAAACTGGCGTTCATGCTCCAGTCGTCCATCCACTTGCGCTCGATGACCAGGGTCGCGGCCCCATAGTTCCGCTTGGCCGTTGGTTCCGTGGTGACAAGCCAGTTGTTGCCGTTCGGATTATTGGGATCCACATTTGACTTCCACCAGGTCAGATCCTGATCGACGCCATGATTCGTATACTGACCGGTCGCTACGGCCCAGTTGCCGGTGGCATTGGGTCCCGAGGTGATGTCAGTCATGTCTTTCCGAACCAGGATGTCCTTCTGCTGGCGGAAGACCCAGGTCGCCGACACCCTCCAGGGACCCTCGAATTTGTGGTCGAAGGACAGGGTGGTTTCTTCGGTGTAGGGCTGCTTGGCGTTGGGATCCACCGGCGAGATATTGTTGGAGGAATAGGAGATGTTTCCAGAGCTCAAGTCGGGAGTGCGGCCCTGGGTTGGGTCTGTGTAGCGGTTTGCAGGGGTCGTCAGAGGATTGAAATCGTTCCCCTGCCAGTAGTACTCCGTCATCTTGGGGATCCATGCCTGGTAGGTGCGGTCCACAAACCAGGAGGAGAAGGCCGCGTAGTATTTGCCCCAGTGGAATTTGAGGAGATTCTTCTGATCCGCAGTAAGGGCGAGGGAGCCGCCGAAGCGTGGGGCGGCGACCTGCTTGTCCCAGATGTTGCTGGACTGCCCGTACCCGCGGGCTGTGTATTTCTCAAATCGGATGCCTGGCTGCAACGTCAGGCGGTCGCTCACGGTCCAGTTGTCCTGAATGTAGAGGGCCGAGCGGTCGCTGTGCATCTTGATGTTGTAGCCGCCGCCCGTGTCGAAGTAATCAGGGGTGACGAGCCCAGGGGTGTTGCCCTCGTAGGCGTAGAACTGCATGCCGCCCGTGGGGAGTTTGACGTCCTCGTTGGAGGCCTGGGCCTGCTCGAGGCCGAAACGGAAGGCGTGAGAGTCGCCTGGTACAATGAGGCTGGTCCGGAAGAAGTCGAGGGTAACAGCCCCTTCGATGCGGGCTCGGTAGTTGTTCCGGTACCACTGATTGTTGCCGAAGTAGTCCAGGGTGGTGGTCGTTAGACTGCCTTCGGCATTCAGGCTGGGCTGGCTGCCGTTGTTGGGGCGCTCTTCATAATTGCCCGAATACCCAGAGACCTTGGCCGTCAGGACGGTGCTGGAGTTCAGCGTCTGGGTCCAAATCACGTTGAAAAGGCGGTCCGGCGCGATCTGGTTGTGGGAGGCGATGGGTTGAACGGTGTTGTCGATACCCTTGTTCGTCTCTGGTAAGGCATCGTATTCCAGGAGCGTTTCAAGGGTGGCGTCCGGGGTGGCCTGCCAGGTGAACTTGGCCAGGAGGTTCCGGTAGCTGCGCGATACCCCGGCCAAGGCGCCAATGGGGGTCTCCTGGTTCTGGCTTGCCCAGGCCGAGATAAAATACCAGAGCCTGTCTTTGATGATGGGGCCCCCGACGTTGATGGCGGCGTCGTAGGACTTGCCGGGCTGGACATCGCGGTTCAGACCTGGATAGCGGTTGGAGGACTTGGCTTCCCAGTTCGCATCGGCGTAGTAGACGTTGAAGGTGCCTGACAAGTCATTGCCGCCACGCTTGACCAGGGCGTTGGTATAGCCACCATTGAAATTCCCGTATTCCGCCGCGGCGCCGATACCACCCACCTGGACTTCGCTGAACCAGTCCGGGTTAGCGTAGAGCCACTGGCTGTTGCCGGAGACATCGCCAATGTTCATGCCGTCCATGAGCCAGGCGTTTTCCCCGGTGTCGCCGCCCCAGGCAGCCTTGCCGTTCACGCCAGGTGTGAGGTTCATGATGCCCGACATGGATCGGTCGACGGGTAGTGTGGCCAAGTCCTCGGTGCTGTAGTTTTGAGTCAGGCTGGTGGTGGCGACATCCTCCGAGGCGCCTGCGACCACCTCGACGGTGGCGGAAGCGGCAGCGGCAAACTTCCAGTTCAGAGTGGACGTCTTTCCCAGTTCGAGGGTCTCGTTGCTCACAAGGGTTGTGAGGCCCGGGGCCTCAACGACGATTCGGTACTTGCCAGGAGCCAGCATTGGCAAACGGTAGGTGCCATTCTCGGCCGTGCGGACAACCCGTTCACCACCGATGAGGGAGGCCGAACTCAAGCGCACCGTGGCATTGGCCATGGGCACACCCTTCGGGCTCTTGACGACGCCGGTGAGGGCGGCCGTGGTGTTGCTCTGGGCCATCAAGGCCGCAGGACACGCTATGAGCGCCAGGATGATCGCGCTGAACCTACGGTTGCCAGAACTTCTAGCCATGACGCCCCCCCCAAAAGGTGAAAAAGATTGATGACCAAAAAGTAATGCTCCAGATCAATGTGAGTCAAGTTTTTTTTCATCAATTTCGGCACAACCCGGAACCTTCTCCTGGACCAAGGCAAGGCGCTGGGAGGCGCTTGGCGTGGTCGAAGGGTTGTGATGAAACTTGGACTCAGCTGCGAGGAGCCTTCCAGGGGGTCACCTGCTCCACCTCGCGCAGCTTGTTCAGGGCTCGCTGGGGGGCCTGGCTGGCGATGGAGGTGGCGATGGCGTGGGCCAGGATGTTGAAGGTGGTAAGGCTGTGGGTATAGAGCAGGTTCTCGCCGGGTATGGGCAGAAGCAGGGTGGCCACCTTGGCCAGTGGGGAAGTGATGCTGTCGGTGAACACCAGGACAGGGATGCCCCGCTTGCGGGCATAGGCGGCGGCGTCCAGGGTTTCCTGAGAATAGGGCGTGATGCTGATGGCGATGAGGAGATCCTTGGGTCCCAGCAGGCCCACCTGGGTGGCGAAATCCGCAGGGTTGCCCTCCATGACCGGCAGGTCGATGTTGATGAGCAGGTAGGCGAACTGGCGGGTCATGATCGCCGAAACGCCATCGCCGATGGCCAGCCGGATACGGCTGATCTTCAGCAGCTTCACAACTTTCTGGAGGAGGTCTTCATCAATAGCCTGGAGCAGGATCTCCAGGTTCTTGACGTCTCGCCGGGCCACTTCCAGCAGCGTGGCCGATGCCTGTACGGGGGCCTGCAGGAACTGCTCGTCGCGACCATAGTGCTTCTTGGCAGCGCTCACCAAGGCCTTCCGCATCTCCAGGTAACCGGAGTAGTCCAGCTTTTTGGCGAAGCGCACCACGGTGGCCACGCAGGTCTTGGATTTCTCGGCCAGATCCTCAACGCCCCAGAGGGGTGCCTCGTTCATGTTGGCGATGAGGCAGTCTGCGATCTGCCGCTGGCTGGGGGACAAGCCCTTGGCACTGTGGAGGCGATTTAGGAGGGGACTCTTCGACGGTGCCATGGGACTTAGGGTAGCAAGGTCAGGAAGGCGGCTGGATCTCGCGGGCCCCGACAAAGCCCGCGAGTCGCTCCAGGGCTTCCTCCAGTCCGCGCTTCCGGGCCCTGGTGGCCTTGATGCCCGGCTCCCACCAGAGGCCCTTGATCTCCAGGACAGCGCGGTCCCGGTGCAACTTGGGATCCAGGCGACCCACCAGCCGCTCTCCTTCCAGGATGGGCAGCACGAAGTAGCCGTACCGGCGCTTGGGCTCGGGCACGAAGGCCTCGAAGTGGTAGTCGAAGCCGAAGCGGCGCAGGGCCCGGGTCCGGTCCCGCAGGATGGGATCGAAGGGGCAGAGCAGGCGGGTGCGCGCCGGGGCCTCCGGCAGCTTGGCCAGCCGCGCCTCCCAGTCCGCCAGGGCGTAAGCAGGGCGCAGCTCCCCGTCGGCGCTTTCGACTTGGACAGGGACG
>TBL_comb47_HYPODRAFT_10008740_pt1 | contig 10285 bp, 5 predicted proteins | sample TroBogypolimnion_40_FD_10682 | JGI IMG/M metagenome (IMG submission 10682)
CGGCAGCTTCCAGAGTGTTCATGAGCAGCATGGTGATGGTCATGGGCCCCACGCCTCCCGGGACCGGGGTAATCCAGCCTGCAATGTACTTGGCGGTATCAAAATCTACGTCGCCACACAGCTTGCCATCCGGCAGGCGGTTGATGCCCACATCAATGACAACGGCGCCGTTCTTCACCATATCACCAGTAATCATCTTGGGTTTGCCGGTGGCAACGACCAAAATATCAGCATCCTTGGTATGGTGAGCTAAGTCTCTAGTCTTGCTATTACAAATCGTGACTGTTGCACCTGCTTGTAGAAGCAGCATTGCCATAGGCTTGCCCACAATATTAGAGGCGCCCACAATGACAGCGCGTGCACCACGAGTCGGATATTCAATGCTTTCCAGAATCTTCATGCAGCCATAAGGTGTGCAAGGTTTAAACTCCGGCTGGCCAACCATCAAAGCGCCGGCATTAGCAACGTGAAAGCCATCCACATCCTTTTCTGGAGCAATCGCTTCGAGCACTCGCTCAGAAGCAATATGTTCAGGCAAAGGTAATTGCACCAAGATGCCATGAATCGCCGGATCTGCATTCAGGGTGGCAATACGAGCGAGCAACTCTTCTTCGCCCAGTTCTACAGAATAGCGTTCCAAAACAGAATGAAAGCCGACATCCTCACAAGCTTTTACTTTATTGCGTACATACACCGCGCTCGCAGGATTGTCGCCAACCACTATCACTGCTAGGCCTGGTCTAGTGCCTTTGGCGGTAACAATGGCGCCGCGTGCAGCAATTTCAGTACGCAGTTTTTTAGAAAGAGCGTTTCCGTCTAATAGTTGAGCTGGCATAGAAAGCCCCAGTGATTAATTAGGTTGTGGGTCAGATAAAGCCAGGCGGAGCAGGTCAGCAACCGTATTGACGTTGAGCTTCTCCATGATGTTGGCGCGGTGCGCTTCAACTGTTTTGATTGAGATGCCGAGGTCATCTGCAATTTGTTTATTTAAACGGCCTGCAACAATACGCTCAAGAACCTGACGTTCGCGACCAGTTAACTTGCTGAGTAAGCTCTGGGTAATTTTGCGTTGACTAGTTTGTGAATAATCGATGCGCGCTTTAGCAAGCATGCGATCCACTAAACCACATAGATCATTTTCTTTAAAAGGCTTTTCAATGAAATCTACTGCACCACGCTTCATGGTGGAGACGGCCATCGATACATCGCCGTGACCAGTAATAAAAGCAACTGGCATTGGCAGGTTTTCGCTAGTTAAGCGCTCCTGTAACTCAAGGCCTGACATACCAGGCATACGCACATCCAGAATAGCGCAAGAGATAGTGGACTTATCGGTGCTTTGCAAAGACTGCAAGAAACGTTCTGCGCTTGCATGGCAACGTACAACGTAACCATTGCTTTCTAATAGCCAAGTGAGCGAATCTCTTACCGCTTCGTCATCGTCAACTACATAGACAACTTCGGCTTGATTTGGTTTTGCAGTAGCGCTTAAGTTCATATCAGTTCTCGCGAGGTAATTCTTTAAATTCGAAATTAAACAGTGGCCTTAGATTCAGGAGATTCCAGCGGTAGAAGTATTGTAAAGGTGCAGCCAGCCAGCTTGGTTTGTTCTGAGTCTTGAACATTGGTGGCCCAAAGTCTGCCATGGTGAGATTCAATGATGGAGCGGCAAATATTGAGTCCCATGCCCATTCCATCGGATTTGGTGCTGAAAAACGGCTCAAATATGCGTTCCAGAACGTTTTCCGAGATACCGCCCCCAGCATCAGTGACCTGGATTCTGAGCATGGCAGGGAAGATGCTAGTGTCTAAATCTGCGCTAATTCGAACTGGTGGTGCTGACCAACGAGAGGAAAGTGGGTAAGCCTCACGGACGCTATCCAAGGCGTTTTTTAGTAGATTGACCACCACCTGCAGGATCAAAATGGGATCCAGGTCAACTGCAGGCAGATTTTCAGCAATTTCTGAGGCAATGACTAGGCGATGGCGGTGGGCTTCAATCTCAACCAAGCCAACGGCATCATTAATAATTTCAGTGATGCTTGAAGATTTACGTTGAGGCTCGCTGCGCTTAACAAAGCCTCGAATGCGCTGAATGATCGTGCCAGCACGATGGGCTTGGTCAGAAGCTTTTTCTAGTGCCGGCAAAATCTCTTTGGTAAGAGCAGGGTCTAGATGCCCATCTAAACGCTTAGCAACACCCATGCAGTAGTTTGATATTGCAGAGAGAGGTTGGTTTAGTTCATGGGCCAAAGAAGATGCCATTTCACCCATCGTAGTGAGACGACTAGTGAACTGCATACGCTCTTGTTGTTGTAGGGCTAAATCATCTGCTTCTTTACGCGCGGTAATGTCAGTGGCGATCAATAACTGCGCAAGATGTCCATCTACCCAAGGGATGTAACGACGCCTAACTTCAAACCATTGATGGTTGTCATCGCCAAGCTGAACCTCTACGGATTCGGATTCTTGGTACAAGAATGATGTTGGAATACCAGGAGGAGAATCCTCCAGATCCTCTGCAATATCTCGCATCGTCGTGTTGCTGGTATCGCTGCCCGCTAATTGGAAATGGCCTTTAGAGTTATCGCCAAAGCGCTCCCGGTAAAAACGATTAGCAAACAGCAGGGCGTTGGTCTCTAGCGAGACCACCGATACGGCGGCGTCTAGACTTTCTAGAACGGTGGTAAAGCGATCTTGAGAGGCGGCTAATTCTTCGCGAATCTTTTTGGGCTCAGAAATATCAATTAATGAAGTAACCCAACCAGTCTGCTTGCCTTTTTCATTCAGCAGCGGAGCAATAAAGGTGCGCGTCTGTATCAGGCTGCCATTTCGCTTTAGGATTACTCCTTCGATTCCACTTCTCATCACAGCGCTGAAGTCGGATTTCATCGCCCGATTCATTTTCTCAACAAGCTCATCCCTTCTATTATCTGGCCAGAATGGAAAGGGTGGAGTGAGTCCTATTAACTCTTCCGATGTCCAGCCCGTCATTTCACAAAACGCTCGATTCACATAAGTAATGCGCTTTTCCATATCATGCGCACGAATACCCACGGGGGTTGAGTCTTCCATGGCATTGCGAAAGCTTGTCTCTTTGCGCAGACTTGCTTCAGCCTCTTGGCGAACTTGCATTTGCTTAAGTACGGACCACAGACTCCAAACCACGAATGCGCTTAATCCAATCACAACGCCAATTAGCATCCTGAAGGTGAGGTTGGTTGGTGGAGGATAAGTATCAATGCGTAAATTAATGTTGGGGCTCAAGACCCCAATATCTAAACTTGTCTGATTGCTAAATGCTCGTTTGGGGGTATCTCTATCGGAAGAGATACCCAATACTCTTTCATTGTCAGTGAGCAAGGTAAATCGGTAGTGGGATTTCAATTCACTGGGCAGGGCATCTAATATTCCCTGGGTGGTGTAGAGCGCTGCCAAGAGGCCAACTACTTCTCCTCCAACGATATTGGGTACCACTTGCCATAAGACGATTTTTCTATCCGTGGCGATCGGTGCGTCACCCGGTAGATTTAAGGAAACAAACTGGCTAAAGGCTGCTCGATTGGTTACTCGACTCAGTTCAATAGTTGATGCAAGACTAGAATTAATCAGTTGATCATTTTGGGTTTTGCTAATCCAATTTGAGTTGTTGCTTTCAGCCGGTGCTGCCCATAGCCGCTGATTTTGATTGTTTAGCCAAACAATTTTGACGATCTCGTGATTATTTAAAACAAGATCCTCTGATTGTTCGCGCGCAATTTGCCTTAGCTTGGCTTGATCTTCACTCGCAGCTACCTCTCGATTAATCGTTGTTAATGCATCAAGGTTGCTGGCAAAACGCGATTGAATACGCTGCTTAGCAAATGAAAGCTCCCTAAATAGGGCGGCCTCTTGCTGATTCTTTTCTTGTAGATGCAGTGTCCCCAAAATAATGCCCATGACTGCTGTAAACAGAACAATAGCTAAAAGAGGGGTGTAAACAATCCTAAACCCGCGTATTTTGCGAAGCCATCTCAGCGGACTAAGGACTAGACTGGAAAATGCTGTTTTTCTCATGAATACAGAACATTTTGCCTTACTTGCCTATTTAAATAGCCAATTCCGCCCCTGACTTGGCTTCTTATTTGCACTGCAATAAAATACCACATTATGAGAAATACTATCATTATGTGGAAAATTGCTTGTTTACACCCATATACCTTCCTAGAATATTGCCTATAGAGTTAATGACAAATTAAGCACTATTTAATGGAGACAAAAGATGGCAGCAGTTCCAGACCAAGTATTAGGTAAACAGAACGCCCAGGATGCGGATCCTGGCGAGACTCAGGAATGGTTACGGGCGCTCGATGGTGTTATTCGTAACGAAGGTCCTGAGAGGGCTGCCTATCTGATCGATCAACAAATTTCTCATGCTCGTGTCAACGGAGTGGTGCAGCCTTTCCATGCCGAGACTCCTTATATCAATACGATTCCTGTTGAGAATCAAGCCCGCTTGCCTGGTGATCAAAATGTGGAACATCGCATTCGTTCATATACTCGCTGGAATGCAATGGCGATGGTCTTGCGCGCTAACAAAGACACGAATGTCGGTGGACACATTTCTTCCTTTCAGTCAGCAGCGACTTTGTATGACGTTGGCTTTAACCATTTTTGGCATGCGCCGTCTCCTGAGAATGGTGGAGATTTAATATTTGTTCAAGGCCACTCAGCACCAGGCGTTTACGCACGTGCTTATATGTTGGGTCGTCTCGAGGAGGGGCAGCTCAATAACTTCCGCCAAGAAGTCGGCGGCAAAGGTATCTCTAGCTATCCACATCCTTGGTTGATGCCAGACTTCTGGCAGTTCCCAACAGTATCGATGGGCTTAGGCCCGATCATGGCCATTTACCAAGCACGCTTTATGAAGTACCTCACAGATCGTGGCTTCATTCAAGAGCAAGGCCGTAAGGTTTGGGCGTTCTTGGGTGATGGCGAAACTGACGAACCAGAATCATTGGGCGCGATTGGTATGGCCGGTCGTGAAAAACTCGATAACCTGATTTTCGTAATCAACTGTAATTTGCAGCGCCTTGATGGACCAGTGCGTGGCAACGGTAGCATTATTCAAGAGCTCGAGAGCGAGTTCCGCGGTGCTGGCTGGAATGTCATCAAAGTAGTGTGGGGTGGTCAGTGGGATGCTCTATTTGCGCGCGACAAAAAAGGTATCTTGATGCAGCGCCTGGGCGAGATCGTCGATGGCCAGTATCAGACTATGAAGTCGAAGAATGGCGCCTACGTTCGCGAGACCGTTTTCAATACTCCAGAATTAAAAGCCTTGGTAAGCGACTGGAGTGATGATGAAATTTGGCAATTGAATCGTGGCGGTCATGATCCACATAAAGTTTACGCAGCATTCCATGCGGCGGTAAATCATAAAAATCAACCTACCGTGATCCTAGCTCATACCATTAAAGGTTATGGCATGGGCGGTTCAGGTGAGGCGATGAACATTGCTCACCAAGCAAAGAAGATGAACGATGACGACGTCCGTCGTTTCCGTGATCGCTTTGAGATTCCTGTTAAAGATGAAGAGTTAGATGAAATGCCTTTGGTGAAATTTGCCGAAGGTAGTCCTGAATTGGAATACATGAGGGCGCGTCGTCAAGAGTTGGGTGGTTACTTGCCGCAACGTCGCACTAAAGCGGAGAGCTTGCCTGTTCCTGCTTTAGAAGTATTTGCGCCATTGCTTGAGGCAACTACTGAAGGTCGTGAGATTTCCACAACCATGGCATTTGTGCGCATGCTCAATACGGTAGTGCGCGATAAGGTGTTGGGTAAGCGGGTAGTGCCGATTGTTCCAGATGAGTCCCGTACCTTTGGCATGGAAGGCATGTTCCGTCAATTAGGCATCTGGAATCAACTGGGTCAGCTCTACACGCCAGAAGATCATGATCAGTTGATGTTCTACAAAGAGGACAAGACAGGTCAAATTCTGCAAGAGGGCATTAATGAGGCAGGTGGTATGTGCGACTGGATCGCCGCTGCGACTTCGTACTCTACACACGGTGTACCCATGCTGCCTTTCTATATCTTCTACTCCATGTTTGGTTTCCAGCGTATCGGTGACTTAGCTTGGGCTGCAGGTGATATGCGTAGCCGTGGCTTCTTGCTCGGTGGTACGGCCGGTAGAACTACCTTGAACGGTGAAGGCTTACAGCACGAAGATGGCCACAGTCATCTTTGGAGTGGTGCGGTTCCTAACTGTATTAGCTATGACCCAACCTTCTCATTTGAATTGGCGGTAGTGATTCAGGATGGTATGCGTCGTATGTTGGAGGTTCAGGAAGACGTGTATTACTACGTTACTTTGATGAATGAGAACTATTCACACCCAGCAATGCCTAAGGGTGCGGAGAAAGACATCATTAAGGGTATGTATAAGCTCAAGTCTGTTGGTGATGACAAAGCAAAATTACGCGTACAGCTTTTAGGATCAGGAACGATCTTCCGTGAAGTAATCGAAGCTGCAGAGATCCTTCACAAAGACTGGGGGGTTGCTTCTGATTTGTGGGGATGCCCAAGCTTTACTGAGTTAGGCCGTGATTGGACTGCGGCACACCGTAGCAATCTCTTAAATCCAGCAGCTACACCAGTGTTATCTCATGTAGAGAAATGCTTGAAGGATACTTCGGGCCCAATCGTTGCGGCTACTGACTATGTTCGCTTATTTGCTGAGCAAATTCGTCCAGCAATCCAGCACATGGGCCGCCGTTATGAGGTATTGGGTACCGATGGCTTTGGTCGCTCTGACACTCGTGAAAAACTCCGTGACTTCTTTGAAGTAGATCGTCGTTGGGTCGTTCTGACTGCCTTGAGATCTTTAGTTGACTCTGGACAACTTGAGCGCTCTAAGTTGGCTGAGGCGATTCAGAAGTACAACATCGATGCTACTAAACCAAACCCTATGACGGTTTGATAAGAGATAAATACTATGAGTCAAATAATTGAAATCAAAGTCCCGGATATCGGTGACTATAAAGATGTGCCTGTGATCGAAGTCTTGGTGAAGGCTGGCGATATGGTTGAGAAAGAGCAATCTATCGTGGTGCTAGAGTCTGATAAAGCCACCATGGATGTTCCCTCATCACACTCGGGCATGGTGAAAGAAGTTAAAGTTAAAGTAGGTGACAACCTCTCTGAAGGTTCGGTCGTAGTGATCTTAGAAGGTGTAGCGGCTGGTAATGTAGCAGCCACTGCCTCTACGGTTGCGACTGCTCCTGCAGTACCAGCAATAAAAGCTGTAGAGCCTCCAATTGCACGTGCACCAGCACCTCCTCCAATTAGTCATACTCCTCCGCCAGTAGATGCCGCTGTCAGTCATGCAAGTCCATCCGTGCGAAAGTTTGCGCGTGAGCTTGGCGTTACCATTACGCAAGTTGCAGGATCAGGTCCTAAAGGCCGCATTACCCAAGAAGATGTCCAAGCATTTGTGAAGGCGGCTATGAGTGGGGGTGCGGGTAGTCCCGCAGCTGCTTCTAGTGGCGGTAGTTTAGGTGGTCTGAATCTGATTCCTTGGCCAAAGGTTGATTTCACGAAGTTTGGGGGGATCGAGCGTCAATCACTCAATCGTATTAAGAAACTCACTGCAGCCAATTTGGGCCGTAACTGGGTGATGATCCCAGCCGTGACTTATCACGAAGATGCTGATATTACTGATTTAGAGGCATTCCGAGTTCTTACTAATAAAGAGAATGAGAAGCAGGGCGTCAAGATTACGATGCTCGCTTTCTTAATGAAGGCTGCAGTCGCTGCGTTGAAAAAATATCCAGAGTTCAATAGCTCGTTGGATGGTGATGATCTAATTTTGAAGAAATATTTCAACATTGGATTTGCAGCAGATACTCCAACTGGATTGGTGGTGCCAGTAATTAAAGATGCTGATAAGAAAGGTATCTTTGAGTTAGCTAAAGAAACATCCGAGTTGGCGGCGCTTGCCCGTGATGGCAAATTAAAACCAGATCAAATGCAAGGTGCAAGCTTCACGATCTCCTCTTTGGGTGGCATCGGTGGAACGTATTTCTCACCAATCGTCAACGCTCCTGAAGTTGCCATTCTGGGTGTGAGCAAAGCGGCTATGAAGCCAGTGTGGGATGGCAAGCAATTTGTGCCACGCCTCATTTGTCCACTGTCTCTCTCGGCAGATCACCGTGTCATTGATGGTGCTTTAGCTACTCGTTTCAATGTTTACATTGCTCAACTCTTGGCCGACTTCCGTCGTGCTAGTCTGTAAGGGGGATCTATGGCTAAGCAAACAATCCTCGTTCCGGATATTGGCGATTATTCAGATGTACCAGTTATTGAAGTGCTGGTTAAAGTGGGTGACGTGATTGAAAAAGAGCAGCCCCTATTGGTGCTTGAATCTGATAAGGCAACCATGGAAGTCCCAGCCGATGCTGCGGGTACTGTTACCAGCATTGCAGTCAAGCTTGGAGATAAGGTTAGCAAAGGTACTGTGATTGCGGAGATTGAAGCGAGTAGTGCCGCTCCTGCGCCTCAATCAGCTCCAGCAGCAAAACCCATCCCACCAGCTGCGCCTGCTGCTCTTGCTCCTGCTCCAGTAGCGGGTCAGTACAGTGGCAAGGTGGATCACGAATGCGAAGTCTTGGTGCTCGGCGCTGGCCCTGGCGGCTATAGCGCAGCGTTTCGTAGCGCTGACCTGGGTATGAATACCGTCTTGATAGAGCGCTATTCCACCTTGGGCGGCGTTTGCTTGAACGTTGGATGCATTCCATCTAAAGCATTGCTGCATACCACCTCGGTGATGGATGAAGTCAAAACCATGGCTAAGCACGGCATCACTTTTGGCGCACCGAAGATTGAGATCGATCAATTGCGCGGTTACAAAGAATCTGTTATCGCAAAGTTAACTGGCGGTCTTGCGGGTATGGCAAAGGCTCGTAAAGTAAAAGTAGTTCGCGGCCTAGGTAAGTTCTTAGATGCAAATCATGTCGAAGTTGAGTTAACGGATGGCGCTGGTCAGGATCTCACTGGTAAAAAAGAAGTGGTGCGTTTTCAGAAGGCCATCATTGCTGCTGGCAGCCAGCCAGTGAAATTACCTTTCTTACCAGAAGATCCACGCATTGTGGATAGTACTGGCGCATTACTACTGAAGAGTATTCCAAAGCGCATGCTCGTCATTGGCGGCGGTATTATTGGTTTAGAGATGGCCACTGTTTACAGCACGCTAGGCTCACGTATTGATATCGCTGAGATGATGGATGGCCTGATGGCTGGTGCTGATCGTGATTTAGAGAAAGTCTGGGAGAAGTTCAATGCCGGACGTTTTGAAAAAATGATGCTCAAGACTCGCGCCGCTAAGGCCGAAGTAAAGCCTGACGGAATTCAAGTTTCTTTCGAGGGTGAGAATGCGCCAGCTGAACCGCAGACATATGACTTGGTATTGGTTGCAGTAGGACGTACTCCGAATGGCAAAAAGATTGATGCCGGTAAAGCAGGTGTGCAGGTCGATGAACGCGGCTTTATTCCCGTCGACAAACAAATGCGCACCAACGTCTCTAATATTTTTGCAATTGGTGACCTAGTTGGACAACCCATGTTGGCCCATAAGGCGGTGCATGAAGGTCACGTTGCTGCTGAAGCTGCTGCTGGTGAAAAATCCTACTTTGATGCGAAGCAAATTCCATCTGTTGCTTATACCGATCCAGAGGTAGCTTGGGCTGGTTTGACAGAAGAGCAGTGTAAGGCTCAAGGAATCGCTTATGAGAAGGGTTTATTCCCATGGGCAGCGAGTGGGCGTGCGATTGCTAATGGTCGGGATGAAGGTTTCACAAAACTCATTTTTGATGCTACTACCCATCGCATTATTGGTGGCGGCATTGTGGGTACCCATGCTGGCGATCTCATTGGTGAAGTATGTTTGGCTATTGAGATGGGCGCTGATGCAGTGGATATTGGTAAAACAATTCATCCGCACCCAACGCTGGGTGAGTCAGTAGGTCTTGCGGCTGAAGCAGCCCATGGACATTGCACTGATTTGCCGCCAGTAAAGAAAAAGAAATCCTAACTAGTACTTGAGATGCAAAAGAAGAAGCCCCGAGCAATCGGGGCTTTTGCATTTCAGCATCAATGAAGATCGATTCTATGAAATCAGTTTGGGATTGAGATCACGAATACGCTCATCTACATAGTAGCCTCCGCATTCGGTATATCGAAGATATTGAGCCTTGCAATGTTTGCATTCATAAACGTCAGATTTATTGTATGGATGGAAGGGGACGGAAAT
>TBL_comb47_HYPODRAFT_10008741_pt1 | contig 10284 bp, 14 predicted proteins | sample TroBogypolimnion_40_FD_10682 | JGI IMG/M metagenome (IMG submission 10682)
GTCGAAGAGGGGGCAGCTGCGGGGGTGGAAGGGGTGTCCAGGGCAGCTGCTGGGGTTGTCGCTGCGGCTGGGGTGGCAAGGTCAGTCATTGAAATCCTCCAGGGTGAGAGCTTCGGTTTGCATGCGGATGTAGGCCTTGGGGTCAGCCGTCTGGATCTCGGCCAGCAGCATCAGCCCGACCTTCCGCATGCCGGAGAGGTTGGACATCACGAGAGCGTTCTGGGCGAAGCAGTCGTGGTAAAGGCCGGTCATCGCGAGGATGCGGTTGAGCAGGCGACGACCACTGTCCGTGGCCAGCACGGCACGAACGTCACCCAGTTCCACCACACGCTGTGACTTCACACGCTCGGTGCGCTTGACGACATGCTCGGAGTTCCCGGCATCGTAGGGGATCTTCTTCTCATCAGCCATGTCAGTCCTCCACCACGCCAAGCTCGTAGGGGGTGTCGTCGCTGCGGAAGTGAACGTGCTTGTTCGGGCAGTCAGGGATGGTGCAGGCTGTGGACTTTAGCTGAGCCAGCTCCTTGGCCTGCTGTCGGATGATCAACCGCTGCACTGCCTGCTCCTGCCGAAGGTCACCGACAGCCGTGGTCAGTTCATGGATGCTCTTGTTCAGTTCTTTCAAGGTGGTGCTCAGCCCGACGATCCATGAACGAATTGCGAAGCCCAATGCGAGCACCACGAGTGAGACACATGAAAGGATGAAGATCGTGATGATCTGGTTATCGAGGGTGCCTGGTGCGCTCACTGGGGTGCTCCTTGCTGTGGTTGGGTCTGGCCTGCGCCAGGGATTCGGCTCATCAACTGGGAGAGCGCATTGTTGTCGCCGAGAGGCGCGTTGCCGAGCTTCTGTGCGGTGTCAGCCATGCTGTTGGCGGACTGGAGAGCCTGCTGCTGGGCCTGCTGCTTGAGTTGCTGCTGGCGATGCTGGAGCACGACCTGCTCGTCGACCAGGAGGTCAGCAGGCGTGCCGTTCATCTCGCTGTAGCGACGAAGCAGCTTGTCCCCGTCGATGTTGTCGAGCACGCCAGGGAAGGCCTGCGCCAAGGAGCCAGCGAAGGTCATGGTCCGCTCGATGCTCGCCACGCCCACAGCCTTCATGGCCTGGGCCATGATGCTGATGTATTCAAAGCTCAGCTGCGCACCCATCAACTCAGGAGGAGGCTGGGGCAGCGGAGGCGTGCCGTTGATCATCCCGGTCCAGTAGGGAATGCTGCGGCGGGTCATAATGTCGATGGTCCGCTCCAGCAGAACGTCCAGCAGCTCGTCGTTGAGGCGCAGGTAGACGGGTCCGAGAGCCAGGAGCTTCTCCTCCTGCTTGGCTGCGATCTCGGTAGCGGTGACGTTGCTCCGCTCGTCGTTCGCGATCATCAGGAACAGATCTTTGTAGAAGGTCGCGTCGATGCGTCCGTGTATCTCCTGGATGTCTGCGCTGAGATACTGCAGGCCCTGTAGGTTTGTCTGATACATCGGGACCACGCCAGTCTGGCCAGCCGTCACATCGGTCCAGGTGATGCCGCCTGGCAGGTTGGTCACGGCTCCGGTGTTGCGCATGGAGGCCGGAGCCTGTAGAGGCGGGTTCACATACTTCTCGATGATCTGGATCTTGCGCTTCTGCTCCAGCTGCAGAGCCATCACATCCCCGAGAGCTTCCATGCCGGGGCTGATGCCGTAGGTGTCCTCGCCCAGAACCTGCCACCGAGGGGTGATGACAGGGAAGGTGTTGAACCCGGAGATGCGCAGATACTTGTCCTGGTCAGCACCCTGCTCCCACCAGTAGCTGCGGTAGAGCTTGTGCTTCGCTTCCAGCCCAGTGGGGTGCGGATCATCGTTGGGCACGATGGCGTGGTAAACCGTGTAGTTGAAGTCGACGTTGTTGTTCCGGTAAGCGTTCTGCACCAGCAGGCTGCAGTTCTCCAGGCCGAACGTCTCCACGATCTGGTGGACGGTCATCTGCGTCTCACGAACCGTGGTGTCTACCGTGAGCCTGCCACTGAGCCCGAGCGTGTAGCTGCCGATGGGCCAGCTGTAGCAGCGGATCATGGTCTCGTCGTCTTCCATCACCTCGAACGCAGAGGTGCCGTAGCAGCCAAGGTCGTTGTAGGTGGTTGGGAGCGTGGTGTAGAGGTTCGACTTCAGGAAGGTCTCAGCGATGCGCTCACGCACCTGGCCCAGGTAGACCTGGACGTTGTGCTTGTCGTTCAGCTCAGGGTCCAGAGCACGCAGCTCGAACCAGGGCCGAGCAGGGTTCGTGACACCAGACATCAGGCCAGCAGACAGCGTGCGAAGCGAGAGCGTGGCTGTGCTGTCGTTGATCTTGGTGTTGCGAAGGCTGGCTCTGTTCTTCTGCGTCACGAAGAACCGGCTGCTGCGAGGCAGGATGTAGTCGTTCAGGTCCATCCAGTGCTTGATGTAGTAGCTGCGCTCGTCCTTCATCTGGCTGTAGCGACGAAGCAGCTTGCCCCTGGTGGAGCTGGGATCGACGGGGGAGAGAACGCCTTGGTCCATGGCTACTGGCCCAACAGCGTCTTGGGTGCGGTGGATGCAGGCTGCATGGCCGGAGTGCCAGAGGTGAGGATCGTGGACTGCCTACCGGCCTGCTGAGCCTGGCGCAGCCGTTCGTTGTTCAGAGCGGCCACGACCGTGGGATCGCTGGGAGTAGCGGCCGGAGGCAGCGGCTGGCTGGATGTGGCACCACCACTTGGGAAGCACATGCTCACCTCCGGCTTTCAGAAAAGGGATCGTAGTCGGGGAGCACAGTCGTCGCACTGTGGATGGCACCCGCCGCATCGCCGAACTTGGGCTTGGGTGAGACGGGAGCTGCGAACGTGAGAGCGCACGCGTCGAACGCGTCAGGGCTGCGTCCGATCTCGTCGCGAACCTCGTCCTTCTCGCATAGCCTGAACTTGTCACCCTGGTAGGTGTAGGTCATGGCCAGCATCTCTTCGCGCAGCATGGTGTCATTGGGCAGACAACCACCAGCGTTGACCCACTGCATGAACAGGAAGGCCATCTCGGATCGCTTGTTGAAGTAGCGAGTGTCGTCTGCGCGGCCTGAGAAGTAGATCTCGCTGCAGCTGAAGTGCATGTGTCGCAGTGCATCGACCACACCAGCACCGTAGCCACCAGTCGCGTCCACGAGCGTGCCGTCAGCGTCGAAGTCCTTGATCTCCTGAGCGACCAGGCGAGCCACGAGCATGGAGTCAGGCACATGCACGCGGTTGAGGGGCAGCATCGCCACACCCTGACGCTTCGCGATGCAGCTGTCGTCAGCACCCTGGCGGGCAACGTCCACACCAATCACCTTGGCCATGAACTGGTAGCTGCCCTTGGCAGGCTCACGACCCATGGCCGCGTCGACATCACCCTCGTTGAACAGAGCGTTGACATCTGCGGACGGGAACTGGCCCAGCACGCGGACCTTCACGAAGTCGCTGTCTATGCCACGGTCGTCGACCCAGGCCTGCAGCTGTGCCTTGTTGGTCATCTTGGCTGTGCGGCTGTCGATCTGGCGACAGATCCAGCGGTGCTTGAACCGACCGAAGCACTCACGGAACCGACCACGGGCACGCGTGGGGTTACCGAAGCAGGCCCAGATGATCTCGGTGCCTTCGTCAGTGAGCGCACCCTCAGCCACTTCCCAGATGCTGTCAGCGATGGCTGAAGCCTCATCGAAGAGCAGCAGCACACGCAGTCCCTTGTTGTGCAGTCCTGCGAAGGCCTCTGAGTTCTTCTCAGACCAGGGGATCATGTCGATGCGCCAGGTGCGCTCGTGGCCAGGCTGCACGCTGAACAGGCTGGTGGCTTCGAGCCTGAACCAGTGCTTGCAGATCAGCAGTCGATACCACTTGGACAACTCTGCCCAGGTCTTGGTCTTCAGCTGGCTCTCAGTGTTCGCAGTGACGATGCCCTTGGTGTCAGCCTTCGTGGAGATGGCCCACAGTATGATCCAGCTCACCAGCGCAGACTTGCCGATGCCGTGGCCTGATGCAGTCGCGATCTGCACAGCCTGCTGCAGCGTGGTGATGCCATCACGGAGATCAGTGAGCACATCACGCTGCCAGGTGTCAGGCCCGTCGAAGTCAGTCAGCTCTCCCTTGCCCCACGGGAACGCAGTCATGACGAACAGCAGCGGATCCTTGCCGCATGCAGCCATCGCTTTAATGAGCCTTGTCTCCAGCTCCTCTGGGGTGAGGGGCTGGGTCATCACAGCTGCCAGAGCATTCCGGTAGCGATGCAGGACATGATCGCGGCAGCACTGGCTGCACCGCTGAACTTGATGTCGCACTTGGCTTCGACGATGGGGAACTGCTCGAACTCGATCAGGTTGGTGCCTGACTGCGAGGTCAGCTGGCCGAGGAGGTGCTGGTGCATCGGGCCACCGCTCACCACGTTCTGAGCCCAGCGTGCGGAGCCATACTTCACCGTGGTCGTGATGTCGTCGAAGCTGGGGATGCAGCTCATCAGCACGAAACGGTAGCCAGCAGGCACGGAGAAGGAGCCAGGCGTGCTGACGTTGTCACCCGCGAACATGTAGTCGAAGGTCTTCGCGGCAGTGACGGGAACGCCAGCCGTGTAGGTGTTCGTGCTGTCGTTCGCCGTGATGTTGCCAGCATTGGCCAGGCCAGTGCCAGCAGTGACGACCTCCATGCCGTTGATGCGGATCGCAGTCTGCGGGGTGGCGTTCGCGATGCCGTCGACCTGGGTGGGCACGGTCACAGCGGTCTGCCCATTCATCGTGTAGAGCGCAGTGTGCGCGTTCCAGTTCGCGTCGAGGAACTGCACCAGCACGGTCTGCGCACCAGTGCCAGCACCAGCGTCATTCGTGCTGTCGCTGATCACAGCCAGCGTGTAGGCCACGGTGGGGAAGGTCTTGGCCACGTTCATACCCCACAGATCAGACTGGGCACTCAGCGTGGCGTTCTTACCGTAGATCTGCTTGGGCAGCAGCGCACCGTGGTAGGTGCTGATGTTGGTCAGAGGATTCGCACTCATGTTGCCCTGGTAGATGCTGGGAGGAGTAGCACTGCCCAACTGCGCACCAGGCACCAGCTGCATGGATTCGAGACCTTTGACGAGAGCAAATCCGATAGGCATGGGCCTACTCCTTGTTGGCTGCGCGAATCGCCTGCTCAGCTTCGAGGAGCCGCGCAGCGAGATCAGAGTTGACGTTCACATCCGCCTTGATGTGGGCGGGGATGCACCGACCCAGGACACTGAAGAACAGAGCTGGGTTCTTCTTCCCAACCTTCACCATGTAGGCCTGACCACCCAGCTCTTCGAGAGCCCCTAGGATCTGGTCGCGGACTTCCTTGTTCACTTTGTTCGGCACACCAGCAGGCCGACCATTCGGATTGCGGCTCTTGCGTTTCTCAGTGCTCGCAGCTGCATCCTTCGACACCTTCGCCACGCTCTTAGCGGGAGGAAGTTGTTTTCTTGGAGCTGCAGGCATGAACACCCTCGACGCGACATTCGCTGTCTAAAGTGTGAGCCGCGAAACTCTGCAGCTACATTGTTGTGGCCTCGCCTCAGCTGCGAACAGCACGCAAACTTGCACCCACAAAGGGCCAGAACAAATCCGACTCAGCTGCCGCCTCAGCTGAACGGGACGGGTGAGTCGGACGCGGAGCCTTTAATCACAAGGGCTCACGGGATTTTGACTCACCTGACTCAGCTACTTTTCTAACCTTATAAGAAGAAGAAAGAGAGATCATTTTGTAGTGCTAATACGCATACAGCAGAGTTTGGGAAATTTTGGACTCAGCTGAGTCGAGACTCTATACCTCTAAGCCTGTTAACACTTAGGTATTGCTTTCATCTCACCCTTTACACGGTTCTCGTTCCGGTGCCTACTGCGCCCCTCGCAACTGAGGAGGGCATTTTTGAGAGAGCACCGAACCGCACACCGCAGAACCAGATACTTGGTTACCGTCCGCTACCTGAACGATGACCAGCGCATCGAGCACCTATGGGGTGCCAAAGACCTGGCCGAATACCTTGGCTATTCCACCTCTCACTGCTTGCGTGAGCTGCGCAAGAGCGGAGCCACTCAGTGGGAGCTATTCACTACGCTGCCCAATGACTGGCGCAAGTCAGTGGTCATCGTGAAGCGGGTGACCGGTGAGTGAGGAGCTAGCACTAAAGAAGCTCACCAGCTCTGGGCTTGGGCACATCCCGCTGCCCCTCCTCCACATGGAGGTATATTCAGCCCCCCAGACTGCTGCCGTGGCACCAGGCTTCCATACACTGCCCAGCCTCGTCATCAACTACATGGACCCCCGCAGTCCACACCTCGCTGCTCAACCACTGCGCCACCGGCCCAAGATGCCACCCTTCAAGCGGTATCGCTACCTCGTGGATCCTCCCCCCGACAACAAGGGCAAGGTGAAGCGTTACATGCAGCCAGCTGGCCAAGGTGTCTGCGCATACTTCCCCCCGCTCATAGACTGGAACCCCATTCTTGATGACCCAGCGCAGCGCATCTTCATCACTGAAGGCGAGCTGAAAGCTGCGAAGGCCACCTCCATGGGTTTCCACACCATCGGCCTGGGTGGTGTGTCCAATCTAGGCTCTGCCCTCTCCGACTGCGAGTTCCTGCCCGAGCTGGAAGACATAAACTGGGCCATGCGCTACGTATACATCTGCTTCGACAACGATGGTGTGGTGAAGCCCGAGGTGAACGCTGCCATCAACCGACTACACAAGCGGCTGCAGAACCTTGGCGCGGTGTGCCGCTACATCGAGCTGCCTGGTGTCCAGGGGGTGAAGGTGGGGCTCGACGACTACTTCCTGACCCACAGTGCTGCCGACTTCGAGAAGCTGGTCGGTGAGGCTCTCCCTCTCGGCTACTGCGAGAAGCTGTGGGATCTCAGTTCCAAGTTTGGCCTGATCCAGACACCTGATTGCGTGGTGGACTTCGCCACTGGTGAACTGATCGCATCAGCCACCTTCTTGAAGTTCCGAGGTAACCATATGGTGCGCAGCCTGACTCGTGAGGCTGACGGGTCACACTCCCAGAAGGAGGTGCCACTGGCTTCCCGTTGGATGACCTGGCCCCTTCGCCCCTCCTTCACGCGCCTCACCTACGCACCTGGCCAGCAGCAGTTCCTGGACGGTGGCTGCTACAACACCTGGTTGCCGTCAGGCGTCGAGCCCAAGAAGGGGGATGTGAAGCTGTTCAAGGAGCTGCTCGCCTTCACGTTCGGGAAAACAGATGAGGGTAAGAGGGCCAGGGATTGGTTCCTGCAGTGGGCCGCGTATCCCATCCAGAATCCTGGCGCGAAGCTCTACACGTGCGTGCTCATGTGGTCCACGCTGCAGGGCTCCGGCAAGACACTGCTCGGCTACCAACTCGGTAAGATCTACGGGGAAAAGAACTACACCGAGATTGGGCAGCGTCATCTGCACAGTGAGTTCAACAACTGGGCCGCGAACAAGCAGTTCATCGTGGGCGACGAGATCACCGGCAGCGACAAGCGTGAGGTAGCCGACGAGCTGAAGAGCCTCATCACTGGCTCAACCGTCCGCATCAACGAGAAGAACCTGAACCAGTATGTCCTGCCGAACACCATCAACCTATACCTGACCTCCAACAGGCCCGTGGCCCTCTATCTCGATACCAATGACCGGCGTGCGTTCGTGTGGGAGGTAGCCGAGAAGGCACCACAAGAGTTCTTCGACGCATACGACACCTGGTATCACACCGACGAGGCCACTGCAGCTGTGCATGACTACCTTCTCAAGGTTGATCTGACCGGCTTCAACCCACGCGCCAAGGCCCTGGAGACACGCGCCAAGGTTGAGATGATTGAGACCGGGCGCAGCGCACATGAGGCGTGGATCCACCGCTTGAAGGAAGACCCCGCCAGTGTTCTGCGCACGGGTAATGTGGCCCGCAATGGGGATCTCTTCACCAGCCAGGAGCTGCTCAACATCTTCCTGGGTAGCCCAGATGGCATGGGCGCAAACATCAAGGCGCAGTCATTCGGGGCAGCTCTGAAAGCAGCTGGGTTCTTCAAGTTTGAGGAGCAGATCTGGTATGAGAACAGCTCCCGTAAGGATCGTTTCTACATCGTCCGCAACGACGAGAAGTGGCGCAAAGCCACGAAGGCACAGATTCGGAAGCATGTGGACGACCGCTCCAAGTAACTGCAGAACTGCACAGATAAAGTTCTAACTTTTCTCAACACGCTGCAGCTATCCGGCTGTAGTCTTGCGCCCTCGAAGGAGGCATTCATGTTTTACGAAGTCACTGCGCTGCTAATCGGAGTCGGTCTCGGAGCCGTGGGCTTCGGCCTGCTCCGTAGCAAGGAATCCATTCTGATCGACCGCCGCATCCACGACCTGGAGCAGAACTTCTTCACCCACAACCACACGATGCAGAGCTTCCACGAGGAGCTGCTCGCTGTGCGTGGCTGGGTGGAGCAGACCGGCAAGCGCATCGTCTCACTGCCCGTGCGCCAGGCTCCTACCACCGACACTCTGCCGTCCGAGGTCGAGGCCAAGATCGTCCCCTTCAACCACGTTTAGTTCTACAACCGGGGCACCGTCCCCATCTCAACGAGGAAGCAATGACCGAAGCCAAGAAAGCCAAAACCCCCAGCAAGCCCAAGACCAGCAAGACCCCCACGGACGCTCTGGAGAAGCGCATCGCTGCCCGCAAGGCTGGTGCCGAAGCCAAGCCCGTCATCGTCACCACTGTGACCACCGAACCCAAGCAGGAAGAACTGCCCTTCGTGCCCACCGTTCCGGTGGCTGCTGCCCCCGCTCCTGCTAAGCCCGAGAAGGTGAAGCGCACCCCCAAGCCCAAGGCCGAGAAGCCTGCGCAGGCGCTGGACCTCAGTGCCCTGGTCGAGAAGATCTCCGCAAAGGCCACCGCAGCTGCCGAGAAGAAGCACTCCGCTGAGATCAAGAAGCTGGAGAAGGCCCATAGCCTCGCCCTGAAGGGTTTGCGCATGGTCCACCAGGGCTTCGTTCGTAAGTCCCAGAACGATACCAAGGACGCGATCAAAGCCGCTGCTGCCGTCGAGGGTAAGAAAGCCTACGACCAAGGCTTCAAGGAAGGCACGAAGTCTGCCCACCGCAGCATCACCGCTGCTCTGAAGGTGAAGTGATGCAGGCCCACATCGTCGTCTCCGCGCAGTCCACCAGGTTCGCGGGCAGCGAGGCCGAAGCTCGCCAGCTCCGCATGGCCATGGTCGAGAAGACCGGCATCAAGAAGTCCCAGATCACCATCGAGGGCATCGAGATCCCCACCAACAAGCCCGACCTCCTGGCCTTCCTCAACAGTCGCGAGACTGCGCACGAGAAGGTGTGACCATGCCCAGCCGCATCCCCACCAGCAAAGAGTTCCAGGAGCGATTCTGGAGCAAAGTCAAAAAGGCTGACGGGGATGCGTGCTGGGAGTGGCAAGCCAGCCTCTCAGTGCGTGGTGGCTATGGCCAGCTCACTGCTGGGAGAGGCAATCTACTCAAGGCCCACCGTGTAGTTTACGAGGTGACCAAGGGGGCACCGGCACCTGGTTTACTCATATGCCACACATGCAACAACCCACGCTGCTGTAATCCAGATCATCTCTACGCAGGCACTGTTGCTGATAACTGGCGAGACGCCAAGCGTGCTGGCGCGGCCCACAAGTTTGCTGTGCTCCACGGGGAAGCATGCCCCGCATCGAAGCTCACCGAGGTAGAAGCCTTGCGCGTGTTGAGCAGTGAAGAGCGTGGTGCTGATCTGGCAAGGGAACTTGGTGTGACCCCGTCCGCAATCTCAAGAATACGAAAGGGAAAGTCATGGCTCATGATCCAGTAAACCATCCCAAACATTACTGCCAAGGCCCCATCGAATGCTTGGAGGCCATTGAGAGCATGCTCGGTGAGGACTTCGAGGCCTACCTCCGTGGTGCCATCGTCAAGTATGTGTGGCGCAGCCTGCTCAAGAACGGCCACGAGGACTACCTCAAGGCGCAGTTCTACCTCAAGAAGCTCATCGAGATCTCAGCTCCTCCGGCCAACGTGCTGAACCCCGTGCTGGCTGAGAAGCTCAAGGACTTCTCACCCCAGCCCTGGGTGGCTTCTCCAGAACAGCACCGCGCACTATGAGCTGCCCCTTCGCTGCCCTGGGCCTTGAGCCCTCAGCGACTACCGACCTGGTGCGTGCTGCGTATCGCCAACTGGCCCGCAGCACGCACCCGGATGGCGGTGGCGATCCAGATGCTTTCGCCCAGCTTCACGAGGTCTACCTCGAAGCCATGAACATCGCTGAGAACCGGCCCTGCCCCACCTGTAA
>TBL_comb47_HYPODRAFT_10008742_pt1 | contig 10282 bp, 8 predicted proteins | sample TroBogypolimnion_40_FD_10682 | JGI IMG/M metagenome (IMG submission 10682)
TTTCGGGATTTTTAAAACTAAGTTTTGCAATTTGGTGCTGAGTAGGCAAGAGTTGATTGAGGAAATCAATCAACAGATCTTTACTGCCTTCTTCACCAAAAAGCTTTTTAAAGCCAAAGTCAGTATACGGATTGAAATATTTACTAATCATGATGGCTATAACAGGAATGGATATTAATGTGAGTTACATCATAGCACAACACTCAAACAAGCTTCAAAATGGGATTTTTTCATTCACTAAAGATGACAGCATTCCGACTAAATCAAAAAATAAATCAATTGCTAACATAGAAAATTATCATACGTAGACAAGAAAAACTCTTTAACATAACAGCCATCATGGGAAATTGATCTTTAATAAATAGTGTTCTGTCGCCTATTATTCGGGTGACCTTTTCAATTCCGTAGGGCGTCAATAGCGCAGCGTATTGCGCCACATGAAATTAATTTGTTTATATCGGATATAAAGAATAAGACTCTAATAGCAAACGCCAATCAAGTTTTTTCAGAGTAAAAATTGAGCATGCGGCCCAATACGCTACGCTATTGACACCCTATCAGATATAAGCCTTACGGGTTTATTAATAGTGGTCTGTCCCCTATTATTTCTTTAACATAACAACCATCATAGGAAGGAATAAATAAAATGTGGTGCCCCCCCTATCGTGCCCTATTATTTTAAATTGATTTGATTTCTTCTGTAGATAATTTGGATATTTCAGCAATAGTGTCAATATCGAAACCTTTTGCAAGCATGGTTCTAGCAACATCAAGTGCTTTAGCTTTTTCACCTTCAATCTTGCCTTCAATCTTGCCTTCAATCTTGCCTTTAACTATACCCTGTTGCTCACCATCAGCAAACGCCGTATCAGTCACTGCTTTAGCCTCATTGTAAGACAGTACACTTTTTAAATAGTCATCATATTGCTCAGTACTTAAATGGGATACCTCAGCGATATCAAAACCTTTCTGAAAGACGGGTTCATTTAAAATAGCAGGTATATGATCCATATCTTCTAAGTGCTTTAAGAAGTACACCCACTTGTCAAAATGGCTTTCTAGTTCATATTCTGTTTTGTTGAACAACGGCATTTGCAAAAATTTAAAATGCAATTTATCGTAAAAAATATCCCCATCTTGATCTTTTAAACAGACATCACGTCTAAATTTACGCTCATCTTCTTGTTCATCGTAAATAAAATCCAAAATGGCAATGAAATACACGGGCAGTAAACGAAAGTCCCATACACCTTTTTGGCCTTGCTCACGAATCGGAAATGTCGAATAAAACAAAGAACGATCTTTGAAAAAATGCATTTTTGCTTTTTGCATTTCGACGATAAAACGCTCACCGCTAGCACTTTCACAGTAAATATCAAAAATAGCTTTACGCTCTTCGACCGTATTTGAAAAGTTTTCGGGATTTTTAAAACTCAGCTTGGCAATTTGGTGATGAGTAGGCAAGAGTTGATTGAGGAAATCAATCAATAAGTCCTTGCTACCTTCTTCACCAAAAAGCTTTTTAAAGCCAAAGTCAGTATACGGATTGAAATATTTACTAATCATGATGGCTATAACAGGAATGGATATTATTGTGAGTTACATCATAGCACAACACTCAAACAAGCTTCAAAATGGGATTTTCTCATTCACTAAAGATGACACCATTCCGACTAAATCAAAAAATAAATCAATTGCTAGCATAGAAAATTATCATGCGTAGACAAGAAAAACTCTTTAACATAACAGCCATTATGTGAAGGCATAAATCGTGGTACGTCCCCTATTATTTTTCCTATTATTTTTCTAAGGCAAGCAAAACAATTAAACATAACAGCCATTATGGGGAAACTAATCAAGATGTGGGTTAATGGCTAAAAATAAAGGGATACGACCCTAATACTGCTACCGCAAATGTAATTAATCTATAAGTTATAATTAGATAGGCCAATAATAAAATTATATTTTGGTAGAATTAAGGTCATTACACAGCCCTATCAATAACTTGATCATGCCAGCTATTAAAAATAACCGAATTAAGCAGCAAATCGACCGCTTCAAAAAGTCTTTTTTGCAATCTAAAGAACTAGGCGTTGAGGTTTTTTTTCTGCCGACAGCATTGCCAACATTATTACCAATACACCGCATAAACGTTCCTCGGTATTCACGCCCTTAGTTACACTTAAAGCCTTTATTCTCCAAGTGTTGAGTGATGACGGTTCCTGTAAGCAAGCCGTAGCAGGCGTATTGATTGACCGTATCGTCGACGGACAATCAGCGAATACCGTTAATACAGGACCTTACTGCAAAGCACGACAACGCTTACCACTAAAGGAGCTCAAGGCAGCCACCACAGTCGCTGGTTTACATCTCCACAACCAAGCTCTCGCGGCATGGCGATGGAAGGGTTATAACGTTGTCCTTACTGATGGCGCAACGGTTCAGATGCCCGACACACCCGAGAATCAGGCAGACTTTCCTCAACTGGACAGTCAAAAATCTGGCTTAGGCTTTCCGATTGCCCGTATGGTTGTGTTGATTTCTTTGGCTACAGGAGCTGTACTCGACTATAGCTTGGGAGTCTATCAAGGCAAGGGATCTGGCGAAACATCATTGCTCAGTCAGCTGTTTGGCAGTCTGTCAATTGGAGACTTGCTGATGGCAGACCGCTATTACTGTACCTTTGCTATTATTGCACTTTTGCAGGCTAGCGGAATCCCTGTGCTATTTCCAATACATGCTCGGAAAAAAGTAGACTTCAGCTTAGGTGTCCGCCTAGATGCAAAAGATCATTTGATTGAATGGTTAAAACCCAAGCGGAAACCAGTGTGGATGTCGCAGCAGGCATATAACGACCTGCCGGAAGCGATGACTATCCGGGAATTTGCGGTAAACGGCAGGATTTATGTGAGCACATTATTAAATGCAAAGAGCTATCATAAACAAGAACTTGCCATGCTTTATAAGCAGCGCTGGAAAATTGAGCTAGATTTTCGTTCCATCAAAACTAATATGGGGATGGAAATGTTACGATGCAAAACACCTGACATGGTACGGAAGGAGATAGCTATCCATTTATTGGCATACAACATCATTCGTGAAAATTTGGCGCAGGCTGCCAGTCTGCATGAGAAAATACCCCGTCAATTGAGTTTCAGATCAGCAGTGCAACTCATCATTCAAGCCTCCAAGCAGATAGTAAGTTTGACAGGAAATCGACTCACAAGCGCTTTAAGGAAATTATTAAAGGCAATAGCATCAACGGCCATTGGAAAACAAAAACGTAAGAGCCAACCAAGGGCGGTCAAACGCCGACCAAAATCCTTTCCTTTATTGACTGTGCCAAGAAACGAAGCATGTTCAAGGGTATGATTTTATGTTTTTTATATTTACGGTAGCAGTATTAGGATACGACCCCTTTATTTTTATTTCAGATAGTCAAAATCTTTTTTTCTATACTTATAAAATCACTATCACTATAGATTTCTTTTGCAGCTTTTGTCCATAAATCATTTTTATTAATTCTGTAATTACTTTGAGTTGGATTAGGTTTGTTAAAAGCATCTAAGCCCAATTCTATATCTAAGTTATTGTTAATAAAATTAATAACATTGTCTATTTTTAAATGCCTAGTTGAACCCAAAATATCTTCATATCTTATACATAAAGCTGAATTCACGTTACACCATTCAAGCATATCTTTATAAAATGCAGAACGTAGACTAGAATATCTAATTAACCACGCTTGAAACATTTTTTCTAAAGGCAAATTGCTAACAAAAATACATTCCAGTTCTTTATCGTAACAATAAGGTCTTTTAGTATTAAATAACGAATATTCAGTTAAAAATTCTGATGCTAACGAGTCTTTTGGATTTCTAAAGATCACTATAATCTTTAAACAATCAATCCACTCAGTCGGAATCGCTTTAGGTGGAAAATGACACATGCAATGTTCTCCTTCGCGTAACAAAGACAATGCATCATAAGTATTAATACTTAATCGATTAATAAATTCTTTAGGATAATTAGGAACATCTTGATATTGATGCACCCTATTAGAGCCAAAAGTCTCATTTAATTCAATAACACAATCATCACCATTAAGAAATAAACCATTAAAAGGGCACCCAGCTAGTGTTAACACTTTAGATAATAGATGTGTTCCTGCTTTTGGTACGGAGGCGATCAGAACTTTATTTTTTTGCTGACTACTTGATTTTATGTGATTTTTATTGAATTTATTTGAAATAATACTATTTTCAACATCACAACTGATTTGCGAATCTTTAATATAGGCTTTCATCTTAATGATACTTTCGAGCTCCAAATATAAAAAGCTCGGTAAAAAATCAGGCGATATGTATAATTGTTTATCTAGAGATTGAAAAAACTCTTCATAAAGATTTTCTGTAAGCTTGAACTCACCTAGTGCCTGCAATATGCGTATTAGCTGCAATACTAACTCATCTCTTTTTCCGAATATTTTTATAGCATCTTCATTACGCTCTCTAGCTTCAAGTAATTTACCTCCGAATAAAAGCGCCTCAATTTCACCTAATATCGCTTGCAGGTTATTTGGATATAAACTACGAAAGTGAGCAAAGCGTTGCGCTGCTTCATTCCAATCTCCCTTATCACGAGCAGTATCTGATTTAACAAGTAGTAAATTAGCTTGCTCACCAAATCGTTTTATTGCATTATTCATCACTTCATCAGATTCATCGAACAGCTTGTTATTACGCAAAGCTACTGTTCCTTTACAATAACCCATTTGATTATCAGGAAATAATTCTCTGAGTTTTTTCCAATGTGAAGCTGCCTCTGACCAATCAAGACAATCCATAGCTTCACTAGCTTTTTCAATTAATAAATCAGAGATCACTTTCTGAAAAGCATTTTCGGCATCAAAAATATGCGAGTCAGGCACAATTAAATCTAACTTAACGTCCATTGTCTATTGGTATGTTAATGTATTTAAAAAAGTGTCAGAAACCTCCAATGCCTCACTAATAGTAACATCCATATCCAGATAACGATATGTACCAAGTCGCCCAACAAAGGTTACTTTAGTTTCGGCTTTTGAAAGATTTAAATAGGTTTGTAACATAGCCATATCTCCTGTCTGTCTTATAGGATAATAAGGAATATCCTTTTCACCACAAGCTCGACTAAATTCTTTATAACATATAGTCTTGTCATGACTTTCCCAAGGAGAAAAATGTTTATGCTCTGTAATTCTTGTAAAAGGTATTGATTGATCGCAATAATTGATAACTGCATTTCCTTGATAATCACCTGTTGCACGAAAGGTCTCAAAATCAAGAGTTCGATAGGGTAGTCGCCCTTCTTGATAATCAAACCACGCATCAAGTGGACCGCTATAAAAAACATGATCAAACTCAACTTTGCGTGCGGGATCAAAATAAGTTTGTAAGTTTACGTCTATTCCGGGTATATCGAACATTTTCTCAATTAGGGCTGTATAGCCGTCACGGGGCATTCCCTGATACTTATGATTAAAATAATTATCATCGTAATTAAAACGCAGAGGTAAACGCTTAAGAATACTTGCAGGTAATTCGCGCGGATGAATACCCCATTGTTTAAGCGTGTAGCCTTTGAAAAAAGCCTCATATAACTCTTTACCAACAAAACGTAGCGCTTGTTCTTCGAAGGTTTCTGGATTATTTATAGAGGTATCCGCAATTGACTCAATAAAAGCACGGGCCTCATCTGGGCGAAACGTTTTACCAAAGAACTGATTGATCGTTAACAAATTAATTGGTAGAGTAAAAACACGATCATTAGCAATCGCTTTAACCCGGTTAACATAAGGCATAAATTCGCCAAATTGATTAACAAATTGCCAAACACGCTCATTATCCGTATGAAAAATATGCGGACCATAAACATGGAGCATTACTTTTGTTTCAGCATCTCTTTCTGTATGACAATTACCTGCAAGGTGATTTCGTGATTCAAAAACCGTAATCCGATACCCTTCTTGCGAGAGACGATTAGCAATAACTGCTCCAGAGAACCCCGCACCTACTATAGCTATATTTTTTGACATTATTTGACTCTCAGTAAGGTCTATTTTCATGGCAGCCATGAGTAATCCAATGGGCTACTGGATCAGCATTAGCAGAGGCAATATCTGGATTTAAGCGCAGGTAATTTTCAGCATTGAAGCCACTGGGTAACCCTGCACTTAATTCGTCAGCAACTTTGGCACTGCTAAACTTAAGTCTTTTTTCTTTTATATTTTTTTCCTGAATGTAAGTTTTTACTAATGGAGCATCCTTATCGAAATTTGTATTTGCTGTAACCCAAATACCATTTTCACCCAACAACTCATCCCAAAACCCAAGATGATTAAAATCAGTGACATAATTCGACCAATTTTTAGTTAAAACATCAAAATTATTAGAAATATAATGTAAATGATCAAGGCACTGCTCAAGCAAACCTGTTAAACTTTCATCAAGTTCTGTATGTTTAAATGAATAATACAAATCATTTTTAGTATCCATAAAAACCACATCTGCTACATCAAGAGTCATCGGTGTAGGATCGACAATATTACGGATACAAATTCTTCCCTGACTCTTTAAATGTTCAACTACTTCATAAGGCACTTGCCTGGCATATTGTTTCATTGTTTTATCAATGTACAATCGAATTCCAGCATATACATTATATATAGATTCTGTACTCATCCAGTCGGGTCCAGTAGCGAACAATTCTAAAGCTTTTGTATATGCAACTAGTAGAACCAAATTACCAGCAGCATTGAGTGATGAAATCCGTTGCATGAAAATACTATAAAAATAAGACCTACATATGCCGCCATATCTCGAATTCACAATTAATCCATGTAGTGTTGCATAAAATTCACCAATTGGATTATGAGCGCTATCATGCCAAGCGCTTAGATTAGGATTAACGATAATCTTATAGTTGTTTTCCAGCATACGTAGACAAATTTCCACATCATCATTACGCAAAAAAACAGGCAATGGCGCACCAACTTTAGATAAGCATTCATAAGGAAAAGAAATGAATATGAATGTTGAAAATTCTATATCTTGATGCTTACCTATGTATTTAGCATTGTATTGCTCGTCGACATTTCGGTTACATCTAACAAGATAAGGGATAAACAATCGTGGTGAATCTTTTTCTGAAACAGCTATTCCATGATTATTTGAAGAAAACATTTTGCCCCAAATGCCACCAAATTCCTGAATAACAAAGGGCCTTTCGGAAGAATATATTACAGAAGTACTAACAACACCTTGTTTTCTGGCCGTTACGAAAGCATCATGCCTAACTATAGTTTCTGCATCAATATGAGCATCATCATCGAAAAGTATTACTTCAGATATTTTGTTATCTGAAATTTGCCCTGCTCGTAATAACATTGATACAAGTGCAGAGGCATTTCCACCTCCACCAAAATTTGGGGCACGTAACTCAATAATGCGTGCATTACCTACATAATCAGAAACCACACTACCGGTAGTGCCATCAGTTGCATCATATATTACAAACAAATGTCTTTGAAGAATATCGGGGTGTGTAACAGCGAGTCTATTCACAATGGCCTTTAGACTTGCCGCAACTGAAGCACGATTTCCAAAAGTTCTAATTGCGACAATACGCTCACCAGAATTTATAAAATTAGTGCGCACATGACCTTTCCATCGAGCACTGCTAATCAGTCCAGAATCTGATAAACAACAAAGAGATAAAACCAACGAGCCATTCGCTAACAAGGTATTTACTTCAATCGGCTCTGATAAATAAAGCCCTGTTTTATTATCTAATTCGATAATAAAACTTGCAATCCACTTAACTTGATGCTCTGTCTGAGCAGATAGATTTAATTCAAATTTACCGTGCCCCTGCAATTCAACAGAAAAAAATTCTATATTTGTATTACGTCTAAGAGAATCGTAATACAGTCGGTGGTATGCACTGTCAAAATGAATATTTACTCCTTCTTCAAACTCCATATTACTGAAATGTTCAAATTTATTGAAAATAGAGCTCTTTTCAAGTACTAACTCCATTTCTCTACAAGTTGGTTGAAAGGTGCCTCCTACATCACACAATATCCAGCCATTTTGATCGTTAAACGTAGAAGACACATCTTTTAGTTCACTAGCAATCAGTGCTGAAACTTCTGAAATAGAAGATTCATTTGCAAATGAATTTTTTGTTGAAGAATTTGGCAATGATTTTAATGAGGAAACTTTAGGTGTAATTTTTTTCATTTTATGATTAATTATTAGTGGGTTCTATTCTGAAGTGAAATCTACTCACGTTGAGTAAAAACACTTCTTGGAGTAATTTGTATTAATTATTTTCAACAAAAAATAGGGGACAGACCACGATTATCTGACATTGGAAAATACCCCGATTTAATCGGAATGCTGCTATGAAGATTAGAACTAACTTTATTAGCAACGTTTTTTACCACTTTAATTGGTTTTTTTATAATCTTATCGTCTAATTTTAAATCACTCACCAACTCGCTCCTTAATTTCACTCAACATTCTTTCTGCTACATCCACCAATTTCGACACAAACTCATGCGCTTCTGTTTTTATGCGGGCTAACCAGTCGCGTAAATTGGGTTAATAATTTTATCGCTAAGCCAATCTACGAGACTCCATATCAAAATTCAATTTTTTTTTGCCATAAATTCACGCATATCGTCATTTTCAACACGCTGATAAAGCTCTAAAACAGGTAAGGTCAAATCAATTGAGGTGAAGTTAATGTCATCATCAATGTAATAATACGTCGATTGCCAACCTTGTGCTTTACGAAAAATCTCAATTTCGACCCGATCTTGTTCAATTAAAACATACTCTTCCAAACTCGGAATATTTTGATAAACAAGACGCTTTAATGTTTTATCAAATTTACGTGTCGAATTAGATAATACTTCGATAATTAAACGAGGTGATTCTTCAAAATGACTATGACTATCACCTTTTGTACAACTAACGACTACATCAGGATAAAAATATTTTTTACCATTATCTGCCCGCACTTTCATGTCAGAGCTAAAAGCTTCGCATAATGTGTCTTTTAAATGATTAGCAATCGCGACTAAGGTATTAGTAGTTAATCTTTGATGACTTCGACTTGCAACTGCCATGGAAAAAACTTCACCATCGAAGTATTCGTGTTTGGTCTCTCTGATTTTTTCATTATCAAGATAATCTTGTTCGCTAATGTAATCGGGGCGGCAATTTTGAAAACTCATATTTTCTACCTGTTGTTTTTCTATCGCTTTATGGCTGCTTATCAGGCATAGCTATCTACATAAGTTTCGTATCGGCGTGGGAACGATAAAAACACCGTAGGGGTCTTTTTCATAAGCCCATTTACGTAGTTCAATGTTATATAACTTATTTTATAAGGGCGTATGCAATACGCCCCTACAGCCATCACCACAACACTTTCGTTCTTACGTGGGAATGATAACAATTAATTGTGTAGATACCCCGCTCTAATCGAAATGCAGCATGAGTATTAGATACTTTAATTGGCAGCGTTTTTTATGCCTTTAATTGGTTTTTTATAATCTTATCATTTAATCTTAAATCACTCACCAACTCGCTCCTTAATTTCACTCAACATTCTTTCCGCTACATCCGCCAATTCCGATACAAACTCATGCGCCGCATTCAGTGCGTTCAGCAATATGTTTGGATTTTCAATATATTCATGAATCATTTGATTTCTTAATTGCCTAGTTTCTAACCAGGTATCAGTGGATGTAATCCAGCCTAATCGCTCGGCTTTATCTAAATTATCAATTACTACAGTGGGGCGTTCGCCTAAATAAATTAATAGTTGTGGCAATAATTTATCACCTAGGGTGTCTTGTAGTCTACAAAATCGTCCAACAAAGGCCTCGACGGTTTCAGATAAAGTTTCATCGTTTTCTAATTGTTCAATCGTTGCCAATGTCAACGGACTGGAAAATAATCGTCTGTCAGTGGCTTGTAAATGCTTTAATTCACGCTTGACGACATTGGCCAAAAACAACAAGCGTTCAGCGTTTGCATTTGTTTTCAAAGCATAATCCCCTCATCCAAAGCAATTTGATGAATCGCATAACTCATCAAGTTTGGTGCACGTAACAAGATATCCACTTTACGATTTGATATGGCTCGTGAAGTACTGACGGCTAAACGCGCTGTTAGTACAGCAGGATTATCGACAGGATTTTCAAGATCAATCATCAAATCCACATCAC
>TBL_comb47_HYPODRAFT_10008743_pt1 | contig 10282 bp, 6 predicted proteins | sample TroBogypolimnion_40_FD_10682 | JGI IMG/M metagenome (IMG submission 10682)
GTTCCATTGAACATGCAGCAGGAAAAACTGGATGAAGTTGTATTGACTAAAATGGGCTTTGATCTGGAGAAAACTCCTGCAGCCGATATGACAAAGTGGATTGCTTTTGTAGAAAAGCTTGAAAATGCCACCGAAGAAGTCAAAATCGGTATTGTAGGTAAATATGTCCAGTTGCCCGATGCCTATAAATCAATTATCGAATCCTTGCTTCATGCCAGTGCTTATAACAATAAAAAGCTAAAACTGGAATTGGTACTTTCCGATAAACTGGATGAAGAAAATGTTGAAAAGAAATTGGGGAAACTGGATGGAATCATTGTTGCGCCTGGTTTTGGACAACGTGGTATGGAAGGTAAGTTTGCAGCGTTGAAATACACCCGCGAACATAACATCCCCAGTCTGGGAATTTGCATGGGTATGCAAACCATGTCGGTTGAATTTGCCCGTAACGTATTGGGTTATTGCGATGCCAACAGTACGGAAATAGATCCAAACACAACCCACAATGTGGTGGACATTATGGATGAACAGAAAAACATATTGAATCTGGGAGGAAGTATGCGGTTGGGAGCTTTTAAATGTAAATTAAAAAAAGGAACAAAGGCTTACGAAATATACGGCAAAGAAAATATAAGCGAAAGGCATCGCCATCGCTTTGAATTTAACAATGCATTCAAAGAAGAATTTGAAAAAGCAGGAATGATTTGCAGTGGAATGAATGTAGAATCGGATTTAGTGGAAATCATTGAATTGAAATCACATAAATGGTATATTGGTGTTCAATTCCACCCTGAATACAGCAGCACGGTGGTTAATCCGCATCCTTTATTTATAGACTTTATAAAAGCTGCCATAAAGAAATAAGCCCCCTAAATCTCCCAAGGGGGACTTTTGGATGGTGAAAAAGAAAATATTAATTAATTTAAATACTCATTTTAAAGTCCCCTTCGGGGGTTGGGGACTATAATTATAAATTTTTATGGATAAAAATACAATACTGGGATTTGTACTGATAGCTCTTATTGTTATTGGGTTTTCCCAGTTGACAAAAAAATCGGATAAGGAGCTTGCGTTCGAAAAACGATATAATGATTCCATTACATTGGTGGAGCAAAATAAAATTGAATACGCCGGAAAAAATTCAAAAGGAATTGTATCAAAAGATTCACTGGCAGTAAACGATTCAACCTCGAAGGTAAAAAATGCAGATGTATTTGGTGATTTCAGTGCTTCAGCCCAGGGAACAGAAAAATTCTTTACGCTCGAAAACGAAGTTGTCAAAATCACATTAAGCAATAAAGGGGGTCGTATTTATTCCGTTCAACTGAAAAAGTACACGAGAAAAGATTCACTGAATAATTCCCAGCCATTAATCCTGTTTAATGACAAGGAAAGTGATATGGGTTTCACCTTTGTAACGAATAATAACCGGGTAATAAACAGTTCGAGCTTATATTTTGAGCCGGTTTCGGGTATTACTAAAGATTCAAACGGGAATCAGACATTGATTTTACGTTTGAAAACAACTGGAAATGCATACCTTGATTTTGCATACACATTACCTGCAAAAAACTATCTGGTGAGCTTCGGATTAAAGGCAAACGGCATGAATACGGTTATGCCTGCCGGCATGAATTCGTTGGATATGCAATGGTCAGCAAAAATCCGTCAGCAAGAAAAAGGAAGAAAATTTGAAGACCGCTATTCATCAGTCAATTATAAATATGTTGCCGATGATGTTGAAAAACTCAGCGAAAGTAAAAATGACGAAAAGAAACTGACGAACAAAGTAAAATGGATTGCATTTAAAGATCAGTTTTTCAGCAGTATATTGATTGCAGATGATGCCATGAGCTCTACTACATTGAAGAGCACGTTGGAATTAGAAAATTCAGGTTATCTGAAAGATTATACATCAGAAATGTCTGTTCCATTTGATCCGACAGGAAAGATACCTACTACCTTTCGTTTTTACTTCGGACCTAACCAATATAAAATTCTATCAGCAGTAGTCAGCAATTCCAAGACAGATGATTTACAACTAAACAAATTAATTCCGTTGGGTTGGGGTATATTTGGTTGGGTGAACAGGTTTGCCATTATTCCAATGTTTAATTTCTTCAGTCTGTTTATGAGCAATTTCGGACTGATCATTCTGTTAATGACAGTTGTCATCAAGTTGGTTTTATTTCCGTTAACCTATAAATCATACATCTCGAGTGCCAAAATGCGTGTTTTGAAGCCTGAGATTGATGAAATAAATGCCAGGATTCCTTCAGACAAAGCCGTTGAACGTCAGAAAGCAACATCGGAATTATATTCGAAAGTCGGTGTGAGTCCATTGAGCGGCTGTCTGCCTTCCCTGTTACAGATGCCGATTTTGTTTGCTATGTTCAGTTTTTTCCCGGCAGCCATAGAGTTACGCCAACAAAGCTTCCTGTGGGCTTCCGATTTATCGGCCTATGATTCCATTATGAAATTACCATTTACGGTACCATTTGGTTTTGGAAATCATATCAGTTTATTCTGTCTGTTAATGACCGCAACCAATATCGTATTCACGAAGTTGAATATGGCAAATACTCCTACCAACGACCAAATGGGAGGTGGAATGATGAAATGGATGATGTACCTGATGCCATTAATGTTCTTGTTTATGTTCAACAATTACGCTTCAGGGTTGAGTTATTACTATTTTATTTCAACTCTTATTTCTATCGGACAAACGTATGCCATCCGTGCTACAGTGGATGAAAAGAAAATGCTGGCCGAGCTTCATGCAAAGAGAAATAACAACAGTAAAAAACCTGCTAAGAAAAGCGGGTTTATGGATCGGTTGGAAAAAATGCAACGTGAACAACAAAAAACCATTCAAAATCGCAAATAACAAATAATCCATCCTATTCAATAGCGCAATATGCAAATTTACATTTTGCGATTGCGCTATTTTTTTTGAGTAATAGTCTGAATAAGAATAGAACGCGGATGGACACGGCTGGAACATTCCGACTTGAGGGAATTTGGCGGATATTCACTGATAATAATAAAACTGATTTAATACTGATTATAGTCATGCAAACATGACAGATAAAACTGTAATGGTCTGAAAATCATAACGACTTGTCGAGATTAAAATTCGTTTTTAAATCCGTTATATCAGCGAAGACCAGCGTTCTATTCTTATTGTTGTTTGTGTTGAATTATACAACATTATTTATTTCCATTTACTTATATATATTTTTTTAACGAAAATGAAAATACGAAAAAAGAGTGTCCTACTGGTTTATGTGTTGGGACTTGTAATTTTGCTTGGTTCGTGCAGTAAAAGCAAACGATTTGAAATTGACACAACAAAGAACCGTGTTGATGTAAAGATTCACCGGTTTGATAAAGATTTACTTTTGCTGGATACCACCAATATGAAACCGGGGTTAGATAACCTCTATAAAAAATATCATGTTTTTTTACCGGTTTTCACTTCGAGTGTTCTTGATACTGTTGCCACAGATACCACAGCTGTCAGGAATCTGTTCCATCAATTCCTGACGGATGCCACTTTTAAATCAGTCAACAAAAAAACACTTCAGACTTTTCAAAATGTATCGGACATTGAAAAACAGGTTTCGGATGCATATACCTACATTCATTACTATTTTCCAACAGTAAAATTACCTGAAATATACTTCTATGTTTCTGGTTTTAACAGGCAAATCATGATGAATAATACATTTATTGGTATTGGAACTGATTTTTATTTAGGGAGCAACTACCCGGCATATAAGAATTTCACTTACCAGTATATGACCTATAATATGCGTCGTGAATGCCTGGCAACAGACCTGGTATCAGCAACGCTTTTCAGAATGTTTGTCATGAACAGCTCTGAATACCGGTTGCTGGATAATATGCTTTTCAGAGGGAAAGTCATGTATCTGCTGTCGGTTTTTATGCCAAAAGAGAAGCCTGAAAACATCATGGGATATAGCCCCGAACAATGGAAATGGTGTAAAACAAATGAAAAGCAGGTTTGGGGATATATTATCGATCAGAAACATTTATTTTCAACTGATCTGTTATTAATTCGTAAATACATGAATGATGCTCCCTTTACAGCTCCGATTTCACAGGAATCGCCCGGCAGATTAGGGACATGGCTGGGCTGGCGGATTGTGGATAGTTATATGAGTAAAAATCCCAACTTAACTCTGAACGATCTAATGAAAGAGAATAACTATCAGAAAATGCTTGAAGAGTCGGGATACAAACCGTGAGATTGGTTGACTGGTTGATTGATTGGTTGATTGATTGGTTGATAGGCTGTGGGTTGCCCATCATTGCATTCAAATTCAATCAGAAGTGATGACAACATGATTTACATTTTAATAAGCATTTAGGAGAAAAAAAAAAGACCCGATCAGAACGATCAGGTCTTTTTGGTAGTTGAGTTATGCAATTAAGCCGGACTGATTGCTTCTGAAGGACAAACATCGGCGCAAGTGCCACAATCGGTGCAAACATCAGCGTCTATAACATAAATATCACCTTCTGAAATTGCTTCAACAGGGCATTCGCTGATACATGAACCGCAAGCAATACAATCTTCTGAAATAACGTAAGCCATTTTCTTAAAATTATTTGTTAGTACTAATTAGTTCCGCAAAAGTATGAAATTTTCCAGATCAAAAAAAACTTTTCTACTATTTTTTTGAGCATTAACTCAAAATACAATGACTTGTTGATTATTTTAGCTTATTTTTGAGCATTCTAACAAAAGTTTCTTTGAAGTCGAAATCAGTTAAATAAGTACCCTTTTTCTTATTTAATTTATAAAATATTACACGGGGAATTTTCGTTTCTTCTAAAGTACACAAATACAAGCAATTGAAACCATGTTACAATTGTATTAATTTTTCATGAATATACGATTATATTAATCTGTTTTCGTAAATTTGCATTACAAATTAAGTTGAAATAGTATTAAAAAAGCTATCGAAAGAGAGTATCATAATCCGCTAAAAAACAAATAATTATATAACATATCACGCAAAATCAATTTTGTCATGAACAATTCTTTTTTCAGTAAATTCACGCCTAAGGAACCAAAGTTTTTTCCTATATTAAAAGAGATGGCTGACGTTTTATTGGTAGCTTCCGACTTAATTATCGAATGTGTTCAAAACAACGATCACGAAAAAGCAATTGAATACTACAAAAAAATCAAAGAACAAGAAAGAAACGGAGATGCATTATCGGGTAAGATTTTTGATGAACTTAATTCTACCTTTATTACTCCATTCGACAGGGAAGATATTAATAATTTATCTAACAGATTAGACGATGTCACCGATTATATTAATAGCTGTGCAAAAAAGATAGTGCTCTATAATCCAAAAAAAATGCCTGAAAGTGCTGTTGATCTGGCACGTTTAATTAGAGAAGGTGCTGTTTGTATTGGAAAGGCTGTGGACGAACTCGATGTATTGAAAAAGAATTCAAAAAAAATCAAAGAATATTGTGTTGAATTACACGATATAGAAAACAGGGCCGATGATGTATATGAGCATTTTCTTATCAAATTATTCGAGAATGAGAGTAATGGAATCGAACTCATCAAACTAAAAGAAATCATGTACGAACTTGAAAAGGCTACTGATGCAGCCGAATATGTGGGAAAAATTATCAAAACCATTATTGTAAAGTACGCATAATAACCTCAATTAGAATAGATGACTCTTTTAATAACCATTGTTGTACTGGCACTTCTTTTCGATTTCATCAACGGGTTTCACGATGCGGCCAACTCGATAGCAACTATCGTATCCACCAAAGTACTTACACCATTTCAGGCAGTATTATGGGCGGCTTTCTTTAATTTTCTTGCTTATTTTATAGCAAAATATGTGTTTGGTGAATTTGGTGTAGCCAACACAGTATCCAAATCTGTATTTTCAAATTACATTACCCTTCAGGTAATCTTCTCGGGCATTGTAGCTGCCATTATCTGGAACTTAATAACCTGGTGGCTGGGCATACCTTCCTCGTCTTCACACACCTTGATTGGCGGGTTTGCAGGAGCAGCTATTATGAGCAGTGGATTTAAAGCTATTCAAAGTGCTGTAATTATAAAAATAGCTTCTTTTATTATTCTTGCACCATTTATTGGCATGATACTATCCATGTTGATTACCATCTTGATTCTTTATCTCTTCCAAAAAGTCAATCCTCATCGAGCGAACTTATGGTTTAAACGACTTCAATTGATTTCTTCCGGTTTATTCAGTCTTGGTCATGGGTTGAACGACTCTCAGAAAGTTATGGGGATTATTGCGGCCGCATTTGCAGTTCAGGCATTTCCGGGTGGAATTCCAAAGAGCGTTGAAGTAATAAATTATATGCCCGGATGGGCTCCTGTTGCATGTTTCACCGTTATTTCGTTAGGAACAATGTCAGGGGGTTGGAAAATTGTTAAGACTATGGGTTCCCGTATCACCAAAGTAACACCATTGGAAGGAGTTGCAGCTGAAACTGCCGGAGCGGTAACACTTTATTTATCGGAAATCTGGAAAATTCCAGTAAGTACTACCCACACTATAACCGGTGCCATTATGGGTGTTGGTGCAGTAAAGCGACTTTCGGCTGTACGTTGGGGAGTAACACGGAGTTTAATGATTGCCTGGATTCTTACCATTCCTGTCAGCGCTGCATTGGCTGCATTAATTTTCTATCTGTTCGGTGGATTATTATAGGCATAATGAATCCAAATAATTATAGGGGTTGTCTTAAAAAAAGGCAACCTTTTTTTATGTTCAATTCTGTTTCAGCACCAACAGTAACTTCTTAAATAAATTAGTATAAACCACAAATAAACGGAGCATTCAGAAATATATAATTACGATTAAATAGTGTCTTTTCAATAAATTGACAAAAATGACAATAGAACCATCAAAAAATCTATACAAATTTTCCTGTTAGGACTTATTTTTGTGAAACAATAAATTCATTAACCTTGAATATCCAATTTCATGAAAAAAACGATTACCCCTGTTCTATTTACAATACTCCTTCTTGCAGTCATGCCATCATTACATGCCAGAATAAGTCTTCCATCCATTCTCTCTGACAATCTGGTACTTCAACAAAAAACATTCGTAAACATCTGGGGGATTGCCAACCCCGGGGAAAAGCTATCGGTAAAACCATCATGGAGTTCAAAACCGGCAGAGGTTGTTGCAAACAAAGATGGGAAATGGAACGTAAAAATCAAAACTCCTTCAGCAGTAAAAAACCAATCGATCACCATTCATGGGGAAAACACACTAGTCATCAGCAATATTTTAATTGGGGAAGTCTGGCTGTGTACAGGACAATCGAACATGGAATTTCCTGTAGGGAAAGACCAGGGTTGGAGGACAGGTATTTTGAATGAAGAGCAAGAAATGAAAGATGCCGATTATCCGGACATCCGGTTATTTATAGTAGAACATCAACTGGCTCCGGATGGAGAAATGGAAAATTGCAATGGGAAGTGGATGGTTTGTAACAAAGAAAACCTGAAAAAATTCTCTGCAGTCGGTTTTGTCTTTGGCAGAAAGTTATACAAAGAACTGAATACGCCCATTGGGTTGATCCAATCAACCTGGGGAGGAACACATGCGGAATCATGGACAAAAATGGATATCATGAAAAACAATCCGCTATATGCCGATGTGTTGGTTGACTTTCGAAAAGAAAAAGCAACCGGAAATGAGCTATGCAAGATACCTGCCACACTTTGGAACGGTATGATTGCTCCTATCCGCCTATATACCATCAAAGGAAATATCTGGTACCAGGGAGAATCAAATTCCATAAGATCCGAGAAATACCAGCAGGTTTTTACCAATATGATTCAAAGCTGGCGTCAGGAATTCCAACAGCCTGATCTTCCATTTTATTTTGTACAAATAGCACCCCAATACAAGCAACCTGCCGGCATAAGGGAAGCTCAGTTAAACACATGGAAATCGGTTAAGAATACCGGTATGGTGGTTATTACCGATGCGGGAGATTCTACTGATATTCATCCCCGTAACAAGCTTGTTACAGGTGAACGCCTGGCTGCCTGGGCACTGGCTAAAAATTACAACAAAAAAGTTGATTACTCAGGTCCTGTTTATAAATCAATGAGTATCACAGATGATAAAGTTACATTATCATTCAATTTTGCAGAAAACGGGCTTGACAGCAAAGGCCAGCCTTTAAAAGGATTTCTGGTTGCCGGTAAAGACCAACGTTTCTATCCCGCTACTGCCATTATTATTAAAAAAAACGTAAAAGTAACTTCACAAGAAGTAAAAAATCCCGTTGCAGTCAAATATGCCTGGGGCACCTTTTTCAGGGTAAATTTATTTAACAAAGCAGGCTTTCCTGCTTCCCCTTTCCGTACGGATTCATTTGCGAAAGACACCTATGCCCGTCGTTTTGCAGACTCTGAAATGCGCCGTTTCCCTAAAGCATGGCAACTGGATTACGGGAAAAGATTGTTTTTTGGCTATTCACAAGGAGTAGGTTGTTCGGCCATGCTACAACTATGGAAAACTACGGGAGATGACCGTTATTTTGAATACGTAAAACAATTTGCCGATAGCGTTATCAATACAAATGGTGATATTTATTTATATAATGCCGAAAATTACACCCTTGATTTTATAGAATCGGGGAATATGCTTTTTGACGTTTACCAACAGACAGGAGTCAAAAAGTATAAAATGGCCATGGACAAATTAATCGAGCAGTTAAAAACACAGCCAAGGACGTCTGATGGCGGATTCTGGCATAAAAAGGTGTATGAACACCAAATATGGCTGGATGGCATTTATATGGCTTCTCCTTTTATGGCACATTATGGAGCCACTTTTCATCAACCCCAATGGATTGATGAAGCCATCAATCAGATAACACTATGCCACAAGCACACTTTTGATCCAAAAACAGGTCTTTACTACCATGCCTGGGATGAAAGTAAAAGCCAGCGATGGGCTAACCCCGTGACAGGAGATTCACCAAACTTCTGGGGACGAAGCATTGGGTGGTATTTTATGGCGGTTGTCGATGCATTGGATTATATTCCTGCAGAACATCCCCGCAGGGCTGAACTTATTTCCATCATACAGGGATTAGCTGATGCTCTTCCCAACTACCAGGCAGGTAACGGTCTCTGGTCACAGATTATTGACCAACCAACGAGAAAAGGGAATTTTCCGGAAGCTTCTGTAACCACTCAATGCATGTATGCATTGGCTAAAGCTGTAAATAAAGGATACATAGATAAAAAATACAACCTATATGCTGAAAAGGCATTTAATGGAATTACAGACAAATTACTGGTTGAAAATATGGATGGTACGTTGACTCTGACGCGTTGTTGTGCCGTTGGTGGTTTAGGTGGTACACCCTATCGTGATGGTAGTTTTGAATATTATACCGGGGAGAAAATAAGGAATAATGATGCCAAGGCAACCGGTCCGTTCATTATGGGCTGTATCGAGTTAAGTAAATAAAAGATGGTTTTTTACCTTTTCATATTTTAAGACAATATATGTATTTTACTTATTAAATAGAACTAAGAATGATTAAATATCAAATATAAGAGTGTGTCAGTCAAAAATAATAATATAATCGTATCAATTTATGCTTTAATTTGCATAGAAATGATTCTAATACAATTTAAAATTTTACCATCATGAAAAAAATTACTCTTCTTGGGCTTGTGCTGATAGCTACAAGTACCTTATTTGCTCAAACTCCTTCCTATACCTGGGATGGTGCACAACCAACACAAGTTTGGGATCTTGTGACTCCTAACTGGATGGATGATAACTTTCCGATTCCACTTCCAACTTCATTTGTGGATGCTTCCATAGTAAATTTCACCGATGCAGCTACACATGTCGGAAATGACACTATTAAAGTTACTACCACCGGTAATACGACTCCCGGATTTCATCTCCTTGGCCTGAATGTAAATGCTGCAAAAACGTATATCTTAAACCAGACATCTACTGCAGATTCATTGGTGGGTTCCGGTACACTTATTAAAGATGGTACAGGCGACTTTATCATGGATATAAAAAACAACATGAAAGGGGGTACAATTATTAAAAACGGACGATTGATGATGGAAAAACAAACTACTGCCAATATATTTGGACCATCATTGACTTTCGCAGGGAATGGTATAGCTAATTTTGCTACTACTACTTCAAGTTCATATCCTGCTATTACGGTACCAATCACAATTAAT
>TBL_comb47_HYPODRAFT_10008744_pt1 | contig 10280 bp, 2 predicted proteins | sample TroBogypolimnion_40_FD_10682 | JGI IMG/M metagenome (IMG submission 10682)
AAAGAGTTGTATGGAAAAACCAAAATGAAAACCAAAACATTTTCCTAAAGTTTCCTAAATCCCAAGAATCAGTTTCATATTCCAGTTTCAAAGAATCTCCTAAATGTTTCGGAAAAGTGCGAAATACCCATAATTACCAAAATACAATATAATCAATTTATTATATTGTAGCCTACTTAAAGACCGCCCCCCCCGCCCGAAGGGCGGGCTAATATGGTTTGGTAAGGGAGGGGGCTAAGAAATTCGCGAATGCGAATTTCGATAAGGGGCAAGAGCCCTTTGGGCTCGACTGTTAGGGCGCTTTCAGCGCCCGTCAACCTTGGTTTCCCTACCCTATATAAAGACCGCCCCCCCCCGCCCGAAGGGCGGGCTAATATGGTTTGTTAAAGGAAGGGGTCTAAGAAATTCGCGAATGCGAATTTCGATAAGGGGCGTAGGCGTGCTTTCAGCACGCTGAATACCTTGGTTTCCCTACTAGATAGTAGCGAAATAACACCAATCCAAATCCGCACACACCTTCTTCCATATTAGATCCTGGTCCCGCTGTTTTTCCACATCCTTCAGCATCGGAATATACGGCAAATACTGCGTCTGATCCAGCAGCACACACAACTGATATAGCGTGTAAGTATAATTGAAGAAATTCGTCCGATTCGGCGGGCAATGGACCGACCACGGCCGCTGGATCTCGATAAACAGCACACAAAGGGTCTCGTGGAGCTCTTCATTCATGATGGGCGGCTTTATGCCGAACAGCGAATTGATATATTGGATATGCTCGAAATACCGGTTCAGATTCAGCTTTTTCAGGATCTCCCGCATTTTGTCGTAATTAATCAGCGCCATATTGGTGATCCGCTCCTTCTTGATGCGCGCGCGAATGGCGTCGATGACCGCCTCTGGAATTTGCGTGGTCTCCTTCGCCTGAAATTGCGACAGGATTTCTTTGAAATGATTCAGACGTATGTAGGCAGTATAGGAGACCTCATTCGGCGGTTCTTTGTTATTGGGCTTCGAATTGTCGATGATATGGGTAATAAACGCCGCGCATTTGTTGTTATTACATATCATTATTCCCTCTTCATCCTGGGGGATGAGTTCGCCGCGATGGCACGATTCGCACACATCAGACGGCACGACGAAATCTTGGAGATTGACGAGTTCGTTGTTGACATTGCGCCAATATTGCTGGTATACGTTCTTGGAAAGCGCAGAAGACACATAATCTGATTTCGGATCTGGCGCGGCCGTTTTGATTTTGAAAAAAGTATTTAGGACGTTTGTGTTTTTATTGCCCCCCCCCTGCGAAATGTCCTTCTTCTGTTCGAAATAATTGAATATATATTGCGAATTATCGAGGAGATATTGCTTTTTCTCGGACTTGTAGTGCGCGAGTTTGGCGCGTTTTACCTTTAACAGATCTTTGATGTCCATAATGGTGTCGATGGATTTGTTGGAGGACAACCGGGCTTGGATAAGCCGGGCTTTAATGGCGACGATTTCCGCGTGTAGTTCGGGGATTTCGACGGAATCTAGGTGGTCGAAGTAGGCAAGCATTTCGGTGTGCTTTTCATCGATGGTTTGGGTTTTATCTTGGTTTTGCGATGTGGTGGTGGATTTCTTTGATGTCATAACTATACAGAATACAAAACCTACAGGCAGATGGATAGTTTAATAGAATATATAAGATTTATATAGTATTTTTCGTAATATAAAATATAAAATATAAATAGATTATAAGTAATAGCAATATGGAGATTATACCGGGGATTACGACTAGCGCTTTTACGAGTAAAGCGTTAATACAATTAAACGCCCCGGTTAGAATTCCCGCTGGACATTCATATTTGGATCCCGCTGCATTTGATAGACTACAAATTTCTGATTTAATAAAGGATCAGAATGTATTTAATTATGGAGATCACGCCTGTATTCAGGTTGGTAGTATACAAGAACCCACTAAAAATAGTTTGGCTTTTGCGTTATGGCGGCATCGTCTGTCAGATACACAGCACGATTTTGGCAAAGCATCCGAAAAAGATACTATACAAAAAGCGACTTTGAAAACGTTCCCAGCAGCTGCTGGATCATATTTCAATACAAACCCGCATATGGATGAAGATTCATTTTTAAAATCATATTGCTATGATCCAGCATATGCTGGGGCAAAAGTAAATCAGGATTTATATCAAAATATAGTTACACCTCCATATACCAATCCAGGACCATATCAAGTTCCAACACTAACCTGGTTAGCAGAGAAATATGAATGTATGTATGGAATAAAATTGCTACATAACGACGAACACAACGTAAACTTGGCGACAAACAGTCGCAAATATCCAGATCGCGTTTCCGTAATAGAGACTATGTTAAAGCATATAGGAATGTGTAAAAAGAACATCAAAATGACGCGAGATATGGGATTCTCCGGCGTAATGAGCGATATTACATATATGAAAGAATTCAATCTGTATTTTATGGACAATTTGGCGACGATTTTCGATCCCGCTGGAAAAATGTCCATCCGAAGTCTGCTAGCGAAATCATATGGGTTTTTATCGCCGGATAGCAATGTTCGTTTTATGACGGAGACGCAGGTTCATACACAAAACCTTGAGGCTAATCAAAAAGATCTTCATGATCCAAGTCTAGTGATGGAAGGTGTAACTGTTTGTGATAATGTACGAACGCAATTATCCAAAAGTGATGCTTTGATCAAAGATAAATCACTATTAAAATATGAATCGACATTTTCATATGATTTAATCAGTAAATCGGTAAAATCAACAATTACTTATAGGATAAAAGATACTCCACAAGACTATCATAAATATGATTCTATTGCAATATTTAAGGACCTGGAAACCGGGGAATCGTATCCAGCAAACGGTGAAATATCAAAACGTAGTTCAAATGGTGGCATATTTGATGCCATACGTAAAAAAATGGCGACTTCGCTATTTGGCGGATGCGCGTCCATGTTTTGTTCCGCGAATTACACGAAAGACCATACAAATGCGATAAAGAGTTTGGCAAAATACGCGGGGGATTCGTTTCAGGCTTTGTATAAACCAATAAATGCCGATGGAATAACCCAAAGTGCCTTTTTTGAAAGACACTATTTCGATCCACACAATATTTTACCAGGTGACAGTGGTGCCGCGTTAGAAGCCAAATTTATGGACTCAGACAACTGGACAAGATTCACTGACCAAATCGATTCGGTCGAATTGTTTGATACGGGAGACAGATTAGCCGCAGCCGGAGCGTTTTTAAGAGGCGCGGAAATAGTGTTGTTAGAACATCCAAAGATAAGAGTCGGCGCCGATGATCAAAAATATTATATGTGTAGTATGTTTGTTCGTAAAGACCAAATTGACTTCTATAAAGTGCTAAAAAAATATGTATTGGAACTTATGATACGTTTACAACCGGATCAACCAGCGGTTGTTAGACTAAGATCTATATTTCCAGAAGTGATTACACCTTACGCAACTTACCAAACCCTGGCAGCTAAGAAAGACAGGTTAGACAAATTATACGAAGCAGCGAGAGCCGCGGTAGGCGTAGCCGTAGCCGGACAAGACCTAGATACTAGCTTTCAAACAATGATATTACATAAAAAATTATACAGAGGTAATGCTGACCCACATTTCGGAGATTTTTTAAAAATTAACGATGAAGGAATAGAGGTAGATACCACTATATTTAATGGGCGAACATATAGTGTGTTACAGGAACCAGCTAATTATAATGGTACTGAAGTTGTTCTAGGAGGCAATGCTGTAGAAGCAGCAGCAGCAGCAGCAGCAGCAGCAGCAGAAGCAGATATTACTTTATTTTACGATCAAAATAGTGTTGCAATTGCGGAATGGAGTTTGAAAAATGAAAATCAAGCTTTTGTTACTAATGTTACTGCTGCTGCTGCTGATAATGCTGATTATGTCAATATACTGCTAGTTATACATTTGTTTATCAATTTAAACCTAGTTGTCATCGACGAATATGACGACACAACAACTACATCCCACCTACAAGCGGATTACTGTTCAATACCAAGAGATTTAGATATAGAATTGTTATACCAGATTTGTCAATATCTTTATTTTAAATCAACACTGGATACTCCAGAAACACTGAATACCCCAGACGTTGTGTTTAGAAAAGAGTGTTGTAAAAAAATAAATGCGTTTTTTGCGCGTTTGGCCGATTCTGGTTCCAGACTGAAAAAAGAATACGACACACTTGCTGCTGAAATAGTAACATATGATGCGGTATTTGGTGATGCCGGTCTAAAGGTGTTGACCGACAACAACGTAAAATTAAAATATTTTCCATCAATCGCATTTTCCGATAGATTCGACCAGTTTACTGCATCAATCGCAGTAATTAATGCCACAATGATCTCCAGAAGTGGAGGTCGCGCACGAAAATTCGAGGAATTATCCACAAACGCTCTAGGTATGACGCTCGATACGTGTGGATTTACAAATGATTATTTGACAACACTCAATTATATGCTTTCAGAAGAAGATTTTCATAATTATATAAATTTTTGTTTTATTACACACAACAACATTTTTAATAATTTATTAAAATATATAGGGATTATCAATGAGCTGTCCAATTCGCAGAAATATTTGTTAGACATGCTGCTGTTTTTATTTGTTGATTTTATTGGTGGGTGGACTATTACAAAATTTCTAAGAAGAATTCAAATATTGAACGATGTATTGGAAGCCAGGAAGTCGATCGAGTCCGCAAACAAATCCGAATCCACCAAAGAAGCCTGTAAATCGTTTTATGAAAAGTCAGTATTGAGTTTCGACAATGTATCGGATCGCGTTAAAAAAATGTCCGAATACAAAGCAGCCGACAAAAGTACAATATGGCAAACTCTATATATTGACCTTGCCAGCGAAACCGTTGAGCTTGACGGAACCGAAGAACAGGGCGGAGGAGGGGGGTTACCAAATAAATCGCATTTTGTTTCAAAGAAAAAACGAAAGATATCAGTAAAAAAACGCATCATTATTACTAAAAAAAAACGGAACATTATCAGAAAACAGAATAAAATCACGCGAAAAATGGGAGGAAACAAAAACAGAAATAAAAACAGAAATAAATTCATCATACGAAAAGTCAAAAATGGTTCCAAAAAATACAGGAAGTTTCGCATATCAAATCGTAAACGACCCAACAAAAAAATGTATGGTGGTATTAAATATCACACCAAAGATATTGAATATGCGTTAACTGTATTAAAACATTTAATTGCTGTGTCTCACAATTTTGAAATTTATACAAGTGTGGTTATATTTGTTAATTCGATGATGGAGAAATCAATTGATTTTAAGTTTTGTATGAGTTTATGTGAATTTTTGGATATATATTTATGTAAGTTGTATATTGAAGATGGAATAAAAGAAACGCTACAAGCCACATATGCCGCGTGTCTCCGCGCTCATTCATCTAATCCTGATAAACATTCGGCAGAATATTTAAATTTAGCAGGAAAATATAGTGAATTATGCTTTTCCAACAACGACCTTATCTCCGGATTATTCGAGCATAATGCGGCGATTTTACAAGCCATTATAAAAAACAGTCATAAGCTATTAATGCTAAGACTCAATGAAAAAAGATACAATGAAGCTGACATGATGACGATGATGTCAGATCAACTCGAATTGTCATACGCAATTGTGGCAATTTTGGAACCAGTAAAAACTATGGTGGTTGGTGGTACTACTCAAGCCAATTTATTAGAAATTTCACGTGCGTTAATTTCGTTAACTAGTATTGATAGAACCGCGCTAACCAATTGGTTAATAGATGTAAACAGAATTACAGTAGGATACATCCAAGATTTATTAAAAGCCGAACAAAATACAAGTCTTTTATTACAAGAAGAATGGCTTGAATCTCCCGTGGTTTTAAAAACAATACAGGGTATAAATTTTGTATCACAAACTGAGTGGATGCTTTTACTCCGGTTCTTTTATGGTATATGTGTAAAAGATGTAGTTTTTGATGTTGATAATAATCGTATTTTAGTTTATTCCAATAGTGTATATGATTATTTCGTCAAATATTTAAGGGAAGGTAAAGGCGTCGATGAAGCTAACCCATTATATGATAGGTTTGACGAATTTATAGTGCATCTAACAGAAAACGGTATGGTTGTTGCTGATGATTATTCGGTTAGTTCAAAAAAACTAAACCTGCTATCCGTAAATGGAGAAGGAGTTTCGTTTGATGTAGTAGGATATGTCAAAGAAGAATTGGGTGGACGTATTACACCAGACGTATTTACCGCAGTGTATTCTACATTGGTCGCATATCCAAATTTAGATCAAATATTACGACTTTTTTTGCTAGAAGAGTTTAACCGAGAAAATGATGATTTACAAGTTCGTAATTTATGTTTGTTTTTTTCAACAATGATGACGAAGCGAGACGTTATTTTGTCGCAGTTTCAGGTAGATACAATTAACGATTTACGAAATTATTGGACTGATAGTTATAAAAATTTAATGCGACTGTATGAAAATGAAAAAAAACGTAATGATGCTTTAATGGGCACTGGACAACTGGTCAAACTACCAATGATTAGTGACGGTATTTTGAAAGATGAAAATTGGAATAAACTGTTATTTGTGTATATTATTAAACAAATTTACGAAATTTATATGTATTTTAAAAACAAAAAAGCATTATTGAATCAAGTTAAGTCGAATGATCCAGCCACTATACAAAAGTTAGTAATTAAATATAATTCGACCACGGTGTTAAATGATCGTATTACTACGGATGATTTTGATGAACAACACGCACAATTATTGGCCCGAATATATGATGAACATTTTACATTTTTTAATCAATATACGATTTCAGACCTTATAATTAACATAATTATTTATGATTTGTTAATGGCATTTATTAGATATATATATATATTTGGTTATGTAGATCCGTATAAATCATTATTAGAATTATTATTACACGTAGCAAAAGGTCCGGGTGATACATCATATTTACAACTTTACTTAGACTACATACAACAACTTATTCAAAAAAAAGGTGTTAATGTTCAAGTTATATCAAATGGCGGTGGTATGAAAGGTGGTATGAAAGGTGGTATGAAAGGTGGTAGTAACGACGCTTCATTTATAAAAAATATTAACGATCTTAACATAGCGGGTATTGATATTGATTCCGTTACTGACAATAGTACTCCGATTGGTGATTATTCGGATAAAAAACCAAAGGATATGTTAAAAAAGTTTAAATCAGCAGTAAACGTAGTAATAGCAGCTAACCGAATGTCACTGTCACCACTACGTGCGAGTAACACTAATGAAGCCGAACAAAATAAAAGTCGTCCTCCAATTCTTCAGACAAAAAGTGTGGAAAGTGTGGAGAACCATAATTATGGTAACGGATCATATACTGGAGAAGTAAAAGATGGCAACCCCAATGGCCACAGAAAAATGACATATGCGGATGGTAGTGAATATGAAGGTGAATGGAAAGATAGTGTTCGTAATGGCCAAGGAACAATGAAATATGCGAATGATAATGTATATGACGGTCTATGGGAAAATGATCTCCATCATGGCAAAGGAAAACTGACAGATGCGGATGGTAATGTATATGAAGGTGAATGGAAAGATGGGGTCCGTGATGGTCATGGAACAATGAAATTTGTGAATGATGGTGAATATGAAGGTAAATTTGTAAAGGATGAACTACATGGTCAGGGAAAAATGAAATATGCGGATGGTGATGAATATGTCGGTAATTGGAAAAAAGGTTATTTATATGGCGAAGGAAAAATGAAATATGCGGATGGTGATGAATATGAAGGTAATTGGAAAAATGGTAAACGTGATGGCAAAGGAAAACTGACATATGCGGATGGTAGTGAATATGTCGGTGAATGGAAAGATAATAAACGGCACGGTCAAGGAAAAATGACATATGCGAATGGTGATAAATATGAAGGTGATTGGATAAATGATCAAAGCCATGGCGAAGGAACATATAAATGGCCTGATGGTGATGAATATGTTGGTCATTGGGAATATGATAACCGTAATGGCGAAGGAACATATAAATGGCATAATGGTAATAAATATGAAGGTAACTGGAAAGATGATAAAAAACATGGCGTAGGAACAATGACATATCATGATGGTGTATATGTTGGTGATTGGAAAGATGATAAAAAACATGGCATAGGAACAATGACATATCATGATGGTGTATATGTTGGTGATTGGGAAGATGATAAACGGCACGGTCAAGGAAAACTGACAAATGTGGATGGTGATGTTAAATATGAAGGTGAATGGGAAAATGATAACCAGAAACACAGTGTATCGGAAAAAGTGGAAGACTCACCAAAACGCGTATCAAAACGCGTATCAAACCCTGGGTTATCCCAAGGAAAATCAAATAAACGACAACAACTTGGATCAGACCAATCACTACCGGATAATACCAGCGGGTCCCACACAGGAGATAATATTTCAGCTAAGAATAAAAAATCTGCTAGATCAGCTAAGAATAAAAAATCGGCTAGATCAGCTAAGAATAAAAAATCTGCTAGTCCAGCTAAGAATAAAAAACGCCCGTCATCAATTTGGTCTCCGCCAAAATCAGCACAAATTTCAAAAAATCTGCATCCTAGAAAAAAAAAGTTTTCTTCTTCTTCTTCTTCTTCTTCTTCTTCTTCTTCTGCTGTATCTGATGTTAGTGTTGGACAAAGCAAATTAAGTAAAGCCGCATTTAAAAGCGCAGAGCCTGTTTCTACGGATCATGAAGACAAATCCAGTAATGCCAGCAAGCGACCCGCGCATATATCAGAACAACAAGCAGAATATACGAGCGAACACCGAATAGCACATATAGAAGGTTTTGACAATATTGATATTAAAAAAAAAGATAGAAAAGAATACGTAATCGTAGATAATAAAGTAGCGGTTCTTGTTTTATTATATGATGGTGATGATGATGATGATGATGATGATGATGATGATGGACATGTTAGGCGTGAGGATAACAATTATTTGATATACGGATTATTGCCGTGGGTTGAAAATATAAACCAAATGAAAAGTTACGAATATGGTTATAAACTCAAAATACATAAACAATATAATGACGATTTAACGAACGATTATAATAGTGGGTTAAACGGCGTTCCTGATGTAGACAGTTACGAAAAGTTTACAGTTACTAGTAATCCATTATCATTACCTACATCATTAACTTTTTTTAAAAAAGACAAATCGAGACCTTTGGAATTTGAGATTGACGACAAACGCCCCCAATACAAACCCCCATTTTTTAGAGGTGGTAATATATCAAAACATACTCGCAAAAATCACAGGTTACCAAATAAAAACAAAACAAGATCCAAAAACCCAAAAAAGTTCCAAAATAAATCCAAAACCAGAAAACGTAAATAATATTATTGTGTATACGCCCAACAACATCATATAAAAAACAATATAATCCATCAACAATTATATTATTTAAACCGCTGAAGATTTGAACCAAATAGAGTATATCGAACACGTTCGATATACTCTATTGGTAATTACTAAATAAATAAATCGAACACGTTCGATTTATTTATTGGGTTGAATCCGCACCTTCGGTGCTAGGATTCATCTCTTTATCGGTCACTGACCCCGAAGAATTTAAATCCGCACCGCGGATTGAATTCTTCGTTGGTTTAGACTCGGTCTTTGTAATAATATCTTTGATTAGTTTGTCAAGTTCAGTGAATGTAATGCCAGATATGTTCAACAACTCAATATAGTTTTTCCTACTTATGATAATGTTTCGTGATCGTTCTTTGAAAACCGCATTATATTTCATTGCGTTTTCAATCTGTAACTTGTTTTCAACTTTGAAAGCGTTGACCAGTATGAAATTGGAATATGTTTTTTTATGTTTAATAACGCGTTCATTCAAAGAATTGGAATTACCGAATTTTATGAGTGGCTCATTAGTGCCGCTGACATTATCTATCATACCGTAATAAACACATTGTGTGTTATTTGGAAACTGCTCTAACAGCGTCTTTTCTCTGAGTTTTTCTTTTTCTTTGGAAGATGTTATAACTTGATTCTGTATTTCAACCGTTTTTTGTTCTAATTGTAACCTGAGTTCATTGCTTTCTTCTTGAATGACATCTTGAAGCGTTTCTTCTAGTTTAATATAATATTCGTGTATTTGTTCTGCTTTATTTGTGCCCGCTTTTA
>TBL_comb47_HYPODRAFT_10008745_pt1 | contig 10278 bp, 8 predicted proteins | sample TroBogypolimnion_40_FD_10682 | JGI IMG/M metagenome (IMG submission 10682)
TGCTCGCCAGCCTCGCGCTCGTCCCGCTCGCCGTCCTGCCCGTGCGCTACGTGGGCAAGAAGGTCATCAAGCGCGCCTACCAGCTCCAGACCAACCTCGGCGTCGTCACCACCCGCTTCGCGGAAAATCTCGCCGCCGCCCGCGAAGTCCGCGCCTTCGGCCTCGAGGAGCGCGAAACCGAGCGCTTCTCCGCCGCCAGCCACGACCTCATCACCTCGCAGGTCAAAATCGCCAAATACGTCCAGGCCCTCACCCCCGCCATCGAGGTCATCGCCGCCGCCGGCATCGCCGTCACCCTCGTCTTCGCCTACGACACCGGCATCAAGGAGTCCACGTTCGTCGCCATCATTACCGCGCTCTATTTCAGCTACGAGCCGATCAAGAAGCTCGGCGCGATGAACAATGAATACAAACGCGGCCTCGCCGCGCTCGACCGGCTCGAGTTCGTGCTCCACGAGCCCGTCACGATCACCGACCCGGCCCAGCCCGTGCCCGTCGGCCGCCTCGCCGGCCATGTCGGCTTCGAGGGCGTGACGTTCGCCTACAATCCCGGCGAACCCGTCCTGCACGACCTCACCGCCCGCATCCCCGCCGGCACCGTTTGCGCGCTCGTCGGTCCCAGCGGCGCCGGCAAGAGCACCTTCGCCAACCTCGTCCCGCGCTTCTACGAGGCCACCGCCGGTCGCGTCACCATCGATGGCCATGACGTCCGCGCCATGCGCGTCACTGACCTGCGCCGCAACATCGCGCTCGTCTCGCAGGACCCGGTGCTTTTCAACGACACGATCTACAGCAACCTCCTGCTCGGCCGCCCCGACGCCACGCGCGACGAAGTCCTCGCTGCCGCCATCGACGCCCACGCCGATGACTTCATCCGCACGCTCCCGCACGGTTATGAAACGATCGTCGGCGAGCGCGGCTCCCTCCTCTCCGGCGGCCAGAAACAGCGCCTCGCCCTCGCCCGCGCGTTCCTCCGTAACGCCCCGATCCTCATCCTCGACGAGGCCACGTCGGCCCTCGATTCCCAGAGCGAGCAGTTCATCCAGGAGGCGCTGCGGAAACTCGTCGTCGGCAAGACCGTCCTGATCATCGCCCACCGGTTCAGCACGATTCGCGATGCGTCCATGATCCTCGTGTTCGACCGCGGCCAGGTCGTCGCCTCCGGGACCCACGCCCAGCTCTACGCCGGCAACGCGCTCTACCAGTCGCTCTACGATCGCCAGCACAGCGCCGCCTGACGCATGGCCGACGCTCCGCCCAACGTTCTCGTCATTCGCCGCCGCTACCTCGGCGACATCGTCCTCCTCGGCAGCGTGCTGCGCAACCTGCGCCTGCACTGGCCTACTGCGCGCCTCACCGTTGCCGCCGAGTCGGCCTACACCGACATCCTCGCGCTCAACCCCGACGTCGATGCCGCACTGGCCCTCCCGAAACACCTCTCCAGCTGGCCGGGTTTCATCCGCACGCTGCGCCGCGCGCGGTTCACCCACGTGCTCGACTTCGACAACACGGAGAAGACCGCGATCGTCACCCGCCTGACCGGCGCCGGCGTGCGCGCGACTTTCAATCGGGAGCTCATCCAATTTCGCTACCCCCGTTTCTACACCCACGTCGCCAAGGTCACGAACGCCTTCTACGATTCGCATCACATCACCGAGACCTATCTCGCTCTGCTGACCGCGATCGGCGTGCCCATCGTTTCGCGGGAAGTCCGCCTGGTGCCGCGGCCCAAGGATCTCGAGTCCACCGCCGTCTGGGCCGGGAACGTCGAGAAGAAATACGTGGCGTCCCACGCCCGCGTGCTGCTGCACCCAGGCAGCCGCAGTCCGTATCGCCTGTGGCCCGCCGAGCGCTTTGCCGCCGTTTGCGACCGCCTTCAATCCGAACTCGGCGCGCAGGTCTTCATCGTCGCCGGCCCGGGCGAGCAGGCGTTGGTCACGGAGATCCGCGGCCACGCCAAGTATCACCTCGTCGCCCTCGAGCAACGCTTCACCGTCGGCCAGTTCGCCGCGCTCACGGCCCAGTTCGACCTTTTCCTGTGCCATGACAGCGGCCCGATGCACATCGCCGCCGCCGTCGGTACGCCCGTGGTCGCTCTCTTCGGTTCGCAGAACGCCACCATCTGGCGCCCGCTCGGCAACCACGCCACCGTGCTCCAGCCGCCGCTGCCCTGCACCTGCCTCGGCGCCGTCGGCCCCACGCCCTGTGAGCCGGGCAATTCCTACAAGAGCTACTGCGTCCGCCACCTGAGCGTGGAGCAAGTGTTCACCGCAGTCGCGGACCAGCTGAATTTGAAGAGGGAAGCCAGGAAGCCAGGAAGCTGAATCCGATTCCTGGCTTCCCTCATCACCAAGGGTTTCGCCGTTCGGCAGTAATCCAATTCCGAATTCCTGGCTTCCTGGCTTCCCTCTTCAAAAAGGTCTTCCCTCCGGATCGAACCTGGTTTCCTGGCTTCCGGCTAAAATCCCCTGCTCCGGCTTACATCCGGAACGCGATGATCGTGTTCGCCACGCCGACAATCTCGGCAAACCGGCCCGCCTTGATCGCTTCGAAGATCGCCTGCGTCACCCCGCTCGCCCGGCTCCCGAAGTCGTGGAACGCAATCACGCCGCCGCGCTTCACGTAGGGCGCCCACGCCGCGATGTCCGCTTTGCAGGCCTCGTAGGAATGGTCGCCGTCAATGAAAACCAAGTCGATCGTCCCGCGCTTCGCCTCGAGGCTCTGCGCCGCGGCGAGCGAATCGCTCACCACCGGCTCGGCGCGGTTCGCAAACCCGAGCGCCGCGAAGTTGCCGCGGAAGATTTCCAGCGTGCTACTCGAACCCAGCTTCCGGAAATGCCGGTTATACCACGCCGCATCCTCGCCGCACGTCGAGAGGCCCTGGAAGTTGTCCACCGCGAAAATCTTCGCCGCGTCGCCTTTCAGCCCCGCCGCGAGAAAACACGTCGATGCGCCCATCCACGATCCCACTTCGACCACCTGCGCGCCGGCCGGCGCGTCACTCGCCAGCTGGTAGAGGAAACCACGCTCCGGGAAGCTGCCCATGTCGTCCGTCTTGAAATGCCGCGCCACGCGGTGGAACTCGTTCCAGTTCAGATCCGGCCGGCGCTTGCGGGCGCCACGCAGATACCGGCCGCATTTCTGGGCAAAGCGCAGGTCGCGCACGAGGGGCCAGTGCTTGAAAGCCATGGGTTGAATCCACGCCATGCGCCGCCGCGCGGGAAGCTTTTTCTTTGCGGGCAGCGCCCCGCCCGGTAACAACTGGCGCCCCCGCATGCTTTCCCTGAACGGCCCCCTGCAGCTCACCGTCGCCATCCCGACGTATAATCGCGCCGACTTCCTGCGCCAGACGCTCGCCGGCATCGCGCTGCAGGTGTTCCCCGCGGCGCAGTTCGAGGTGCTGGTCATCGACAACAATTCCACCGACCACACCCGCGCCGTCGTCGCGGAGTTCGCCGCCGCCCAGCCCGCGCCGCGCCTGGTGCTCGAGACGCAGCAGGGACTCGATCACGCGCGCAATCGCGCCATCACCGAGGCGCGCGGGGCGATCATCATCTTCGCCGACGATGACATCCTGGTGAAGCCCGACTGGCTCACCCAGCTCACCGCGCCGCTGCGCGCCGACAAATCCCGCCGCGTCGGCGCCGTGGGCGGCGAGGTGATTCCCGTCTTTCCCGAAGGCCTGCCGCCGTGGGTCGCCGAGTGGCACGCCCCGCTGGCGTTCCGAGCCGACGCCGGCCCGATCGACGCGCAGCACTCGCCAATGGGTGCAAACCTCGCGTTTCCGCGGTGGGTCTTCGAGCAGCTCGGACCGTTTCACACCGCGCTCGACCGCGCCGCGGGCAATTATTTTTCCGGCGGCGACAGCGAAATGATCCGCCGCGTGCGCGCTGCCGGCCTGCAGGTGTGGTTCGCCCCCGCCGCCGCCGTCCAGCACCAGATGCCCGCCAGTCGCACGACCTTCCGTTACGCCACGCGCCATGCCTTCGACTCGGCTCGCTCGCGCGTCATCGACCGCGCCGGCCAGCCTGGCGCCGCGGGCTATTTCGCCGGGCGTCTCTTGGGCAATGCCCTCAAAGTCCTCGGCTACGCCCTCCTCGCCCTGCTCGGCTGGCTGACGTTCAACTCCGACACCGCCAAGAAATCCCTCGTCCGCGCGTGGCGCTCCTGCGGCTACCTCTACCAAATCCCCCGCTCCCTCCTCGGAAAGGTGTGAGGTGGGCCGTGCGCTCCGCGCGCGGCATTGGGCCCCAGCTCGCGCAAAACCCGCCCGCCCACTCACCGGACTGCCGCGCGCGGAGCGCACGGCCCACCCACATTTCGGCTTCCTCGCCTCCGCTTAGTGCCCAATAGTGGGGCGCAGTGGCCTCCCCGCTTCCCCTCTCCGCCGTCATCATCGCCAAGAACGAGGCGCAGACGCTGCCCCGCTGCCTCGCCAGCGTCTCGGGCTGGGTCGCGGAAATCGTCGTCGCACTGAACAACACCTCTGATGGATCTGACACCGTTGCCCGCCAGGCCGGCGCTGTTGTGCACAACCTGCCGTGGCATGGTTACCGCGACACGAAGAACGCCGCGCTCGCGCTCGCGAAGCAGCCGTGGGTGCTATCGCTGGACGCCGACGAGGAAGTCTCGCCCGCGCTCCGCGCCTCGCTGACCGCGTTTTTCGCCCGCGCCGACCACGACACGTTCGCCGGCGCGCGCTTTCCCCGGAAAGTCTGGTTCATTGACCGCTGGATTACGCACGGCGACTGGTATCCGGACCTCAGCCTGCGCCTCCTGCACGTCGGCCGGGCGCGGTGGGGCGGCGATCAGTTCGTGCACGAAAAAGTCGAGTGCGACGGTCCCGTCGCGACGCTCCCCGGCGATCTGCACCATTATTCGTTTCCAACGCTCGCGAGCCATGTCGCAAAGATCAACCCGTTCGCCGACCTCTTTGTGCGCCAGCAACAGGCCAAGGGCGGAAAGTTCTCCCTCCTCGCCGCGGTCTTTCGTCCTTTCTGGCGGTTCGTTCGCGCCTACGTGGTAAAGCTCGGTTTCCTCGATGGCTTTCCGGGCTTCTACATCGCCCTGGCCACCGCCTTCGGGGCCTTCGTCCGCTACAGCCGGCTCTACGAGGCGGAAAACCACCGTGACCCCCAGAAGTGATGGCCACGAAGAGGCACAGAAATCTCCGTGGCTTCGGCTCACATCTCCATCGCGCCCATAGGCGCGCGGGAGAATTGATCCGGAACCCCAATCCCTTTTCGTGCCTCTTCGTGGCCAACCTGTCTTGGCCTGCCGCCCATGCCTGATCAGCCGCATTCCTTCAGCAAACTGGCCGAGGAGCTCGTCGGCGACTTCCGCGGCGTGCCATTCGAGGAGCCCCGTCGCCAGGTGAAGCGCAAGTCCCAGCCGCTCGCCGGCCTGATCGAGGAGTTGATGGTCAAGTATCAGGTCGGCCGGCCATCCGCCGAGCAGACCATCCGCGACCACTGGCCGGAACTCGTCGGCGCAGCCAACGCCGCCTATTCCCACCCCGTCCGAATCGAGAAGTCCAAGCTCTCCGTGATGGTCTCCCACGCCGTCGTGCGGTCCGAACTCTTCCACCACCGCGCCGACATCGTGCAGCGGATTCGTCAACTGCCCGGCTGCGAGGCGGTTAGGTCGATAAACCTGCGGGCCGGCTGACACAATTTTCGAATTTCGATTTTCGAATTTCAATTGGCGGACACAGGCTCTGATACGGATACAATTACAGGACAGAGTGTTACGTATATATCTCGCCATTCGGACAGACCAGCGTCGCGGGGATTGGCCAATCGAAATTCGAAAATCGAAATTCGAAAATGAGCCGCCGCCCTTCGGGCTGCGAAATTACGCTTGCCCCGTCTGCGGCGGCTTAAGAACCTGTCTCCTTGCGTTAGTGGAAATCCGTCGGTTGCGGATTCCCACCATGACTGGTCCGGCATCCCGCCGGATTGGAACGGTGACGCCGGCTCAACCCCGACTTGTCGGGGCGGGGCGGGGGTCACGGAGCCCGCAAGGGTTCCCTACAGTCGTGTAACCCTCAGTCACCAAACCATGCCTACAGTCGTCAAACCCGAAATCATCGCCGAATACAAAACGCACGAAACGGACACCGGTTCTTCCGAGGTCCAGGTCGCGCTGCTGACCGCCCGGATCAATCACTTGACCGAGCATCTGCGCACGCATCGCAAGGACTTCCACTCGCGCCGCGGGCTCCTCCAGATGGCCAGCCGCCGTCGCAAGCTTCTCGATTACCTCAAGAAGCACGACCTGCCCAAGTATAGCGAGCTGCTCCAGAAACTGAACCTCCGCAAATAACCAGCTTTGTCACACGGGCGACCCGATCCGCGGGTCGCCCGTTGTCTTTACCGACACTCGCACTCCAGACCGGGACATTTCCGTTTGCCGCCTCGGCAAACCCCGCCCAGCCGGCGGCAAACGGAAATCTCTCGCGTCTCGTACGGGGAGACAAGGTGGGTTCCCAGAATCCAACCAGCCTGCGGCCTCCGCGCCGCCGGTAGCGCCGGCTCTCCCGCCGGCCTTCGTTAAAAAACCTGCAGGCTTAAGCCTGCGCCGCATCCGCATCCGAACATCCGTCCGAAAATGAATCAGAAACATAATGTCACCGTGCCCGGCCTCGGGCTCACGTTCTCCACCGGCTCGATTGGCCAGCTCGCTGGCGGCGCCGTCAACGTCAACGTCGGCGAGACCAACGTCTTCGTCACCGCCTGCGTCGCGCAGACCATGCGCCCCGGCCAGGACTTCTTCCCGCTCACCGTCGACTACCGCGACAAGTACGCCGCGGCCGGCCGCTTCCCCGGCGGCTACTTCAAGCGCGAGGGCCGTCCCACCGAGCGCGAGATCCTCATCTCCCGCCTCTGCGACCGTCCCTGCCGTCCCCTCTTCCCCGAGGGTTTCCTCAATGAGGTCCAGATCATCGGCCAGCTCATGTCGGCCGACCTCATCCACGACTCCGACATCGCCATGGTCAACGGCGCCAGCGCCGCGCTCGCCATCTCCGACATTCCGTGGAACGGGCCCATCGGCTGCGTCCGCGTCGCGTTGATCGAGGACAAGTTCGTCGCCAACCCGACGATCGAGCAGATGTATTCCTCGTCGCTCGACCTCATCTACGTCGGCAATTCGAAAGACATGCTGATGATCGAGGGTTCCGCCGACCAAATCTCCGAGGAGAAGTTCGTCGAGGCCCTCGCCTTCGGCCACGAGGCCATCCAGCCGATCATCACGGCCATCAAGGAACTCGTCACCCTCGCCGGCAAGCCCAAGGCCCACTTCGCCCTCGTCGGCGCCACCGCCGAGGCCCGCGCCATCATTGAGCGCGTCGTCCCCGCCGAGCGCGTCTCCGCTGCGATCTTCGGCCACGAAAAGGCCGTCCGCTCCGCCAACGTCAAAATCCTCAAGGCCGAGGCGCATGCCGCCCTGACGACCGAGCTCGGTGCCGGCCGCTTCAGCGATGTCGACCTCAACGTCGTGTTCGAGGACCTGCAGTACAAGGCCTACCGCGCCACCGTGCTCGCCCAGGGCGTGCGCTCCGACAAGCGTGACGCCAAGACGATCCGCCCGCTCAGCTCCAAGGTCGGCGTCCTCCCCCGCGTGCACGGCTCCGCCATGTTCCAGCGCGGCGACACGCAGAACATCGCCATCGTCACCCTCGGGCCGACGAAGGAAGCCCAGGACATGGACGGCCTCACCGGCGGCGCCACGTCGAAGAGCTTCATCCTCCACTACAACTTCCCGCCGTTCTCCGTTGGTGAGACGGGTCGTTTCACCGGCCCCGGCCGCCGCGAAATCGGCCACGGCGCCCTCGCCGAGCGCTCGCTCGTCCCGGTGCTGCCCGCCGAGGACGTGTTCCCCTACTCCATCCGCGTCGTCTCCGAGATCATGGCCTCCAACGGCTCGACCTCGATGGCCTCGATCTGCGGCGGCTGCCTGGCCCTCATGGACGCCGGCGTGCCGATCATCGCGCCCGTCGCCGGCATTTCCTGCGGTCTCATGACCGAGATGGATGCCTCCGGTAACATCACCAAGTGGACGACCATCACCGACATCCTCGGTGAGGAAGACCACTTCGGCGACATGGACTTCAAGGTCGCCGGCACGACCAAGGGCATCACGGGCTTCCAGCTCGACCTCAAGATCAACGGCCTGCCCTTCGAGATCGCCAAGACCGCGATCTTCCAGGCCCGCGACGCCCGCATCGAGATCCTCAAGTCGATGCTCGCCTCGCTACCCGCGCCCCGCGCCGACCTGTCGAAATACGCCCCCCGCATCCAGACGATCCAGATCGATCCCGAAAAGATCGGCCTGCTCATCGGGCCCGGTGGCAAAACCATCCGCCGCATCGTCGAGACGACCGGCGCGCAGATCGACATCGCCGACGACGACTCCGGCAAGGTCTTCATCTACTCCAACAACGGCGAGGCCATGGCCCGCGCGATCAAGGAAGTTGACAGCCTCTGCGGCGGCGGCTCCGGCCCCGGTGGCGGTGGCGGCGGCGCCCAGATCGAGATGGACAAGATCTACACGGGTCGCGTCACCGGCATCAAGGAGTTCGGCTGCTTCGTCGAGTGCCTCCCCGGCAAGGAAGGCCTCTGCCACATCAGCGAGCTCGCGGACTTCCGCGTGCGCCGCACCGAGGACGTGGTCAAGATGGGCGAGTCGATCACCGTGAAGTGCATCGGCATCGACGAGCGTTCCGGCAAGGTCCGCCTCTCGCGCAAAGCCGCGATGAAGGACCTCGAGGCCCAAAAGCAGGCCGGCGGCGCCCCGGCAGCGGAGCCTGCGGCTCCCGCGCCGCAGCAGTAAGCGGTAAGCTTAAAGCTCTAAGCTAATTCCAGCCGGAGGCGTTCGCGCCTCCGGCTTTTTTGCATCCCGGAAAGATTACGTGGGTCGGGCTTTACGCCCGACAGGCTTTTGCTCAACCAGCCAATCATGGCCATCCCCACGCCACGCCGCCCGGGCTACGCTGCGCTGCTGCGCGGTCGATGTTCAATAAGCGGTACCACCTATTTCCTGACCTGCTGCCTGAAACGCCCGGGAAATGGACTCACTCATCCGAGCTTGGGGCCTCAGATTCAGGCAAGAATTCGCGAAGTCGAAAAATGGGGCTACTGGAATGCTCGTTCATCAGTCCTCATGCCGGACCATCTTCACATCGTGATTACTCTAGGTGCGGATGGTCGATTGGCCGAATGCATCCGTTGCCTTAAGGGTCCACTTACACCGCTGCTGCGCGCCCATGGCCTCCAATGGCAGGAAGGGTTTTATGATCATCGCCTGCGGTCCGAAGGCGAATTACTGCCAACCTTCCTCTACATTTTCCTGAACCCCTACCGCGCGAAACTCATCGACCCGACCCAGAAGTGGCCTTGGTACGAATGTGCACCAGATGACTGGAATTGGTTTGGTGGTCTGACGAACGAAGCCACGCCATTTCCGGAGTGGCTGCGTTGAACGTGGGCCGGGCTTTACGCCCGACAGATTCGCCAGTCCCCTGATGTCGGGCGTAAAGCCCGACCCACGACCGATCGTGCACCCGCATTTTTAAGCTTACAGCTTTCCGCTTACCGCGTAAGACTCTCCCCTTTCCATGAAACTCCTGGTTACCAACGACGACGGCGTCGAAAGCGTTTTTCTCCATGAACTCGTCGCCGCCCTCGTGCAGGCCGGGCACGACGTGAGCGTCGTCGCTCCCGTCACCGAGCAGAGCTGGACCGGCGCGTCCAAGACGCGCTCCAAGCCCGTCCGCTCCGCCGCCGTCAACCGCGGCTTCGGCTGCCCGACGTGGATGGTCGACGGCACGCCCAGCGACTGCGTCAACATCGCCCTCGCCCATCTGGTGAAGACCCCCATCGACGGCGTCGTCAGCGGCATCAATGTCGGCATGAACGCCTCCCTCGGCTTCATCCTCGCCAGCGGCACCGTCGCCGGCGCCTGGGAAGCCGCCATCCACGGTCTGCCCGCCGTCGCCTTCTCCCAGGACGTCACCGAGGCCACTTACGCGCACCTCAAGGACCACGGCAGCGTGCCCGACGGCGAACTGCTCTCGACCCTCAAGGTCTCCGCCGCCCACGCCGCCAAGCTCACCCCCGGGCTTATCGCGGTCACCGCGAAGCACAGCTTCACGATTCACAACGTCAATTTCCCCGCCCGCTGCCGCCCTGACACCCCGATGCGCCAGACGGTACCGGCCCGACTCTTCGTGCCCGGACTTTTCAGCCCGCGCGACGACGAAGGCACCCACCGCTTGAT
>TBL_comb47_HYPODRAFT_10008747_pt1 | contig 10278 bp, 6 predicted proteins | sample TroBogypolimnion_40_FD_10682 | JGI IMG/M metagenome (IMG submission 10682)
TAAGTTCCGAAACTCAACGCACATGGAAAAACCGAACCACCGTTATAATCGGTATGCTCGCCGATAAGGTTTACACGTCCTGGTGCAAAATAAACAGCTTCGGCTACTTTGCCGTAAGCTGATTCAAAAGCTGATTTTAATTCTTTTAAGTTCATAAAAAGATTTGCATTTATTAATATTGAGGATTTATCTTCAAAGATTAAGAAATAAGCGTATAAATAGTTTTAAATTAAATAAAATAATTTCTGCAAAAAATTATCATTTTAAAAGTAGTTTAACTAAGTTTTTTGCAGCCTTTAAATTGTCAAAATCTTTCGGCAAAACCCAATGATCAATATATTCGTTATATAGCCAAGGGTCTCCAACAGCAAAAATATACCCTTTTCCAATTTTTGATTCTGCCATTATTATTTTTCCATTCTCAACTAGTACTGGTTTTGCCGGTTTCGAACATGAAATTGGAGCAATCTCTTTTAAAAATATTTTTGAGACACCCATAAACAATGGATGATTGGGCAAATTGATTGATGCACAACTGTTAAAGTTTCTTGGTTTCCCTGGTTCAGATTTTTCAGGGTGTAACAATTCATTGTCGAAATGCATCCCAAATTTTTCAGCAAGAGTATTAAACCTTTCCAATTCTGCATTCTTTGAATCATTAGTCAGCATTAATAAAACGCCACCTTTTCTCACCCAATTCTCAATAGCTTTTGCAGCTAAATCATCCATATAATTTGGATTAGCAGTCTCCAATTTTGTATCTGGGTCAACAATAATATAAACATCAATTTCTTTGAGGTTTTTGTAGGTCGGTTTTTGTTTTAAAGTAGAAATAATGGCACCACCTTGTTGAAACAAATAACCTAATTGAGAAAAACCACTCATGGCAGTATCCTCCCAAAGATAATGAAACGGCTTCCCTGTATTTGCATCAAATTCGTTGTTGTAATAGTTATCCAATACAACCCTACTTTGTCCAAAACACATTGAAAAAATAAAAAAACTAAAAACTAAAATAACAAATACTTCTTTTATTCTCATAGTAATTAAATTAATTTGAACTTATTTTAAATAATAGGCATTATTTGGATTAATTGTTTTTTTTGCTTAACAACAATTTTCATTTTTTTATCAAACAATCAGACATTTAACAGAATGATTATAACTAATACAACAATTTTAAAACTCTAACAACAATGTTTTTTCATCACATATTTAAAAGTGGAATATTTTAAATTTTAATACCCAACTAAAAAATAATGTTATGAAAATAACGAATTCTTCACATATAATTGGCTCCCTTGTCAACGAAAATCATATTCATAAATTAATACTGTTGTAGCCAAGTTGGCTTACAAATTAATGTTTTTGTTGATTTATTTAAAATTAATTCTAAGCAAGAACATCTTAAATAAAATTTCGGAATCATTCAAGCTAATATATTGAATCACTCATTGTGAGGTTTTTTACGTAAGGTATTATAGAGATTGAGAGAATTTTTAGAGCATAGTGAATATAGGCTGAAATAAATTTTAAAATTATGTGAAGTTGTTCTTCTTGATGTAGTTGAATGTCCAATTCAACGACCACAAGCTAGTGATCTTCAAAAAAACTTGCTTACTTACAAATTGAAAAACAGCATATTAAACCAACCTAATAGAAGAATAATTTATCTTAGTAGAACTTATGAAGGAAGCATTCACGATAAATAAATATGTGATAATTTACTTTTACTAGTACATTTATGTATGTCAAAACACAGGAGTTCATGGTCATTTATCTGTTTGAATCAACATAAAATTGCGAATGAAGAAACCAAAAAGAAAAACTTAGTAGGAGTGAAAAAAGAAACAAATTACTCAAATTACTCTTTTAACATTCTTTTGGAACATGATACTAATAATGCAAAATATGTTTTGTGTTGTCAAAGATCGTTATAGCTGAGACAAGTTTAGTTTAGAATATTAATTCATGAAACTTGCGTGATGAATACATGATTTAAGAATCTTGTATAATGCAAACGTTATACAATTTAAATCTGAATAAAGCCTAATATTTAACTTGGAATCATCAATTATAACTATCAACCAACGACATTAATTCAAGTTTATATTGTGCTTTTGATTTCTGTTTTGGTTTAAAAATCACTTTATATTCTTTACCTGGAAGCAAATCAAAATAGTTATCGCTAAAAAAACCTTCAATTCCAGCAAAATTCAGATATATGTTCTTTGCTAAAACATCAGATTTAAGAGTGATATTCCAATCTTCACCCTTCTTCTCTACTTTTGATTGAATAGTAGGTTTGGTCAGTTGCAGATTTTTAGGTTGAGTAAAATAGTACGTTTTAGTTGATAATGTACCTGCTTTAGATTTCAATGAAAAATACAAATAAGTTCCACCAACATTGTCTGTAAATTTAGCTGTCGGTACTGTCAAAACAGAAGTTACAGAATTAGCTTTTACTGTAATTAAGAGGTTGCTGTTTTGCAATACTTTACCAGTAAAATCGCAAATACTCATCTCCAATTGAGCAGGAATATCATTCAATTTATCTGAAACAATTGCAATAGAGGTGTTTTCTCCTTTTACCCAAGCTGAAATAATGACTGGTTCAAACGAACGCTTAATTTCGTACTGAAGTGCTTTCCAACGGTGGTAATAATCACTGCTTGACCACGAAGCGACAGGCCAGCAATCGTTTATCTGCCAAACTAATGATCCCATATTATAAGGCATAGCACGGCGGTGCGATTCAATCGCAAACTGAATTCCGTAAGCTTGCAATACTTGTCCTACATAAATAAATTTTTCAAAATTAGCCGGTTTTTGGTAGTATTTATCCATGTATTCCTTAATGGTAACATTTCCAATCCGACTCCGCTGATGATGCCTCATAACTTCCGATTCAATATCATAATCTTCGGGTAAAGCGTATTTTTTTATCGATTCTAATTCGGGGAAAGACTGGAAACCATACTCGCTCATAAAACGACCAATGTTGTCTGCATATTTTTCAAACGGATGTTTTCCCCACCAAACACCCCAATAATGGACATCGCCATTTTTATTTGTGTCATTGGCATGTTGATTCGGAATAATCGATGAGGGAGACGATTGCCAATACGGAATTTGTGGCGTCAGTTTGTTGGTAATTCCGGGCAAAATATGATGAAATATTGTATCATAATTATGCCATATCTGATCGTTTTGAGCCTCGGTATAATCCTTTTTCCAACCCCAACCTCCTTTATTGTTATAATGCTGCAATGCAACATCAATTTCATTATTGCCGCACCATAGTGCTAAACAGGAATGATTTCGCAAACGTCTAACTTGATAATTAGCTTCTTGAGTTATAGAATTTAAAAATTTTTCGGTTCCGGGATATAATCCGCAAGCAAACATAAAATCCTGCCAGATTAGAATTCCATTTTGGTCACAAAGTTCATAGAAATAATCATCTTCATAAATTCCCCCTCCCCACACTCTAAGCATATTAAGATTTGATTTCACTGCCGTACCAATTTCCCAATCGTATACCTCTTTGGTAACTCGATCGGCAAACATATCATTTGGAATATGATTTTCACCTTTTGCAAATACTGGTACTCCATTCAGTTCGAAATAAAAAGTATGACCGGCACTATCAGGTATTTGAATTAATTTCAAGGTGCGCAAACCAATATTTACCACCTTCTTATCTATTGATTTATTTGCAGTTATAGTTGCAGACAAATTGTATAAATAAGCTTCTCCTAATCCATTTGACCACCAGCGTTTCGGATTTTTAATCTGAAATGGAATATTGACATTATTTTTGCCTTTTTTCAGCGAAACTGCTTGTTTAGCCAATAATAAGTCTTTATTTACTATTTCTACAACAGCTTTTTGATTTTTTGTTGACTGAACTTCAAGTTGTGCACTCAATTTTGCCAAATTATCGGTAAGCGATAGTTGTTCTACATAAAAATCGCTAACTTTAAAGTTATTCCAAACACGTAAAAAAGCAGGACGCCAAATACCGGAAGTCACTAATCGCGGACCCCAATCCCAGCCAAAATGATAGGGTGCTTTTCGCAAATATGAACTTATGGTTTCATCCTTTTTCAGCCCACCATTTTCAGCCTGATCATTTGAACCAATAAGTTTGTAACCGTTTTCTTTGTTCAATTGTAAACCAACTATAATTGGTGAATGAAAGTAAACTCGTATTTCATTTTTTCCGGAATGGAGATACAGTTTGGCATCAATAATCCATTCCCGAAACATATTGTCTGCCTGAAGTACCAATTTATCATTCAAGTATACATCTGCAAAAGTATCCAGTCCCTTAAAAACCAGTTCTAAATGATCACTCTTAATTTGTTGATCAGAAACTTCAATTGTCGTTTTATATTCCCAATCTTTTTTGTCAATCCACTGTAAATCTTTTTCATTAGTACGATAAAATGGATCCGGTATTTGTTTATTGCGAAGCAAATCTGTATGAACACAACCAGGCACAATCGCTTTTTGCCATTCGGAAATCCCAACTTGATGCATTTCCCAATTTGGTGATAGAGGAATTTCAGTCACTGAATTCTGAGCGTTCATAACTTGAATTGATAAAACAAAAATCGTTAAAATAAATTTAAAAAGCCAATTCAATTTAAATCTAATTGAAGTTTTTAATACTATCTGATTGTATTTCATGATGCTTATTTTTTGAAAATTAACTCATAAAAAAAAGAAAACACAGCCGACAAGTTATTACTTTTCAGACTGTGTTTTATATTTATAATTTATTACCAGAAAATAATGTATTCGATAATGGCTGCAATTACTAACAATATTGCCAGCATATAAAAGTTTTTATACCATGGAGTATCTTTTTGTTCTTTAAAATCATCCGTCAACAACTTTTTATTCCAAGTATTTTCAGCGACCTTCACAACATCCGGTTTTTCTGTTGATAAACTTACTATGACATTTACCAAACAGCTCAACACCAACAAAATTGGAGCCCACATTAAAAAATGAATAGGTACTTTAATATCAAAACCAAATTTTAATATCATAATAATTGCGGCTATAAAAAGTCCAAACATTAATCCGGCAAAAGCTCCGTTAGAGTTTGAACGTTTCCAAAAAAGCCCAAGTAAGAATGCACTCACAATTGGAGGAGCCAGATAGGATATAAATTCCTGATAATATGAAACCAACGAAGCAAATTTTCCTATTAATGGAGCCCACAAAACAGCTATAATCAAAACAATAAACGATGTAATTTGTCCAACGCGAACTAATTGTTTGCTGTCGGCCTTTTTATTGATTCGTCTATAAAAGTCCATTGTAAAAAGAGTTGAAACCGAATTCAGTGTAGCACTTAGGGCCGAAGTTAAAGCCGAAATCATGGCAGCAAGTATCAAACCCATCATACCAACAGGCATCAATTTCAAGATAAGACGAGGGTAAACTTCATTTGTATTTACATTATAAACTTTTCGAAGTGTATCTCCAGAAATAATCTCTTTTGGCAAATCAACACCAAAAAGATTGATACCTCGGGCAATAATACCTGGCATAATAAAAATGAATAAGGTGAAAAGATAAATAAATGCCACAAATAAAACGCCTTTACGCCCTTGGTCAATAGATTTTGCTGACAGAACACGCTGCACCATGACCTGATTATTTCCCCAAAAATAAAAACCTAAAATAGGTAACGAAATAACAATTGCGATCCAAGGCATTGTAGGGTCATTTGCAGGACGAATCAGGCTCATCCAAACACCATCGTTGAAACGTTGCATGAATACATCCCACCCACCAATTTCATTTAGACAAAAGAACGCTAAAAAAATAGAACCGACAATTAAAACAATAGTATGTATAATATCCGCATAAATTGCTGAAGACAGTCCTCCAACAATAGTGTAAAAGCCTGCAATAGCAGCCATAATCCATATGACGTACATCGTGTCGACTTCGGGGAAGATAACTTTTAAAATAAGGGCTCCAGTATATAATGCAGCAGCAGCATCTAAAAACACATTTCCAATAATAGTTATAAAAGAGAAATATACACTTGAGCGTCGGTCAAACCTGCGTTCAAGATAACCGGGGATAGTGTATATACCTGTTTTAATATAAAATGGCAAAAAGAAAAGAGCAACAAAAACAATAACAAATACTGCTCCTATATTGTAATTAAAAACTGCTATTCCACTTATGAAACCTTCACCCGAATGACCAAGTAAAGTGGAACTTGATACACTGGCTGCAAATAATGATAATCCTACTACAAACCAGTTTTCACTTTTACCTGCTAAAAAATATCCCGCAGCATCTTTATTTTTACTTTTCTTTAAAGCATAAGTAATCGTAAAAGCCAGAAAAATTATAATACTAATAATATCGATCCACGAGAGACTTTTCATATAATTGAATTCTAAATAAAGTGATTAAAAGAAATAATTCAGCACAAAAGTATCAATTAATCACAATCTGAGGTTTTGATTCATGATTATTTTCCATTTTAGCTGATTTATTATCAGTATTATTTTTTATGAATTGAATTAACTCATTAATATTGGCCGTTGCAACACAACACCACTGGTCTGAAGCGCCATAATAGACATATAGAATGTCATTAACAACTACATTTCCAGTTGGAAATACTACTCCCCATTTATACAACCCATTCTTTTCATATTCGGTTTCGGGTTCCATAATAAAATCCTTTGTTCGATATAATATTTTTGTTGGATCTTCTATATCAAGCAAGCAAGCTCCAATTCGGTAAGTATGTTTTTCATCAACACCATGATAAAGCATTAACCAACCTTCAGATGTTCTTATTGGCGGGGTATTTCCACCCACTTTCAATTCCCACCATTGCTCTCCCTTTAATAAAATTTTATTTGGCACATTCCACGTCATTAAATCTTCAGATGATTTAATCCAAAGGGCTGGATTATCGGTTCCAAAATCTTTTCCAATAAAATCTTTGGGACGGTGAAGCATATAAAATTTTCCATTTATTTTTTCAGGAAATAAGATCACATCACGGTCATCAATACTAGGTTCAGTTAATCGACCTACTTTTTTAAAATGAATTAAATCTTTTGATACTGCCAATGCAGTATTACCAACATTTTCCTTCAAACATTTAGGTGCATATTTATTGTGCTTTGGTGCTTTTACTCCATCATATTCATATTTCCAATACTGCCCGGGAGGATAAGGACGAAAAGCATAAGTCATGTAGAACTCATCTCCAAATTTCACAACTCTTGGATCTTCTACCGAACCACCATCAAAACTTCCTATTGTAGGAGACAAAACAGGTTCATCCTGAAATCTTTTAAAATTAAAACCATCTTTGCTGGTAGCTAATCCTATATGAATATAATGTTCTTTATCATTGCCTGCAGCTCTGTATAAGAGATAAAACAATCCATTTTCATACCAAGCAGCCGGATTACAAACTACAAGATTTTCCCATGAATTTGACGGATTTGCAGACAATATCGGATTACCCGAGAATTTACTTAACTTCATTTTCAACTAATTTACTATTCACTTACAATATTAATTTTTCTGAAAACAAAATTACAGTATATAACATCGTATAATCAGTAGTATTTTGCTATATCTTAATGATATTTTGATGATAAATATTTTTGATGTTTTTAAGCACACAAATACAATAAAATATATTTTAAAAACTACTATCACAAATTGAATTCATAAAATAAATTACAGACTTAATAATATACTATTAATACTATTTTGGCAATCCATATATCTAAATGTTATTAATATATATTAAATAGTTATGCATATGATTAATATAGAATAAATAAACATATATATTTGATTTTATTAGTTCATATTTTGATTGACGTTTTAATTAATGATTATATTTGCACATCTTATTCTAACAATATTTAATACTATATTGAACTAGAAAATCACACATTATGAAAAACATCATTCGGGAGATTACTCCTTTAACAAAAGACGACTTTTTTGTGGTGCTTTATCATCCAAATGCAGTATTTGACTTTCCAACTCATTATCATCCTGAATTTGAGATAAATTATGTTGAAAATGCAAAGGGAAAACGAATTATTGGTGAATCATTAACTAAATACGATGAAGTTGACTTAGTTATTACAGGTCCTAATGTCTATCATTCCTGGCAAAGCGAGACTGGAAGTGCTGAACTAGTCATTACTATCCAGTTTCATATGGATCTCTTACCTGCTAATTTTCAGAATAAGAGGTTATTCACACCCATTAAAGAACTTTTAGAACACTCATCAAGAGGAATTGCATTTGGAAAAGAAGCTATTGAACTTTTGGCTCCAAAAATCAAATCTCTTCAAAATAAAAATGGCTTTGCTTCTTTTTTGGATTTTCTGGCAATTCTTAATGAAATGGCTGTTACAAAAGACAAGAAAATAATTTGTAGTCAGACTTCTACATCAGATATTGACATGTTTAAGAGTCGACGTATCCGTATAGCTTGTGAATACATAAATAAAAATTATGAAAATAAAATCATGATTAGTGAAGTGGCTGTTTTGGTTGGCATGGCTAACTCTTCATTCTGCCATTTTTTTAAAAAAAGAACCGGAAAATCATTTGTTGATTACCTAAATGATGTACGGATTGGACATGCCGCCCTACAACTCATCGAGACAACAAAAACAATATCAGAAGTTTGTTACAACAGTGGCTTTAATAATGTATCAAACTTCAATAGGTTTTTCAAATCGAAGAAAGGACTTACTCCGACTGATTTCAGGACTTTTAATCAACAACAAATTTTGAAGTACTAAGATTTCAAACATGAAAAGCACATTTAACTCCATAAAAAGAAAGAAGAAAAACATCAGTTATTTATGAATATTCTGATGTCTTTAATTATATAAAATTTGCTCATTCTGCTGTAATTTCGTACACGTTACTGGTAAGAGGTGTATCAGGTGAAACCGACAATCCAACTTTCATCAGGTAATCGCCACAAAAAATCTTATCATCCTCTGTAAACTTTAATTTAGTCCCCGGAAACATGTTGATTTCCTTAACTTTGTAATTTTTGGAAGCATCAAGCCCGCGCAGTTTTACTTTTTGATAAATTACTTTGAAAAGCGTATTTAAGGTGTAGCTGAAAAGTACAGCTTTGGTTTTAGAATTGTTAGTATACATCAAAACAGCTCGTTCGCCATCATACGGAGAAACCAATCGAGCCAAGTTACCATACCAGATCAACTCACTGATACGCTTGTAGATTTTTACAGCTTCATTACTGAATTTAAACTCATTATCATTAAATTGAGAGATCACGATATCATATCCCATTTTGCCCATCATGGCAACATCGGTTCTATATTTTAAAGATTCTTTTCCCCATGAAGTAATGTGGTTACAGGTAGCAATAGCCGGCAAATAATATGAATAATTCCACTGAATAAAAACACGTTCTAAACCATCGGTATTGTCACTTGGCCAAAATTCCGTAAAATATTTTAAGGCTGCATAATCTATTCGACCGCCACCACCAGAGCAAAGCATAATAGGTAAATGCGGATACTTTGCCCTAACCCTGTCGAGGATCTTATAAAAAGCAAGTACGTAATCGACGTACATTTGTGATTGATTATCTTTCAGATAAGGCGAATAGCTGCTTGTCATCGGGCGGTTACAGTCCCATTTTATGTAAGCAATATCGGGATTACGTATCATCACGCTATCAACTACACCAAAAACGAAATCCTGAACTTTTGGGTTTGGCAAATCCAGCACCAATTGATTGCGCATGTAATTCTCATTGCGATTGGGCAAACGCAAAATCCAATCGGGATGTTTTTCATACAATTCACTTTTCGGATTCACCATCTCTGGCTCAATCCATATCCCAAATTTCATACCCTGTTTCGTCGTTTTTTTAATGAGAACACCAATGTCATTTGGCAATTTTGTTTTATTTGTTTCCCAGTCTCCAAGCGACGTTTTGTCACTATTGCGTGGATATTTGTTGCCAAACCAGCCATCATCGAGCAAAAACATATCGACACCAAGTTTGGAAGCGTCTCTAATTAGTCCAATTAATTTATTCTCATTAAAATCAAAATGTGTTGCTTCCCAATTATTTAGAAGAGTCATACGCGATTTATCACCATCATCAAATAAATAGGAGACCCATTCACCCGCAACCACGGTTGTGGATGAAGTAATTGTATTACTCTGACTTGAAGAATAAAAAAGAATTTGTGGAGCACCCCC
>TBL_comb47_HYPODRAFT_10008748_pt1 | contig 10276 bp, 11 predicted proteins | sample TroBogypolimnion_40_FD_10682 | JGI IMG/M metagenome (IMG submission 10682)
GCGCAGCAGGAGGCACACCATGAACCGGCGAACCCTGCGGAGACTCTTTGCGGTGGCGGTGGCCGTTGCGGCCATCACCCCCCTCTTCGCCCTTGAGTCACACGGTTGCGCCCACGGCGCCGAGAAGAAGTTCGTGTCCCAGCAGCAGGGGTTCCAGATCCAGGAACTTCAGCGCCACTGACTTCAGCGGACTTCACGATTTGACGGCCCCGCGCCGCCCCCCGACCTTTCTGGAGCATGCCATGCAGCTTTTCAAGATTCTGCCCCTGACCACCGCCCTGGCCGCCCAGTTGCTGGCCCAGGCACCGGCGGCCCCAGCCCCGGCAGCAGCGCCCGCGCCACCCCCTCCGCCCGCCATCCTGGGCTTTGCGGTGACCGGGACCACCACCATCGGGTCCCAGTACATATTCAGGGGCCTGTCCCAGACGGATGGCCAGCCCACGATCCAGGGGGAGCTGGACCTGGTACATCCGTCTGGGTTTTACCTCAGCACTGCTTTGAGCAACGTCTCCTGGTTCACGGATCAGAACCTCAACACGGCCAAGGCGCCCGTGCTGACGGGTAGTGTGGCCTCCGCCAGCCTCGAGCTGGATCTCTTTGGCGGCTACAAGTGGGGCTTCGCCAAGGACTGGACCCTGGATATCGGCGTCTACCGGTACCTCTATCCGGGCACCTACGATCACCTCGTGGTTTACAAGAATCCCGCCACCACGGAGGCCTACCTGGGCCTGAGCTACAGCTGGGCCAGCCTCAAGTATTCGCGGGTGATCAGCGGCGCCGACTTCGGTGTGGCCAACGCCGAGGGCACCACCTATGTGGACTTGAGCCTGGCCTATCCCCTGGGTGAGAGCGGCTGGACGCTGCTGGCCCACGCGGGCAAGACCACCTTCGCGGGCACTGGCAACGACATCTTCTCCTACACGGACTACAAGGCGGGCATCGCCAAGGAGATCAAGGGCTACACCTTCGTCCTGGCCTACACGAATGCTGACACCAAGGCCTTCGCCGCCGACGGCCAGACCCCCGTCTACGCGAACGCCATGGGCCGGAACATCGGCGGCAGCCGTGGGACCTTCACCATCACCAAGGCTTTCTAAGCCTCTATCCAGCTGAATGAAACAACAGCGGTCCCACTGCCGCGAGGCGAAGCTGCACGCGTCAGTTCCCGCATTTCCATTCAAGGAGCCCCACATGGTTAGTCTTTCCCCCCGAGGCGAGCCCCTCAGCATGAAATCGAAATTCACGAGGCTGGCAGCCCGCATGCGGGACCCCGAGTGGCGACGTTACGGCTTCGTGATGGCCTCGGGCAAACTGCTGGGCCTGGCTACGGTCATGGTCATGATGATCCTCATTCCGCTGCTGCTGAACGGCACCAGTGTCCGGGCCGATGTCCCGCCCAGCACGCCCCCCGCCGTGGTGGCCACGACCGCGACCGCCGTGGCGGCCCCTGCTCCGGCGCCCGCACCCGCCCCCCCCGTGGTGCTGGCCAAGGACATCGTGAACCCCCTCAACACCGTGTGGACCCTCCTCGCGGCCTTCCTGGTCTTCGCCATGCAGGTGGGCTTCGTGATGCTGGAGGCGGGCTTCTGCCGCTCCCGGGAGACGGTGAACGTGCTGGTGGAATGCGTCTTTGACACCTGCCTCTGCGGCATCCTGTTCTGGGCCTTCGGCTACGCCTTCATGTTCAGCGAGGGCAACGGCTTCATCGGCTACCACTGGTTCTTCCTGCGGGGCGCCCCGGCCACCTATGGCGCCACGGGCGTGGCCTTCCTGGCCCACTGGATCTTCCAGTTCGCCTTCGCCGACACCTGCTCCACCATCACCTCCGGCGCCATGATCGGCCGCACGGACTTCATCGGTGATGTGCTCTACAGCCTGGCGGTATCGGGCTTCATCTACCCCATTATCGGGCACTGGGCCTGGGGCCCGGATGGCTTCCTGGCCACCATGGGCAGCCAAGGCAAGTTCCTGGCTTCCTTGGGCATGAACTTCCATGATTTCGCCGGTTCCTCTGTGGTCCACACCATCGGCGGCGCCGTCGCCCTGGCTGGTGCCATCGTGCTGGGCCCCCGCCTGGGCCGCAAGTTCAAGCGGGATGGCGGCGGTCCCATGACGCCCCACGACCTCACCATCGCCGTCTGCGGCGGCCTCCTGCTCTGGTTCGGCTGGTATGGCTTCAACCCCGGCAGCACCCTGTCGGCCATGGACTTTGAAGGCATCGGCCGCGTGGCCGCCAACACCACTCTGGCCGCTTGCGCCGCGGGCCTCACGGCGGTCTTCTTAATCTACCTCCGCAGCAAGGTCTGGGATCCGGGCTCCATCACCAACGGCTTCCTGGCGGGCCTGGTGGCCATCACCGCCCCCTGCTACTGGGTGAGCCCTTTCGGATCGGTCATGATCGGCGGCATCGCCGGCATCATCGTGATCCTCGGCGTGGACCTGCTGGAATACCTCCGCATTGACGATCCCATCGGCGCCGTGCCGGTGCACATGATCAACGGCATCTGGGGCACCCTGTCCCTGGGCCTTTTCGCCAGCGGCCAGTTCGCGGCGGGCGGCAGCGATCCCATCGCCCCGGACCTCTCCAGCAAGCTCACGGGTCTCTTCTACGGCGGCGGCGCCAAGGTGCTCATCGCCCAACTGGTGGGCAGCGCCATCATTACCGGAGCCACCCTGGCCGTGTCCCTGCTGGTGATGTATGCGGTGGATGCCCTGGGCCTGCTGCGCCTATCTCACGACGCTGAAATGGATGGCATGGACCTCCACGAGCACGGCATCTCGGCCTATCCCGAGTATGTGATCTCGGCCCTGGCCTCCCCGGCAGGCGCACCCCTGGTCGTGAAGAAGTGAGCCGACCCCGCCAACTCTTTTGCCTGAGGAGCCAACCATGAAAATGATCGTAGCCATCATCCGACCTGACAAATTCGAGGCGGTTCAGGCCGCCCTGGTCGCCCACAACATCTACCTGATGACCGTGTCCGATGTTCGCGGCTGTGGCACGCAGAAGGGCTTCGCCGAGCAGTTCCGCGGCAGCAAGATCGGGCTCATCCGCCTCCTGCCCAAGGTGAAGCTGGAGATCGCCGTGAACGAGGAGTTCGTGAAGCCCGCGGTGGAGGCCATCATGGCCGCCGCCAAGTCCGAGCCCAGCCAGCTCGGGGACGGCAAGATCTTCGTGCTGAGCCTGGAAGCCTGCTACCGGGTCCGCACCGGTGAAGAAGGCGGCCTGGCCATCGGGCCCTGAAGCCCGGATCAGCCAAGGTTGAATAACGATTGAAACCGGTGAGCAACAGTGATGAACGGTGAGACCGCCAAGAAGGTTTGGCAATCTCACCGTTCATCAGCGGTTTGTGGCCATTTTGCTTTTCCTCCGGTCGTCCATGCGCTGGTTCTAGATGCTACAAAGGGGGTATGCAGGAGCCCCGCACTGATTCCTCTGGCAACTCCCCGGCCCCGATCTACGCGGCCCCGGTGCGGGCCAGTTTCTGGCAGAAGCTGGGCCCTGGTGGGGCCGCCTCCCTGGGGCTGGCCATGCTGAGCGGCCTGGGCCTGCTGGGCCTGCCCTGGCTCCATCGATGCGGCCAGGTGCTGCGCGGGGCCCAGGGCGACCCACCCCAGGCCGCAGATGCCATCCTGGTGCTGGGTCGGCGCCTGGAGGGGGACACCCTCACCGCGGTCTTTACGGCCCGGCTGGCCCAGGCCGAGGACCTCTGGCGAGGGGGCCACGCCCTCCGGATCTTCGTGGCGGGAGGCACCACCGGCACCGCCACCCGCAGCGAGGCTGAGGCGGGCCGCGACTGGCTGCTGGCAAGGGGCATCCCCGAGGAGGCCATCCTCCTGGAGGATCGCAGCCAGCACACTCTGGAGAACCTCTTCAATGTCCGCATCGAGCTGCGGGCTCAGGGTTGGACCACCCTGCTGATGGTCTCCGATCCCCTCCACTTGGCCCGGGCCAAGGCCACCGCCCGGGGCCTGGACCTGGCCGTCCGCTGCTGTCCTGCTCCGGCGGCACCGCCGAAGCCTGGCTCCCTGGGCTGGTGGGCCCGGGTGGCCACGGAGGGCTTCCTGCTGCACTGGTACCACACGGGAATGCTATACAGCCGACTGCTGGGCAGCCGGGAGCAGCTGAAGCGGGTCACCTGACAGGAGTCAGCCTGGGCCTTACTGCTGCCGAACAGAGTGGCAAGATTGGATGTCACATGCCCACCGAACCAACCACCCCCGCCAGACCTGTCCTACCCGGTCGGGGCAAGGTTCTGGTGGTGGATGACAGCTCGGCCATGCGGTTGGCCCTGGAAAGTGTGCTTGCTGTCGAGCACCAAGTGTTCACCGCGGCCAATGGGCCTGAAGGGCTTGCCATCGCCGCCAGCGAGCGCCCTGATGTCATCCTCCTGGATGTGGTCATGGCCGGCATGGATGGCTATGCCGTCTGTGCGCACCTGAAGTCCGATCCACGCACCGAGGACATCCCGGTGCTTTTCCTGACGAGCCTGGCCGGGGAAGCCGAAGAGACCTTGGCCCTGGAGGCGGGGGCCATCGACTTCCTGGTGAAGCCCTTCCGTCCCAGGGTGGTCGCCGCGAGGGTCCGAAATCATGTGGAGTTGAAGCGGTTGCGGGACCGGATCAGACAGCAGTCCCTGGTGGACGGCCTGACAGGCGTGGCCAACCGGCGCCGCTTCGATGAGGAGCTGCTGGAAGCCTGGTCCGCCTGNGCTCNGAACCANAAGCCGCTGGCNNTGATCATGCTGGATGTCGACTACTTCAAGCGCTACAACGACCAGTTCGGCCACCCNGAGGGTGACGCNTGCCTTCAGGCCGTGGCCGCCGTGCTGGCCCGGAGCGTGACCTCCCCGGGCAGTCTGGTGGCCCGGTACGGTGGCGANGAGTTCNCCTGCGTGCTGCCCGAGGCCGATGCGCTCCGCGCCATGGANGTGGCTGAGCACCTGTGCANGGAGGTCCGNGCCCTGGGACTGCCGCACCCCGCTTCGGATNTCGAAANTATTGTCACCATCAGNCTGGGCGTGGCCAGCCTTCGGCCAGCGGCCGGTGGGGATCCCCAGGATCTCCTGTTCAGGGCCGATCAGCAGCTCTACCGGGCCAAATCCGAGGGGCGGAATCGCGCTTGCGGCTAGAGTTCATCCAGGTGGCCCTCTGGGCCGAAAAGTGGGTGCTGGACCCCGGAGGCATGGTTGGCAGATCAGCGGCTCCAGAAGCGTTATGCGCGGCGGTTTGCCCCCCAGGGCGGGTCCCTGGACCGTCTGGCGGGAGCCATCCAGACCCTCATGCAGGCTGGGGGTAGCGGGGATCCCTTCTTCCTGTCCCGCAGTCTGGAGCTGCTGGCGGAGCACCTCCATGCGAGCCAGACTACCCTGGTCATGATGGCCGGGGGCGTGGCGGAGACCCGCTGGTGGCACCCAGAGTTGCCTGATGAAGAAGCGCCCCCGGCGGTGGCCTCCTTCTGCCAGTGGCTGCTGGACCATCCCGATCGCACCCTGGTGGTACGGGATATGGCTGCGGGGCCGCACCTGCCGGGCCTGGTCGGCCTTGTGCTGCCCTACCAGGCGGCCCTGGGTTGCGCCCTGCGCCAGGCCGATGGCGTCAAGGCCCTGGTCTTTGCCTTCTTTGATCAGCCCCAGCACTTCTCCCGGGCCCAGTTCGCGCTGGTGGAGGCGGTAGCCGGCTTCATCAGCCGAGTTATGGAAATCGAGGATCTCAAGCAGTCCCTCCACCGCTTGGAGGATGCCCTGGCCATCACCCAGGCGGTCATGGCGGACAGCAGCACCCGGGACCCCGACACGGACCTGCCCAACCTGCGCTACCTGGAGATCTGGGAGAAGGCCATGCTGGCCTCGGAGCACCGCCCGACGAGCCTGGTGGTGGCCGAGTGCCACTGCCCCTCCCAGGGCCGCAAAGAGGCGGGCCGGATCAAGGTGGCCGCCGAGGGCGTCCGGGCCGGGGATCTGGTGGTGCGGGGCCCCGGCGGGCGGCTCCTGGTGATCTTCCGCCACACGCCCCGCAGCATTGCCCACGTCCTCCTCCTTCGCATGCGCACCCAGCTGGGTAGCATTCCCATGGGCGTCACCCTCTGGGTGCCGGGCCCCGAGGCACTGGGCCTGGAGTCCTGCCGCCCGCGCCTCAACTCGGCCCTGGACGAGAGCCGCGCCATGGCCCAGCCGGGCCTGGTCTGGCACCTGCCCGAGGGCATGGCGCCCGAGCCCCCGCTCTCCCAACCGGAGCCCCGCCCCGTGCCACCGGTCCTGGTGGAGCCGCCCCCGCGCTGGCAGCCGCTGACACTGCGGAAGGTCTGAGCGGTCAGCCCGAGGCCTGCCAGACTGGACGAACCATGACCGGCCACCTCATCCTCGTCCCCACTCCCATCGGCAACCTCGGCGACCTCACGGATCGCGCCCGGGAGGCCCTGCGCCATGCCGACCTGGTGGCCTGCGAGGACACCCGGCGCACCGGCGGGCTGCTCAAGCACCTGGAGATCGAAAAACCCCTCCTACGCTTTGATGACCACGCCAGCGAGGCCGCCTTCGAGCGGGTCGGCCTGGAGCTGCTCTCGGGCCGCACGGTGGCCTACTGCAGCGACGCGGGCATGCCGGGCATCAACGATCCGGGCTTCGAGATCGCCCGTGCGGCCCGGGCCGCCGGGGCCAAGGTCACGGTGCTGCCCGGCGCATCGGCGGTGCTGCTGGCGGTGGTGGCCTCGGGTCTGCCCTGCCACACCTTCAGCTTCTGGGGCTATCTGCCCAACCGCAGCGAGCCCCGTCGCACCATGCTCCGCAAGCTCGGCACCGAGGAGGAGACCGTGGTGGTCTTCGAGACGCCCCACCGCATCCACGAGACCCTCTCGGAGCTGGAGGAGCTGCTGCCGGATCGGGAGGTGGCCCTGGGCCGCGAGCTGACCAAGCTCCACGAGACCTGGTACCGGGGCACCCCCGCCCAGGTGAAGCAGCAGTTGGGCCGCGAGGATCGCGGCGAGATGGTGCTGGTGCTGGCCGGGGCCGCCGCCAAGCGGATGGTGACCGAGGTGCTGTCGGACTTCGAGGGTGGCGTGCTGCCTCCCTGGGCCTTGGCCTTCCTGGCCGCGGCAAGAGAAGGGGGCATGACGCTGCGCGAAGCTGTGAAGCCCCTGGCCAAGCACCTGGGCGTATCCGCCTCGGAGCTGTACCGGATCGCGGCAGAAATCTGAAGCCTCGCATGGCCCGCGACCCCTTCTCCCGCCTGCAGTGGCTGGTCTTCGCCCTGGCGGGGGCGGTGTTCACCACGGTCTACATTCCGCAGCCGGTGCTGCCGGTGCTGCGCCAGCAGTTCGGCGTGGGCGAGGGAGCGGCCTCGCTGACGGTGTCGGCGGTGGTGCTGGGCATCGCCCTGGCCAACCTGCCCTTCGGCGCCCTGGCGGACCGCCTGCCCATCCGGCCCATCCTGCTCAGCGGTGGCCTGGTGGTTTCCCTGGCGGGCATCGCCTCGGCCCTGGCGCCCAGCCTGCCCCTGCTGGTGGCTGCCCGCTTCGTCCAGGGCCTCTTCATCCCTGCGCTGACCACCTGCCTCGTGACCTACCTGGGCCGCGTGATGCCGCCGGAGCGTCTGAACGTGGTCATGGGGTCCTATGTCTCAGCTACGGTGGTGGGCGGCCTTTCGGGGCGCCTCCTGGGTGGTTTCCTGCTGCCCGCCACCCACTGGCGCTGGGCCTTCTTTCTGGCCGCAGCCCTCCTGTTGCTGGCCACCCTGGCGGGCTTCCTGGGGCTGCCCCGGGAGGAGACACCCCTGCCGCAGGCTCCGGAGCTGGTGCGCTTCCGGGACGTCCTCTTCCGCCACGAGCTGCTGCGAATCTACAGCGTGGCCGCCGGGGCCTTCTTCGTGTTCTCGTCGGTCTTCAACTACATGCCCTTCTACCTGCACGGCGCGCCCTTTCACTGGTCCACCCGGGCCGTGACCCTGCTCTACCTCTCCTACGTGGTCGGTGTGGTGACCGGACCCCTGGCCGGCAAACTGAGCAATCGCGTGGGCAATGGCCGTGCCATGGTGCTGGGTGCCCTCATCTTTGCGGTGGGCCTGGGCTTCACGCTGGTGCCCCAGGGCTGGGCCATGGCCCTGGCCCTGGCCCTGGTCTGCGCAGGCTTCTTCACCATCCACGCTTCGGCCGCGGGTGCCCTCAACCGCAAGGTCAGCTCAGGGCGCGGCCGGGCCAACGGCTTCTACGTGCTGTTCTACTACCTGGGTGGCGCCCTGGGCATCACCCTCAGCGGCCAGGCCTACCACCTCGCCGGCTGGCGCGGCGTCGTGGCCCTGGCCGGCACCGCCCTGCTGGTGCCCCTGGGGACCGGCCTCATGGAGATCCAGGCCACGGCGACCGCAAAGCAAGGAACCGCCAACCGCTGAGAACGCTGAGAACGCAGAGAAATACAGGGCACTTGCGCGCTCTCTGCGTTCTCTGCGGTTAAACCACCGCTGGTTGTTGCCCCAATGCCGGGAACCCTGAATCAGGTGGGTACGGCGGGCCGCCGCAGGGGCGCCAGGGTGTACCAGGCGATGGTGGCCAGGATGAGGAGGCCGCCCAGGAGGGCCCAGGGGGAGGGGCGCTCCCCAATGCCCAGGAAGACCCAAAGGGGATTGAGCACCGCTTCCAGGGTGCCGGTCACCACGGCGGCGGTGGCGCTGAGGTGGCGGATGCCGGCGTTGAAGAAGAGGTAGGCGAGGGCGATCTGGAAGACGCCCAGGTAGAGGAGGATCTCGGTCTGGGGCAGGGTGGGGTGGAAACTGCGCAGAGCCAGGGGCGCGCAGAACAGCGCCACCAGCAGGTTGCCGAGGATGATGGCGCCGATGGGATCCAGGTCCGGGGCGCGCTCCCGCTGCAGCTTCAGGGTTAGGGAGAAGAGGGCCAGGCCGATGCCCGAGACCACGGCCAGGAGGTTGCCGGCGAGGTTCCCCGCGGCGAGGCGACCCAGGAAGAAGAGGCCCATGGCCGACAGCACCAGGACCACGGCCACCAGATCCCGGGCCCGGAGAGCGCGCTTCGTGACCCATGGCTCCAGGAAGACGAGGTAGATGGGGGCCGAGAATTGGAGAAAGATGGCGTTGGCCGCTGTGGTGAGCTTGGTGGCCGCCACGAAGAGGATGAGGATGCTGGCATAGGCCAGGGCACAGCCCAGGGAGAGGGCGCTGGGGCGGGGAAAGGGGTTGCCCCCCCGCAGGCGCACCACCAGGGCCATGGCGGGTACGGCCACGAGGCTGCGGGCGAAGGCGATCTGCAGGGCCCCCAGGCTGAGCACCTTGATGAAGAGCCCGCTGGAACTCCAGAGCAGGGCCGCCAACGCCACCAGGGCCGCGCCCCGAACCTGATCCCTGCCGTGTGCCATGATCCCATTGGACCACGGCCGGGGGCGGATCTAGCGGACGGTCCCCAGCAGGCTCCGCCAGCCTTCGAAGCGGAGGCCGCCTTCGAGGCGGACGATGGCCAGGCACTCGGGGCCGGCATCGGCCTCAGGCGCGTGGAAGCTACCCTGCTGGTGCCGGATCCAGTCCCCCGGATGCAAGTGGGCCGGGCCATCCTGGAGGCCACCGCAGAGCAGCACAGACACCTCTGGTCCCAGGTGGCCATGGCGGGGGATGCGGTTGCCGCCGGGCATGCGGGCCAGGCTCAGCACGGCGCCGGTCTGGCTGTCCTTGGCCAGTCGGGCCACCTCGCTGCCGCCCAGGCCCCACTTGGACCAGGACCACCGGGTGTCCGCGGGGAGGTGGGGGCGCAGGCCCTCCAGGGTGTTGGCCTCGGGGGGGATGGCGCGCTCGGCACCGTGGGCTTCCTGGCAGCTGGGGCAGTGGCCCAGGTGCACCCGCAGGAGCAGGGACAAAAGGGGATCCCCCCCGGGGGTCAGGGCCGCCCAGTCCTCAGCCTCGGGGTGGTGCTGGGGCCCCTTGGGGACGCGTCCCTCCCGCAGCAGGGCCAGGGCGCTGGAGAGGGCGTGCTCCGCCTGCGGTGTGGGGGTGTCGTCCCAGGCTTCGCGCAGCAGAGCCGGCGCCCGCTTGAGCTTGTCCAGGAAGGCCTGGCAGGGGGGGCAGAAGCCCAGGTGGAGCTTCACGCCCAGCCAGGCGAAGGGGCCCAGGGCGCCTTCCTCATAGTCGGTGAGCAGGGCTGTCACCTCTGCGCAGCTGGGGGTCAGCAGGGTCATGGGCCCTCCAGGGAATGGGGGGTGAACTCAGGCAGCATGGCCCGCAGCGCCAGCCGGGCCCGATGGACGCGCTGGCGCACCAGCTCCCGCGTGATGCCCAGGTGACT
>TBL_comb47_HYPODRAFT_10008749_pt1 | contig 10273 bp, 8 predicted proteins | sample TroBogypolimnion_40_FD_10682 | JGI IMG/M metagenome (IMG submission 10682)
TGGCGTGGCGTGGCGTGGCTGCGGCGTCCCGCCGCAGGCCGTGGTGGCGGCGTCCCGCCGCCAGTAACCCCAAAACACCACAAAACCTCCCCCACAGTTGACAGCCTCCTTGCATTCCTTCTAAATTATAGCGTTCGCGCCTCAAGTATCCCTCACTCAGAAAATCGTCCCAACCGCCATGGCCGTGGAATTCAAAGATTACTACCAGATCCTGGGGGTGCCGTCCGACGCGACGCCCGAAGCCATCAAGAAAGCCTTCCGCAAGCTCGCGCGGAAATATCATCCCGACGTGGCCAAGGACAAGAAGACGGCAGAAGAGAAGTTCAAGGAAATCAACGAAGCCAACGAGGTCTTGAGCAACGCGGAGAGCCGCAGGAAGTACGATCAACTTGGGGCCAATTGGAAAGACGGCGGCGAGTGGCAGCAGCAACAGGGCCGGGGAGGTGGCGGGTTTGCGGGACACGGGGCGACCGGCGGCGCTCACGAATTCCACTTTGAAGGCACGGGATTCAGCGACTTTTTCGAGCAGTTCTTTAGCGGCCGCTCCGCTGCGTCGCCGTTTGATTTTCCCGGCGCGGCCGCCACCACCTCTCAACCTCGCAGGCATGCCACTCCATCGCGGCGCGGCGAGGACATTGAAGGCGACATCCTCATCACCATAGAGGAAGCGCTGCATGGGGCGATGCGCTCGATTGCGGTGGGCCGAACCCATGCGCGCAGCGGCCAGGAGGAGACCGAAACCTACGACGTGCGCATCCCGCCCGGCGTGCAAGCCGGCAAGCGGATTCGGGTGCCGGGCAAAGGCGGCGGGGGCATTGGCGGCGGCAGCGCCGGAGATATCTATCTGCGAGTCCGCTATGAGCAGCACCCGGATTGGAGTGCGCGTGGCACCGATCTGGTGGGCCATCTGGAACTGGCGCCATGGGAAGCAGTTCTTGGTGCCACCGTGCCGCTGCGGACACTGGAAGCCACCATCTCATTGAAAGTCCCTGCGGGCACCCAGCAGGGGCATCAACTGCGCGTGCGTGGCAAGGGCCTGCCCGCGGGCGCGGGCAAGCGCGGCGACCTGTACGTCGAGGTCTCCATCCAGGTGCCCCCATCCATCACCAAGGATGAAGAGCATCTGTGGAAACAGTTGGCTGCGGCGTCAACCTTTGACCCGCGGCAATCATCGCGATCTAACATCCATAGTTGATCCAATCATGAACCCCTACGAGACGCCGCTTGCCAAATCCGACGAACCGATAGAGGTCACGATGCCTGCTCGCGGGATACCCTGTCGTGCTTGTGGCAGCCGGAACACCGGCAGCGACAATTTCCTGCGTGCAAGACCGAGCATTATTTCAGTCATGCTTTTTGGATGGATGTTTCTCTTGATCCGCGGGGCATTTGCGATGCGCGTTTCCCAATGCAGGGATTGCGGTGAGGTCAGGCGTTACAAGTCCGCCGGCTCCTGGGTTGCCTTGGGGGTTCTGGTTTTCATTTCGCTTCTGATTGTGTTAGTCATCCTGGGAGCCGACCGCAATTAGAGCCCGGCAATTCATCCTTGAAAGAAGAATGAACCGGTTTGTCTTGAAGACTACTGCGGCCAGAGGCACGCAGACACGGCCTGCGGCCGGAGGCACGCAGCCACACGCGAACGAGTCCTGCACCGCCTCACGCGGCGCCCTTGAGTTCATCGGCGGGATGGAACAGTTGTTCGGGCATGTGGTCCACCGACTCGATGATCCAATCGGGCTGATAGGCATAGGCATCGAGGTGCTCGATCTGGGTGTGGCCGCTGAGCACCAGCACGGTGCGGTAACCCATGCCGACGCCGCCGAGGATGTCGGTGGACATGGTATCGCCGACCATGACGGTGTGGCGCGAGCGCACCCCGAGTTCGGCCTGCGCCATGCGCATCATCACGCCGCTGGGCTTGCCGACGGAAAACGCCTCGCGGCCGCTGGCCTTTTCCAGCATCGCCACAATCGCGCCGCAGCCAGGCCGGATGCCGGCATCAGTGGGACAGGTGGCATCGGGATTGGTGGCGACCAGGCGTGCCCCCTTCTCGATCAAACGCAGGGCGCGCTCGATCATTTCAAAGTTGAGCGTGCGGCCCTCGCCGACCACGACATAGTCCGCAGCGTCATCGACGACGGTGATGCCGTTGTGATGGAGCGCGGCGGCAAGGCCGTTTTCGCCGATGACGAAGGCGGTGGCGCCCGGCTTCTGACTTGCCAGGAAACGCGCCGTTGCCATCGCGCAGGTGAAGATATCGTCGGCCTCTGCCGGCAGTCCCAGCCGGCAGAGCTTGAGAGCCACATCGCGGCGGGTCCGCTGCGAGTTGTTAGTAAGGAAGCGGAACGGAATCCGCTCGTTGCGCAAGCGCGCGATGAAGCGATCGGCGCCGGCGATGAGCTCGCCTCCCCGATAGATCACTCCATCCATGTCCAATAAGAAGCCAATGGTGTTCACACTCCCGGCGCAGCGGATGGCATGCCATTTCTACCCGAAAGCCGAACTATCATCACCGGAGCGGCCCGCAATGTAGCTAAGTGTCGGGGAACCAAGCGCTTGGAAGAGCATTGTTTTCTACGCAAGAATCACCTTGCGAAGTGTCGCCATTGCTGTAGGGTAACGCCGTGAGCATTCNGGAGATCAGATCGGAGGNGGAGACCCTTCCCGCGGACGAGCGGAAGAGGCTGGCTGCTTTCCTGGTTGCATTGAGGCAGCGGGACCTGGCCGACTAGCAAGCCCGCATGGCCCGGAAAGTTGACGACACGCGACCTGAAAGTTGGGTTACGCTAGAGGAACTCGACGAGAGGCTGCAATCCTGAGCCATGGCGTACCGATTGCTGATTTCGATCGAGGTGGTTGAGTTCATTGAACGGCTCCCCTTGAGAACACGCAGAGCGCTCAGAAATGTCATCGCAGCAACTGGGAGAGTTCCGTTGGAGATGTCTGATGCCGAGGACTACGACGAGACCGGGCGACTGCTCCAGATTGCAATCGTGGGCGATTACGCTCTCACGTATTGGGTGGACGACGCCGATCGCCACGTTAAGATTCCGGACGTCCACGCCGCCGACCGTTAGACGTCCTCAACAAATTGGCCGCCGCCACCTATATCTTCCTGCCCTAGATCTTCCTGCCAAACTCCTGCTCTTCACTTCGCGTTCTTTGATATGAAAACAGGCTTCCAGCTTGCGATGGCAGACAGTGCATGCTGCCTGTCCGCCGATGAGACGACAGGCTGGAAGCCCGTCGGCCATGACAGGCAAGATGCCTGTCTTCCCTCACAGCCTAAAACGGCTGTGTTCCCTTGGATCTTCAGAACGGGTCGTCGTCGCCCCAGGGGTCGGGGTTGCCGACATCCCATTCCTCGACTAGTTCGGGCGGGAAGTCGTTGAGGAAGCGCGACGGGTTACACGCCACGTCGCCGGTGTAGGACTTGGGATTGGTGAGAGGAAAGGTGAGATACAAATGATCCTTGGCGCGGGTGATGGCGACATAGAAGAGGCGGCGCTCCTCCTCCAACTTCGGCTGGTCGTCGGCCTCGATGATGCGGCCGTTGGGGAACTGGCCGTCCACCAGCCAGATGAGAAACACCACCTGCCATTCCAAGCCCTTGGCCTGATGGATCGAGGACAGCGTCACCTTGTCGGCGTCCGCGCCATTGTCATCGGCGCCGGGTTCGCCATCGACCGAACCCATCAGCGACAACTGCGAGAGGAATTCGACGATATCCTCAAAGCCCTCACCATAGAGCGAGAGCTGGTCCAGATCGTTGTGGCGGCTTTCGAAGTTCTCGAAGCTGGCTTCCATGTACTCCTTATAGACGCCCTCCAGCACGCTGAAGATCATCGCCGCGGGCTTGGCAAAAAATCCGTTGGGCGCCAGCTCGTCGAGCGTATAGCATAACTGCTGCCACACCTTGAGCGACTTCTTGGGCACTTTCTCAAAGCCTAGCAGCACTTCGGAAAACTGGATCGGCAGGTCGTCGCGCTTGGCCCAGCCGGTGTTGAGCCACTCGCGCCACAGGTTGTCGGCGGCGACCGGTCCGCAGCCCGGCAGCAACATGACCATGCGCAGGAAGCTCTCCTCATCGCGGCGGTTGACCACAAAGCGCAGGAACGCCGACACATCCTTGATATGGGCCTGCTCGAAGAAGCGCAGACCGCTTGTTAGAGTGAACGGAATCTTGCGCACGGTCAGTTCCATCTGGATTTCCAGACTGTGGAAATGCGCCCGATAGAGCACCGCCATTTCACGGAACGGGACCCCCTCATCGTGCAACTCAAGCATCCGCTGCACCACAAACGCCGCCTGCGTGCGCGGCTCGGCCAGAGCCACCAGCGCGGGCTTCACGCCGCCGGCCTCGCGCGACGAGCGCAGGTCTTTCTCGAAGCGGCCCAGATTGGCGCGGATCGCCGCATTGGACAGATCCAACAACTCCGGCACGCTGCGGTAGTTCGTGTCAATCGTGAACACCCGTGAGCCGGGATAGCGTTTGGGAAAGCTCAGAATGTGCGCCATGTCCGCACCGCGCCACGAGTAGATCGACTGGGCGTCGTCGCCGACCGCCATGAGGCTGTTAGACTCGCCGGCCAGCAGGTCGATCATGCGGCCCTGCACCAGGTTGGTGTCCTGGTACTCATCGACGAGGATGTGGCGGAACCTTTTCTGATAGATATCCAAAACGTCGGGCCGCTCTTCAAACAGGCGCACCGTGAACACCAGCAGGTCGTCGAAATCCATCGAGTTGGACGCGCGCTTTTTGTCGATGTAACCGAGCCGGACCTGTTCGATTTGTTCGAGCCAATCGTACAGCCGGTCGTAGCCCACGGCGATGATTTCCTCCAGGCTCGCGCCGGAGTTTTCCATCAGACTGAAGATGGACGCCAGCACGTCGGCCTTGGGAAAGCGGCGTTCCTTGGAATTGATGTCGCAGGCAGCGACGACTTTGGAGATCATCGATTTCTGGTCGTCGCGGTCGAGGATGGAAAACGAGCGGGTGTAGCCGATATCTTCCGCGTGGCGGCGCAAGATGCGGCTGCCGATCGAGTGGAAAGTGCCGGCCCACAAGTCTGAGGTGTCGCGGGCGATGAGTTCGCGCACCCGCTCGATCATCTCGCGGGCGGCCTTGTTGGTGAAGGTTAGCAACAGGACCTCGCGCGGCTCGACGCCGTGATCCAGCAGCCAGGCGACCCGATAGGTCAGGGTGCGCGTCTTGCCCGAGCCCGCGCCGGCAATGACCAGCGCCTTGCCCGGCGGCGAGGCCACCGCCTCATACTGCTCGGCGTTGAGCGCGGCAACGAAGTCGATGCCGGAGGCAGCAAGCGGGCGGTGAAGGGTGTATTGGCGGGCCATGGCAGAAAGCGGGCGGCACCAAGAAGGACACGAAGCGCGAGCTTAGGCAATCGCAAAACCGGGGCGGCGGGCAGGACGCCCGCGCCACGGTGGACCGGGCATCCTGCCCGGAGTCGTCTGTAGGCAGATCCAGTGCGGTGGCAAACGCCTTGTGCTCGCGCCAGAGGAGCTTCGTTCGGGCAATGCTGGAAAAAACAAGAATGGCGGCAGGCAGGATGCCCGCGCCACATTGCGCCGCCCCGAAAATCTTGTGAAACTTGGAATTCTGGGGTTGCCAGATGGCGATTCGACGCCCTAGTGTCCGCGGTCATCGCAAGGTCCCGGCTTCGGGCTTGCCCGCCCCGCAAACCCCACTGCCGCATCGCCCGCCCATGAATCTGTTCCGAAAAAAACCCATCGAGGCCATCGTCGCCACCGCCGACGCCACCGAGGCCTTTTACGACACCCCGACGCTCAAGCGCTCGCTCGGCGCGTTCCAACTGATCACGCTGGGCATCGGGGTGGTCATCGGCGCGGGCCTGTTTTCGCTCACTGGCAAAGTGGCGGCCGACAATGCCGGCCCGGGAGTGGTGCTCTCCTTTGTGGTCAGCGGCATCGCCTGTGCCTTCGCGGGTTTGTGCTACGCCGAATTCGCCTCGGCAGTGCCGGTGGCAGGCAGCGCGTATTCGTATTCCTACGCCACCATGGGTGAATTGCTGGCGTGGATCATCGGGTGGGATCTGGTGATGGAATATGCGATCGGCGCGGCGACCGTGGCGGTGAGTTGGTCGGCGTATTTCGTGAAATTCTGCCAACAGTTGAACATCGCGCTGCCAATGCAATTCGCGTTGTCGCCGTTTGACTCGGTGACGCTGGACAACGGCAAGTTGATCCATGGCATTGCCAACCTGCCGGCCGCGGCGATCGTGGTGGTGATGTCGCTGTTGCTGATCCGCGGCACCAAGGAAAGCGCGCTGTTCAACACGGTGATGGTGGCCGTGAAGATCATGATCGTGTTACTGGTGATCAGCATCGGCTGGGCCTACATGAACCCGGCCAACCACAGTCCGATGATCCCCGCGCGCATCTCCGAGGTGGTCAACGGCCACACCGTCTATCATTTCGGCTGGCAGGGGGTGCTCACCGGCGCGGGCATGATTTTCTTCGCCTACATCGGCTTTGACGCGGTGTCCACCGCGGCCCAGGAGGCGAAAAACCCGCAGCGCGACCTGCCCATCGGCATTCTCGGCTCGTTGTTCATCTGCACCATTCTCTATATTTTGTTTTCGTGGGTCATCACCGGCCTGGCCAACTACACCGAGTTTCACGGGGTGGTGGACAAGCTGGCACCGGTAGCCACCGCGCTGGGCCACCTGCCCGACAAATTCCATTGGCTCCAACACCTCATCATCCCGGCGATTCTGGCGGGGTTTTCCTCGGTGATCATGGTGCTGCTGTTAGGCCAGAGCCGGGTGTTCATCACCATGTCGCAGGATGGACTGCTGCCCAAGATGTTTTCCGACATTCACCCGACCCGCCACACGCCGTGGAAAAGCAACTCGTTGTTCGCGGTGGTGGTGGGTGCGGCGGTGGCGCTGCTGCCGGGCGATTTGTTTGGCGAAATGTGCAGCGTGGGCACCTTGCTGGCGTTTGTCCTGGTGTGCATCGGCGTGATCGTGTTGCGCCGCACCCAGCCGGACCTGCCGCGCAAATTCCGCTGTCCGTGGGTGCCGGTGGTGCCGATCATCGGCGCGGTGCTGTGCCTGGGCATGATGTATTTCCTGTCGAACGACACTTGGTTGCGCTTGTTCATTTGGATGGCCGCGGGCCTGATCATCTACTTCACCTACAGCTACAAGCGCAGCAAGTTAGAGAACGGCAAGCGGTGAGCGGGGAGGGCGATCTCCGAGTCGCCCAAGGAGGGGGGACATCTTGTCCCCCTTGCCCATGAGGGGACAATTCGAAGCGGAATTCCTCCACTCATTGGCTCACCATGGGCACTCAAGGAGGGGGGACATCTTGTCCCCCTTGCCCATGAGGGGACAATGGAAAATGGCTTGCCTCCACTCATTGGCTCACCATGGGCACTCAAGGAGGGGGGACATCTTGTCCCCCTTGCCCATGAGGGGACAATGGGAAATGGCTTGCCTCCACTCATTGGCTCACCATGGGCAACGGCGGCCGGAGGCCACCGCTCCTTGATGGCGGCCGGAGGCCACCGCGCCTTGAATGCGTGCGCCCGGCCTTGCCCCTCACGAGATTTCAGTTGCAAGTCTGCCCCACAAGCCTATTCTCGCGGCTTCTCCAACAACACTCACACGCTCATGGGACCTATCGGAATGACTGAAACGCTGATGTTTTCCATCACTGCCGGCAAACAAGCGCTGGAATCATGATCTCATGCACCTGCCCCGGTTCTTCATCGACCCCAGGAATCTCCCCGCTGGAGCGCGGGCTTCAGCCCGCCCGTCGTTGAAACCGTCCCAAGCGTTTTTTTCCGCACTGGGGTGTGCCCTCGCCCTGCTCACCACCCCGGCCTGCGGCAAGCGCCATGGCAGCCCCACTTGGAACAGCCCGGGCGACTCCGCGTCGCCCGCTGCGACCCTCCCCGCCGCGCGCCCGAAAACCACCGTCAAAAGGGCGTCCGCTGGCACTGATGACACCACGTCCGGGCTGCGCCTCGTAGCCTACAACGTGGAGAACTGGCTGACGATGGACCGCAGCCACGACCACACGGATGCCAAGGGCGTATCGAAGCCCGCGGCGGCAAAGCGCGCGGTGATCCAACTGCTCAGCCACAATGCTCCCGATGTGCTCGGGGTTTGCGAGATCGGCAGTCGCGACGATCTTGCAGAGTTGCAGTCGGCGCTCAAAGCCAGCGGCGTTGAGTTGCCCCACTTGTATTACACCGGCGGCGGCGACGAGCTGCGCCATCTCGGCTTGCTCTCGCGCTTTCCCATCACCAGCACCACGACCCCGCCCGCGGCGGAGCTGGACTTCAAGCTCAATGGCAGCGCCTACACGATGAACCGCGGCATTCTCGATGCCACCATCCAAGCCAACGGCAAACCCTATCGCTTGGTAGGCGTGCATCTCAAATCCAAACGCGAGGTGGCCGACGGCGACCAGGATGCCATCCGCCTGTGCGAGGCACGGGTGCTGCGCCATCACGTCGATGCCATCCTAACAGCCGATCCCGGCGCCCGCCTGATCGTTTACGGCGACTTCAACGACACCCGCGCCAGCGCGGCGCTCAAGATCGTCACCGGCAACTCCGGCGATGCCACCTGCCTCACCCCCATCCCGATTCACGACAGGCAGGGAGAGCGCTGGACCCATTTCTGGGCACTCCAGGACATCTACTCGCGCTTCGACTTCATCACCGTCAGCCAGAGCCTCAGGCACGAGGTGAATGCCACAACGTCGCGCGTCATCGACGACCCGGAGTGGATCGACGCGTCCGACCACCGCGCCCTGCTGGCCGTTTTCAACTGATCTCCCTAACATATACAACACCAACCCCAATCCACCATGTCAAACAAACCACTCAATGTCGGTCTAGTCGGAGGAGGCAAAGGCGCCTTCATCGTGCATCCCCATCAAAAGGCCATCCTGATGGACGGCACGCGCCGCATCGTCGCCGGCGCGCTATTCCCCGATCCGAAAGTCGCGCTGGAAGAGGCGTCCAACTGGCCCTATCCGATCAAGGGTTACGGTTCCTACGACGAGATGATCGCGGCCAACGCGACGGCGCCGCCGGCCGAGAAGCTTGACTACATCCTCATCGTCACGCCCAACTTCGTCCACTACGATCCGGCGATGAAAGCCATGAAGGCGGGCATCGCGGTGTTCTGCGAGAAGCCGCTGTGCCTCAATCTCAAGGAGGCCACCGACCTGGTGCGCACCTCGCAGAAACTCGGCGTGCCCTTCGGCGTGGCACACACCTATCTCGGCCATTGGACCAGCCGCCTGAGCCGCTACATCGTGCAAAGCGGGTTGTTAGGTGATGTCCGCTGGGTGGACAGTTATTATATCCAGGGCTGGCTCGCCACCAAACTGGAGGCCACAGGCCAACAGCAGGCGAGCTGGCGCGTCGATCCCAAGCGTGCCGGCGGCTCGGGCTGCGGCGGCGACATCGGCACCCACGCGCTGATGCAACTGCGCTACGTCACGGGCCTGGAGGTCGCGCAGGTTTCCGCACAAATGGAAACCTTTGTCGAAGGCCGCCAACTCGACGACCACTTCACCATCTATTGCAAGCTGAGCAACGGCGGCAAGGCCCTGGTGCGCGCCTCGCAAATCTGCATCGGCCACAAGAACGATTTGGGCATCGCCATCTCCGGCACCAAGGGCACCCTGCGCTGGCGCCAGGAAGACCCGGAATGCCTGACCATCTGCCTGCCCGACCAACCCGATCGCATCTATTGGCGCGGCGCGGTGTCCCCCGGCGACGGCTTCCTGCCCAAGACGCTGCCCGCCGACTTGTTAGCCGAGTCCACCCTGCCGCCCGGCCATCCCGAGGCGTTCCATGATGCCTTCGCCCGCCTTCACCGCTGCTTCGAAGCGGATGTGCGCAAATGGCAGGCCGGCAAGAAGTTCACCTCCGACGGCAGCAAGTACGCCAACGTCGAGGACGGCTGGACCGGCATCGCCTTCATCGAAACCTGCGTCAAGAGCAGCAAGAAAAAGGGTGCCTGGGTCGCCATGCCGAAGAAGATCTAGCCATGATCTTCCAATGCCCCCGCTGCGACATGCAGCTCAAAGTCGGACCTGAGTTGGCGGGTCAGGTCGTCCATTGCCCGGGTTGCCGGGTGCGGATGCAAATCCCCAGCGACGTGCCGGCGGGTGGCGACGGCGAACTCGAAGCTTCAAGCGCCCCTGCCAGCCGTGGCTCGGTGGGGGCGTTTCGCTCGGTCGAGCGACGTGGCTGGAAGGAAGCGGA
>TBL_comb47_HYPODRAFT_10008751_pt1 | contig 10272 bp, 6 predicted proteins | sample TroBogypolimnion_40_FD_10682 | JGI IMG/M metagenome (IMG submission 10682)
CTGGTAAATGTTTGACCAGTTAGGGCTGCGTTATTAACAGTAATGCCATTGGCTGTTGCACCCAAATTGACTGTAGTAAAGCCAGCACGAGTGAAGTTAGTACCGAAAGTTTCAGTATTTGTACCAGAGGACGCCAAAGTCAAAATTTCCATATTAGAAACTTGACCTAAAGAAAGGTCAGCGTTACCAGCAGAAGCATCTGCGCCGCTCAATACGATAGTGTCAGTACCATTACCACCAGTGATCGCAATAGCAGCTGACGTGTAGCTTAAACCAGCAACAACCAATGTATCGTTAGCATTACCAAAACTAACGGTACTTGTAGAGGCAGCACTTTCAGTAAGAACCGTTACGCCAGAGCTACCAGTAAAGGAAGTTAAATTAGCACCTACAACAGCACCCAAAGTACCGGTTAAGCCTGAGGCGTTAACTTGACTTGCCAAAATAGTCGCTGCAGAAGAGCCTAATACCGTTAAATTCCCAGAGCCGCCTAAAGTGATTACTCCTGCATAGTCAGTTGACATCGTATCAGTGCCGACAGCAGTCACCGCAGCGGTACCGTAGCCACCTAAGATACTCAGAGCTGCAGTAGAGTTATTTAGAGTCAAACTCATCGTAGAGGTGCCGCTTACCTTACCAGAAGCTCCAGAAAGAGTAACTGCATTACCGGCATCAGAGCTAATTGAAATAGCAACATTAGCATCTTGGATACCCTGAACAGTTTGGGAACCTGCAAGATTAATCAAATTCAGATTTGTTACGCCACTAGAATTTGTCAAATCTAAAGTTGCAGCAGCGCCCTCATTTTGAAGATTAATTGTTTGAATATTTTTGATCAAACCAGGTTTAACTGTTGAACCAGCAGTTAAGTCAATATTAAGTGTATTTGTGCCGGACCCACCTGTTAGGTAGTCTGAATTGTTTAAGGTATTCACACCTGAGCTATTCAAACCAGCATTGAAAGTATTGTTTGCAACAGTTGCGGTAAAGATATCTGTACCGGCAGTCAAGGTCCATGCAGAAGCAGGAGCGCCAGAAGCTAATGTGTACCAACCCACGTTACCTACTGTTGAGGCATAAGTGCCAGCAGCAGCAGCGGCGGCTGTGAAGTTAGAGGCACCAGCACCCCAGAAGGTGTCAGATTGTATAGACGAAGATTCTAAAGTATTAACCGCTGTCAAAATCGCAACGCCCTTATTAGTAGGGTTCTGATTCAACAAAAGTGTGACGTAAGCGGTAAATTGAGTGTACTGGGCAGAGGAAGATGCCCATCCAGCTGTTGCAGCAACGTTTAGAGTAACGGTTGCAGCAATCTGCGCATTTGTTTGGCCGCCAAACACTGCAGGGTTAGCAACGATCGCATTCATGTATGCATCGGCTGAATTACCAGCTCCGCTTTCCCAGGCCAAAATTTGGACCATGGTTGGGTAATCAATAGCCATGCCAAAAACGGCGCCAGCAAAAGACTGCATTTGATTAGCAGGCGTTGGTATGTATTGGGTTGTCATTGCTTTTTTTCCTCTTTGTAAAGAATTCTTTGAATACTGCGAACCACATTTTTCAAATGATTATAACGATAAATCCAAATTTTAAGCGCTTAAAAGCCCTATTGCCGACAATTTTAAGCTCAGTATTAAGTTAACTACACCATGCGATCATAATTGAAAACACCAAATATAAGCAGCTTTATTGATAAAACTAGAGAAGACCCCTAGGCTTATGCAAAAAAACAACACCTATTTTGCTGTTTTTCATCCAAATGCTACCGATTTCCACCTACCCCTGTAATTAAGTGTCGCACACCCCAAAACCCAGTAAAGCGGATGCAAAAAAATCGGCTAATGATCTTACTTGAGTCCATTTTACGAGATTGAAAATCTGCATTCTCGCCCGCCAAAGCTGAATTGATCGATATTTGCACTTTTTTAGTGCAAATAATCTGTTTTCGTGGGCATAAAACTGCGTTTTTTAACTATTGGGGCACACTTTTTGCAAACTAACCCCATTCATGAATAGACATAAGGCTAAATCCAGCGTCCTTCTCATCACTTGAGTCATTACCCAGTCTTTACCCCAAAGTCCATCACGCCAAGACTTGTGTAATGCCGCCGAAGATTTAATCAACATCAATTAAACAAACCGACGAAAGGCCTTACTGCTTTCTAGGTTCAATCAAGCAATACACCGAATACAGAATGTGCAAGGGACTTTTCAGTAAAACAAAAGCAGTTTTTTCCTACGTTACACCAATCGCAATCGAGAAGATTTCATCAAAAAATCAAACCATGCCCAGCCCTGCCATGCCCATGGTGCTTGATGCAGAACCTCTTCTAAAAATTCAAAGTACGAGACCAAAATGTTTTGCTCGCCAAATTTTTCTAGCGTACCCAGTGATTTGCATTGCAAAACCCACCCTTGCTTAGGATGGGGATACGCAATCGCTGCATACACCGGTGGTTGTGCTTGCGATGCAAGACGCAATACGCTGGAGCCGACTTTAATCTGTCGATTCAATAAATGAATTGGCTCTAAGGTGCTAGTAGGGTCCCAGTTATCGCACAGCACAGCAACGCAATCATGTTGTGCAAGCGCTGTTTTAATTCCCTGAACAAGTTCTTTTTTTTCATCGGTAAAAAAATATTGGCCACCGCGAAAATGATGCTCACTACCCCCGTTAATTAAACGTGTATAAGCCCCCATAACAGCAAGATCAGGTGCATTCTTTTCGGAAGCGGCCACCACATTAATGCGCAAACCCGCCATCGCCAAAATGACAAATAATGTGTGGTGATGAAAGCTGTGATAGGTGAGCAATAGGCCGCCCGTTTTGACTAATTGGGAAAACACTTCGGGCTGAATAACATGTACTTGCTCTGAAGAAAATTGCCGCGTTAATTTTGGATAATCAAAGACAGTTAATGCAAACTGACCATAGCTTTGAGCCCAGAGCTGGCTGTCGTTTTTGGCTTTTTTAGCATCTACTCCCAAGGCCTCTTGCATATGCGCCGCCACTTGCGCTTGATCAAACGACCAGGGGCTTAACTGCGCACTGATCATCCGCGCTAAACGCAACTTCCAACACCCAGGCAATGGCAATTGATGCAGACACTTTATTGCCCGAAAAAAACGAAGATGCTGGGCAGTAAATTGTTCTGCGTTGGGATTCATAAAGGACCATCGCTCCAACAATGTGGAAGGCTTACCAAACCTAATGCTAAGTTTTCTTGGGTCACATCTAAACGTGTATGACGCTCTTGCGCTTCATAGACATGAATACCACTTTCGCACATTAAGTATACCGATACATAACAAGTACCCTTTAAAAAATAACAAGGGTCATAAACCAAAGTGGCACAACCCTCCCCGAGTGCATTACGTGTTAAAGATAGTTGATCCATCAAGGTGCTAGTGCTAGTGATATCCATACCATTGGCGCCATGAATAATGACCAATACTGTAGGGGTTGGCACATTCGGATCGCTTGCAAACTCCACTTTAATGTGTACGCAACTGTGCTCGTTTTTGACCGCTAAAGTTCGCCCCGTTTGCTCATCGCACGTAACCGTAATAGCCCGAATTTGGGCATGACCAGTCACACTGCTAGGACCTATTGAGATAGCCTTAGAAGCCGAGATTTCTGGGATATCCCGGGTTTTAATATCCAACCATTCACGATAAGCAGTCACCACTTGCGCTGCCGGCCCCATAGCTTTAACTTGGCCCTCATGCAACCACAAGGCCTTTTCACAGAGCGCCTCTACTTGATAAAGGGCATGAGAGCAAAACAATAAGGTAACTCCCTTTTCTCGCAATTCTTGAATACGGGCAAAAGATTTGCGTGCAAACTCACCATCTCCCACTGAAATTGCTTCATCAATCACTAAAATTTGTGGGTCAATACTGCTCGCTATCGCAAAGGCTAAACGGACATACATACCGCTAGAATAAAAACGAACAGGTTGATCTAAGTGCTGGCCAATATCTGCAAACTCAATAATGCTTTGCAAGCGCGCATTCGTTTGCGCTTCACTTAAACCCAAAATAGCCGCGTTCATGTAGATATTTTCTCGGCCCGTAAAGTCAAGATTAAAGCCGGCGCCTAACTCCAATAATGGGGCGATACGACCATGAACAGATAAGCTGCCGTGGGTTGGGGTAACGGTTTGACAAATCAGCTGCAATAGCGTGGACTTGCCAGCACCATTTTGCCCAATAATGCCTAGTGAATCCCCCTTAGCCAAATCAAAACTCACCCCTTGCAAGGCGTGGAATACCTGAGCTTTTCCAGAAAGACCAAACAAAAGATGTTGCAAGCGTTGGCGGGCATTGGTATAAATAAAATAATCTTTACCAAGATTATGGGCATGCAACATCAGATTAGAGGACATCGGCAAATCCACTGCGCAAACGAGTAAAAACCCATATCCCAGCCGATGCCATGACCAAGCTAGCACCCATTTCCATTAACCAGGGCATAAACGAAGGCCATACTCCCAAAAACAAAGCGGCGCGAGTTTGCTCAACTACCTCAGACAAGGGATTTAAAGCCACCCAATTTTGCAACCAACTCGGCAGCGCGCTGATCGGATAAAAAATGGGGCTAAGAAATTGCAAAACGCTGACGGCCAACCCCAACATTTGACCAATATCGCGAACAAATATGCCAATGGCCGACAAAAACCAAGACAAACCCAAAAGCCAAATCACCAATGGCAACCAAATGATAGGTAATGCACACCAAGACCAAAAAATACCGATACTATAAGCAACACAACATAACAATAAAGTCAGCCCAGGGAGCATGAACATCAAAGAGGAGCCAACATTTATCCATGCCAATATCTCCAATGGAAAGCGCAACTTTTTAACCAGATTGGGCTGCTCTAATAACAAATTTGGCGCCCGCAAAACTGTCTCTGCAAAAAAATTAAACACCACCAAGCCAGCAAAAAGCTGCAATGCAAAATCAAGGTTATTTTCCTCGCCAGAACCCCAGCGCATTTTAAAAATCACTCGAAATACCACGCTGTAAACTGCTAACATCAATAGTGGAGAAAGTAAGCTCCAAAAGATTCCTAATACGGTTCCTTGATAACGCGCTTGAACTTGACGACGCACAAACTTGCTTAGCAAATAACGATCGACCCACGGGGAGAAGGAACGGATTGTGGCACCATTTAATTTACTTTTATCGATCATAAATTGATTGTAATTGCAATTAAGCCGTATTATTAAAGCTCTAAAGGCCAAGTTGCGACTAAAATTGTCAATAATCTAGCCCTTCGGCACCTAGTTGCCAATAAGCAGTCCGCCCCTTATGACCAACACCTCTTTACCTTATGTCTCAATACTGATTCGCAGCATCAATCGACTCGAGCTGTTACAAAAAACATTAGATAGTGTCGCCTTACAAACCTGGCCACATATCAAGGTCTTGGTGATTGCCGCCGTACCAGATCATGCGCCACTAGAAGCGCAATGCGGCCCTTTTAGCTTAGAACACATTCCAACAGACCAGGAATTGCATCGTTGTGATGCAGCCAATCGTGGCTTAGAGTATGCCCAAAGTGATTTCCTACTTTTGTTGGATGATGACGATCGTCTAGCACCAAATCATGTCGAAAAACTGGTAACGGCCTTACTAAATTCACCCGAACAATTGGTTGCCTATAGCGACTATGAATTGGTGGATCCAGAAGATCGAGTGCTAAGCACAACCTTGGGCCTGTTGGAATACAGTCATACGCGCCTATATGCAGGAAATTGGATCCCCCCATTTGCCGCCCTCTTTAGTAAAAAACTGGTGTCCCCTTTGGGCTGTCGTTTTGATCGTAATCTAGATTTATTTGAAGATTGGGATTTTTGGTTGCAAGCAGCACAACATGGCGACTTTATCTATGTCCCCGGAATTTCAGGCCAATATTTAGTACATGCTAGCTCAGGCATTCATCAAATTACCCCTTTTACAAGCCCAGAGCATCAACATCTTTATCAAAAATGGTCTCAGCACTGGACCAATGCTCAATTGTGCGAATTCATGCGCTGTACCTGGCGCTATTTTGAATTACATGGTCAAACACAGCGCCAAAAAATTCAGCTCAACTCGCTGGAGCTGCAGTACCAACAACTTCAATCCCACTACAGCAATCTACTGGACCACTACAGCAATCTACTGGAGAGTCGCAGTTGGCGTATTACCAAACCACTGCGATTTTTAGCGCACCAAATACGCTTTGTCAAAATTTCGCTCAATCGATTCTTGATTACCCAAAATAAACTTAAAAAAATTATTCCCTTTTTAAAAGAATTTGGCCTAATGGCGATTTGGCATCGCCAAACACATTCTCGAGCGGATCGTCAACCAACTGTAAGTGAATATGCTCAGTGGATTTCTCAAAATGAAATTTCGCCATCCCAATATTCACTGCTTGAAAATGCAGTGCGAAGCTGGTCTAGCAAACCTCTAATTTCCGTAGTGATGCCAACACATAATTCGGATATCGACATACTGAAAAAAACGATTGAGAGTGTACAAAATCAAATTTATCCCCATTGGGAATTGTGTGTATCAGATGATGCCTCGACTTGCACTGAGCTCAAAAACTACTTAAGTGAAATAGCAGCTCAAGATCCGCGTATCTTCGTCACTTTTCGCTCTGAAAATGGCCACATTTCACGCGCATCTAATAGTGCATTAGCCCTTGCGCATGGGCAATTTATAGCCTTGTTAGACCATGATGACCTACTGCATCCGCTTGCATTGTGGTATGTGGCTAAAACGATCACAGAACACCCAGATGCGGGCATCATCTATTCCGATGAGGATAAAATTAACCTGCAAGGTCAGCGCTGTGAACCGTACTTCAAATGCGACTGGAATCCTGAATTATTTCTAGCCCAAAATATGGTTAGTCATCTAGGATGTTACAAACGCAGTTTGATTAATGAAATTGGTGGCTTTAGAGAGAAGCTAGAAGGCTCACAAGATTATGATTTAGCCCTGCGTGCTAGCGAATTACTGCAAGCCAAGCAAATTATTCATATCCCGCAGGTACTCTATCACTGGCGCATCATCCCTGGCAGCACAGCGCAAAGTATTGAAGCTAAGCCATATGCGCTAAATGCAGCTAAGTTGGCGATTCAAGAGCATCTTGAGCGACAAGGTCTTGATGCTAAAGTCCTAAAGGCAGATGCGGCCCCTGTATTTCATCGCACTCAGTTTAGCTGCCCTTACCCTGAACCTAAGGTCAGCATTCTGATTGCAACAACTGAAATTTCAAAAAACTTGGAGCATTGCATCAACTCTGTTTTAAATCATACCTATTACAGCAATCATGAAATTATTGTAATTTACTTTGGCGCTCATACCACTCACGAGCTCTCAAGCACCCAACAGACTTATCTGCGAAATGTACAACTCATTCAAACTGATGTTGACTCTGTATCTCTTGCTCTTAACCAGGGCGCCCTAAAAGCGAGTGGCCAATTTTTATGTTTTTTGCACCCTCAACTTCGCATCCTAAAGCCAATCTGGCTCAATGAAATGATCAGTTTCGCAAACCAAGCCGCCATTGGTCCAGTTGGAGCAAGAGTGTGGTACAGCAACAAGACTTTGGCGCGAGGAGGCATGATCATTCAAAGAAATGGTTCGATACATCATGCTTTTGAACACATTCCATCCTTTGATATTGGCTACTGTGCTAGGGCTGTCTTGCACCAATCTTATAGTGCGGTTAGCAGCGATTGCATGGTTGTCAAAAAATCACTGTTTGAGCAAATACAAGGATTTGCTCTCCTCCACACTCAGGAAGTGGGTGATGTGGATTTCTGTTTACGCCTAAAAGAGATCGGCTACCGAACAGTTTGGACCCCTTATGCTGAATTGCAATTTACTAAAAAATTTACCCAACTCAAGACAACTCAAGACAACTCAACATCTCAAATCTTGCAAGTTCGTTGGCCTCAATACGTTGCCCATGACCCCGCATACTCCCCGAACTTATCATCGGACAATGCAAATTTTGAGACAAACCTAGAGCTTGCACTGCCTCAGAGAGAACATTAAAGTGGTTGGTGCAAAAGCGCCTGATGCAAGTTGACGCGTTCAGCATCACTGATTTTAAATGCTGCAGCTTGCTCAATCCCAACATTTTTTAAATGTACATAAAACTCAAAGCCTACTGTCTCCGTAATTTCCAAAACTTGGAATGGCAACAAATCTAGTAGATTTAGCTCTGCCAAAATCAATTTAAAAGCTGGGGCAGTCAATAAAGAGATATGGGTATCACAATAGGGCTCTGGATCTTGCAAGCGGTCTAATAACCCTTGATAGCAAGATTGCAAAGGATCTCGGAACGATAAATGGTGATTTTCACTTAACAAAAAGGGGCTCACACCATCCAGACAATAAGCACCAGTGGCAAAAATTTGAAAGGGGCTAGGACGCGTTCGCTCCTCAAGAAAATATTGCAAAAAGTCGGCTGTACGAGTAAGACCACCAAAGCGGTCAAAAGTCCCTCGCTTATCTGGAATCGCCATGCTTAATATGCCACCTGACTTTAAGACGCGCGCGCAGGCCTGCAAGAAACGTAAGGGGTCTGGTAAGTGCTCAAAATTATGAGAAGAAATAATATAGTCATACGCCCCTAAGCGACCCAGGGTCTCAACCGCTTTATCTATCTCCACAGCGGATGACAAAATATCAACTTCTTCAATGGCCTGGACATAAGCACTAACTAAAGGGTCTTGCAAACACTTTTGTCGAAGAGTATGCACGTCAAAAATATCCAATACCTCTACTTGATACCCCCTTTTTTTAGAAATTAGCGGGTGGCACCAAGGCGCAATCTCTATCCCTCTAGCCCAAGGCGTTACATATTTTAAGATTATTTCCTCGCGCGACAAAGCTTGCGACAAACTTGAAGATTGCACAGGCAAAGGCTTAAGCCTAGAGCGCAACTTCAAAAGTAAATGATTTAAGCGGCTAACTTGCGTTAGCGCAAAACTAAGAAAATGTTTTTGGATTAAGTTTAAACATTTACGCATTGGTATGGTCATTCGCCTTAGAAAAGTTTGATATTAAACGCACCTTAACTCAAAGTACATCAAGAGCATAAGAATATTTTTTATTAAGTTTTTCTCAACAAAATAACACTCAGAACTAATTTTAAAGTTTGCTTACTTGGCTTGAGCTGAAATGGGGCCTTTTTAATAGCTTAATATAAACTTCATACCGTCAAAACAAGAAAATAATTCATCCGCAACCACTTAGTAAAACCCTACTAAAGTAAGGAAACTGCTCCCATTTTTCCAATCCAACCGTGGTACGCAGCTTTTAATAACACTATCAAAGCACCTCCAATAGACCCCTTGCTCGTGTAACTATAAAAAATAATATAGATCGGAATTTTCACCCCAACGGTAAAACGCCAAGCAAAACTAAGAGAACTATTACGCACCAAATAGCAGGCATTACGAACAATGTAGTAATTTCGAGTCTCACTATGTAAGTTAATTGTCTTATTTCCGACCCGCACACATTCATCACCAATACTATGGCGCATGATTACATTAGGGGCTACATAATTTACATAACCCCGCTGTTGAGCGCGTAAGCCCCACTCCACATCCACCCAATCAATAAAGAGTTTTTCCAACATGGGTCCGACCATGCGCATTACCTTGGCACTAATTAAAGAGCCTGAAGAAATGATGTAATCCGTTGGAATTGGCTGACCCCAGTTGCGAGGATAATGAACTGCTTTCACCCAAAATGTCCCAGTGCGAATAACGGGAGAAAGAACTTGACTTTTTTCATCCAAAATTGCCGGTCCAATCGCCCCCACTTGCTCTCCTTGCTTTTCTACTTGAAAACGAGCCTGCAATAGTCCAGCAACTAAATTAGAAGGTGGATAACTGTCTTGATCAAAAAAAAGAATTTCCTCGCAAGAGGCCTTTAATGCCAATTCGATACCAATATTTTGCGCTTTGGCAATTCCATAATTAGAGCCTAATGGTTGATAATCGATTTGACCGCCAAAAGATTGAAGCCAGGCGGCGTTAAACCAGGCATTAACGCCAACACCTTCTGCATTTAAGGGTGTGTTATCAATTAAATAGATCTGATCAACTTGAGGTATCAGATTTTTCAAAACACGCAGCAAGAGCACCTCTTGCGGCTGATAGGTCACGACGATCGCAGCAATAGACATATGATTTTATATTCTATTAATTAGCACAGCAAACCACAGGCCTAAATTACCCAAGAGGGTT
>TBL_comb47_HYPODRAFT_10008754_pt1 | contig 10269 bp, 19 predicted proteins | sample TroBogypolimnion_40_FD_10682 | JGI IMG/M metagenome (IMG submission 10682)
TGTAGTGTATCTTTTGGTCGTGGCGTTGGTTACGACATTGTAGAATATATGCCACCTACTGAAATAGCTGAAATATCTGCTACTAAAATTCGTGAACAAATGAAATAATAGTATATCGTAGATGAAATATAGTAGTTCATTTTATTATGACTTAGATTTTGCTGAAAACGCAGAAAAATGGGTGAAAGATTTATTTAGTAATGGTTTTAAAGTAGAAGTTAAGTCAGATAGGATGGCTTCTAAAACGGGTAATATATATATAGAAGTATATTCAAGAGGGCAAAAATCAGGAATTAGTACAACACAAGCAGATTATTGGATATATAGATTAGATGATTTAGATATAGCAATTATCATATCTACTAAAAAATTAAAAGAAATAATCAAATTTCAATTTAATGGTAAATTTGTTGCTGGTGGTGATAATGATACTTCTAAAGGAGTATTAATACCAATTAATTTACTAATGAATAAATGATATTATGGAACAAAAAGATTTTCAAAAAGAAATATCTAATTGTAAAAATAAAGCTATTGAGTTGTTTCTTTATCACTACCAATTAATATTTGATGGCTTTAGGTCAAGCGAATCTGCTAAAGAAGATGCTAAAAAAGCTGCATTATTCACTGTGGATGAAATGTACTTTACTCTTTACAATTATTTAAAATCAAAGAATGAATTACATCATGCGTATCAAGAATTTGCTGATTTAGAAGAATTGAAAATACAAATTAAATCTTTATAAAATGCCATTGATAAAAAGACATTTTGCCAAAACAATTAGTTATCGACTCACCAGCACAACAATAGGTTTTTTAACAATGTGGGCTGTAACAGGTAGTATTACAGTAGGTGCTGCTTTTGGCGGTATTGAGTTGCTTTTCAAACCATTTATTTACTTTTGTCATGAAAGAATATGGTACAAATACATAAAATATGGTCTAAAAGATGAAAAAGAATAACAAAAAACTAATAAAATATACCATTTTTGCAATACTATCTTTACTTACATTTTTATATTCATGTAGTAAAGAACTGCTCATTCCCGCTATTTTTGCTATTGTCATGTTTAATGTTTTTATAAAAGAACTTGCTGAAGTAAGCTATAATGACATAGAAGAATAAAATAATTCTACTTTTTGCGTATCTTTTGCTAAAGAAATAATTAGCACATCTACTCTTTTTATCGTTATTGTCTAATTTTATCGTAATTTTTATTAATGTACAATAATCGAGGGCATAATCATGACTGATATTGAAAGCGTAAAAATTGAACTAAAGGACTTATCAAGTGAAATGAAAGACCTTAGTTCAAGATTTAACAAGTTGGAAACTAAGATTAATGAGTTATATAACTCTATTGTGGGTAATCAAAAACTTGGCTTTTACGGTTTAGTTGAAAGAGTAGAAGATTTAGAAACATTGACTAAGAAATTAACTACTCTAATACAGAATTTGAAGAATAGAGCCATAGGCTTTTCTTTAGGTTTTGCTTCGATATTCACTATATTATATGAAGTAGTAAAATATAAATTTTTTAAATAATGTCAATAGATAAAAAAAAGGTTTTAATGATAGCCGCAATAGGAGTTCCATTAATAATTGGTGGTTATCTTATTTACAAATCGTTATTTGCTCAAAAAGCGGGTAATGGTAAGACTGACATACCTAAACCTAAGCCAAATCCTACACCTACGCCTACACAATCTGACTATCCTATTCAACAAGGTAGCAAAGGTGATTTAGTGAAAAATTTACAAGTATTGTTAAACGCAGCCGGTGCTTCACCTGCATTAGTCGTTGATGGCATATTTGGCTCTAAAACATTAGCAGCTTTACAACAAATAGGTAATAGAACAAAAGTTACTGATGAAAGTGATTTCAATAGTTTAAAAAATGATATTAAATCTCAAAACGCAGCAGCTAATTTGCAACAAAATAATTTAGATTATGGTTGGGACTTGTTAGATGATTATAATAATACTAACAATACAGCATCAAGTCAAGTTAATTTTTATGACAATGTTGTATTAACTCAAATTACTCAAAATCTTGATGGTACTTGGAAATTAACATCAAATACAATAACAGTACCTTATGGTAATTACCCGATGAGTCAATATATTTATGAATCTATGTTAGCTGATGGTTCTTTGAGAATACAAGTCATAGACCCGATAACAGGTGCTAATCAAGGTATGTATTCAACTAATGCTAATTTATCTTTAGCAAATATTGTTGGCTTTACTCAATAAAATTTAAACAATGGCAGACGAAAAATCAACATCAACGACAACTAAAGTAATTATAGGCGTAGCATTATTGTTAGGTGCATATTGGTTATATAGAAAATTATTTGTGCATCAACCATCAACAGTTGTAACACCTTCAGATGCAACAAGTGGCACACCCACAACGTCAAATACGACAAGTGGTAGTTCATCTATTACGACATCGCCATTAACTTCCGTAGTTCCTACTGTTGCATCAAGTAGTTCAGCAGGTTCAGCAGCATCACAAAATACGATGCCTGTGCCTGTTTTACCTTCAGGTCAACCTGCTACACCCGTAAGTACAACGTCATCAGGGTATGTTGCTCCTATCGTACCTGTTGCACCCGTAAGTACAACGTCATCAGGGTATGTTGCTCCTATCGTACCTGTTGCACCCGTAGCACCAATTACATTACCGCAACCTTCAACACAACCTATTACTTTTCCAAGCAATCCGCCTGTTGAAACATTCCCTGCTGTTGCAGCTCCGCCTGTTACTTTTCCTACTACGGATGTTGCTGCACAAAATAATGTATCTTATAGTGAAAGGCAGATGAATATAAATAATATTGTGTGTACTACTGATAGTAATGGGATTATACAAAATACTTATTCAAGCTTTAATCAAACTTTATTATCAGATTATATAAATCAATTTGATGTTACTTCAGATGAATTATCAACTGCTAGAGATTATTGTTTATCTAGTGGTATGACACCAATAGTTTCAAGCCCTGCATCACAACCTGTTGTTATGCCTGCACCTATTTTGCCTTCTTCTGATGTTACAAATATTCAGTATGATAGCATGGGTCAACAAATTCAATCTTTCATTTAATATTTTAAAAAAATGTTATGGATAAAGAAAGTTTATATAAATTAGGATTGATGCTTGGTGGTGGTTTCTTAGCTTTTTTGATAATTAAGTCTATAATGCCTTTATCTACACCTGCTTCTGCTTCATCTACTTCAACGACTACAAAGTCTTATAGTGGTGATGGTGTTACAATTACAGATAAAGACAAAGAAAATGCAGAAATTGTAATGATGGCTTATGTAATGGCTATGCAAAATGGCGAAGATGCAAACACATTAGCAACTCTTAACAAAGAAACAATGAATGAGTTTGGTCTTAGATGCTATCAAACTAAAAGTGGTGAATTTGTAGTTGCCAACAAAACAGGTGCAGAAGTATTAAAAGCATAGTAATAAATGTCTGTTATCAATGCACAAGTTATCAATCATAGTCAACCTGCTGTATCTGTTGGTATAGATAACGGTGGGAGTGGCAGCGTTGTGCCTGTAACATACAATCAATTACGAAATTCATTAGGTAATCATAACTATAATGTAGATAATATTTACATATACGCACAAGACTACAATCAATTATCGGGTTCTATTTATTACAATATTTTCGATGGTAATGGCAATGTTACAAACTATTCAGTAATATCTGCTTTAGACCCTTATCAGAATACAACAGCAATAAACATAGATACAAAAAAAATGCCTGTACCTGTTGTTTTTAACGGTAATTCAAGCGTTTCTGCTATTATTCAAGCAAATGAGTATTTACAAATAACATTTTCAACAAAAAGAGTTACACAATCATTTGGGATGAATTTGATTAACTTTGCTGACATGAATAAACTTACGAATAGTAACTTCTTTGAAAATTATGGTTCATCAATTAAAGATATTATGGAATATAATAAAGACGTTAAAAATGAGCAACAATTACCAGATGCTCAATTATCTTTCAACGGTGCAAATATGGGTCAAGTTTCTTTCGTTAAAGAAACAAAATCTAAGTCTAAAAATATTAGATTTTTAGCGACTACTTTAATTATTGCTACTTTAGGTGTATTTTTGTTAAAGAAAAAATAGAATCAATGAGTTTAGCAGATGTAGATATAAACCTTACCATTCAAAATAATACAAACTATCCACAACGTATTAACATCATGGGTAGCCCGTATAACCCATTAGATACATCAAATGCTACAACAGAATATAGATGGGATATTACTACTGCTTTAAGTAGTGCTAACACGATGATTATACAATACAAAGGCGTAAATCAGACTTCTTTTACGAATTATCAACAAAGTATTCAATCTAATATCACATCACTTCTAACTGCGTTAAATGCTTTAAATATAGGCTATTTTACTTCTTATACATCAGGTGGCTCTACTTATGTAAGTACATACAATCAAAATTATGTTTTCGGGCAATTAAACGTATATAATTCAACAGGAAGCACACCGACAGCGTTGTATGACTTTTATCAAAGTGCTTATTATGCTAATAGTAATACAAGTGTAGCCGATTTGAGTGGTAATGGCAATAATGCAACACCAACTTTAGGCACAGGAACGGGTGTTCCTACAACACTTGGTAATGGTGGTGGTTATTATAATTCAGCGACTTTACCGTATGACTTGTCAATACCTTCTCAATCTACGGGTACTCAATATGCTTTACAACTACCAACTTCATTTCAATTCGCTGGAGTTCAACCTTATACATTAATGGCTTGGTTTCAAAGTAGTGGAACGACATTCGGTACAGATTCTTTTCAAGGTATCGTTGGTGCAGAAGGTCGCAATGGAGTACCAATAGGATATAGCTTTGATATTCAGTATATCGGGGGTGTATATAGTCTTACTCATCAAAGATGGGCTAATTCAACTAACGTACAACAAAACTTATATTTGAATTTTGGCTCTACATTACCATCATTTGCTGCGAATACATGGTATTTCGCTATGGCTGGTTATGATGGCTCTAATATGTACTTAGCTGCTTACGTTGGTGGCAATCTATACACAACCCAAATAGCTAATACTTATAGCTTAGATGCAAGTCCTCTATGGAATGCCTTTATAGGTCTGCGATACAATAACTTTCTGAACGGTCTATTAGGTTATGTATCAATTTACAATAATTTTCAAGGATTTAGTATATTTACAAATGTCTATAACTCTACAAAATCACGTTATGGCTATTAATCTCAATTTTTTAAAGACAGCATTGTTTATTATAGTATCACTATTTTTACTTTATTTTGCTGCTTTTTGTTTTTACACAATCGTTTATCACGCTGCACAGCATCATTCGATACAATATTTTGGTACTCCAAGCGTTGATACAGTAGGTTCTATTTTTAACGAAGATGGAACATGGACTTTAAAAGATGGCACTATATGGGATGGTAGATAAATGAATAAATAAATTTCGACTTTCATAAATTAATAAATCAGCAACCCATGACTAAAAAAACCAAAGACGAAGTAACTAAAATCGTTACAGAAAATTGGATGTTAAAAACCGCACAAGAGATAAGTCAAATGTGTGGATTGACAGTTGATTCTGTTAGAAAAAAAGCGTATAAACTCAATTTGCCTAAAAAACCAGCTCATTTTAAAAGTAAAATTGAAGGTCACGAAGCATTACAAGAAGAAACAAGTAAAGTAGGCATACCTATCGAAGATGTAAAGCATTATTGGTACAAAGGTGAACATTTTTCAATTTTTGCTAAAAATAAAGAAATTGGCTTTGAAGAAATAAAAAATGAAATTATTGAGTCTGTGATGGCTCATGCACCTAAATATCCTAAAATTGCTTACCCGAAATACAAAGATGCTCATTTGTTTGTAATTTCTCCTGCTGATGTCCACATAAATAAATTGTGTTCAGCATTCGAAACAGGCGATGAATATACAATACAAATAGCAGTTGAAAGAGTTAAAGAAGGTGTTATTAGCTTACTATCTAAAGTTCAACCATACAATATTGATAAGGTATTGTTTATCATGGGTAATGATATATTGCACACAGATAACGCAAAAAGCACAACAACAAGTGGTACTTTTCAAGATACTCAAGTTATGTGGTATGATGCTTTTATGATAGCAAAAAGACTTATCATTGATGTTATTGAGATGCTTTTACAAGTTGCACCAATTCATATTCAATACAACCCATCTAATCATGATTATTTGACAGGGTTTTTACTTGCACAAACAATAGAAGCATGGTTTTCTAAAACAAAAGATATTACATTTGGCGTAGGAATGGAGCATCGTAAATATTTTACTTATGGTAAAAATTTAATAGGTACAACACATGGCGATGGTGCAAAAGAGAACGACTTAGCTTTGCTCATGGCTCACGAATCTAAAAGTTGGAATGAGTGTAAACATCGTTATTTTTATATTCATCATATACATCACAAGAAAAGCAAAGATTATATGAGTGTATGTGTTGAAGCATTGAGAAGTCCAAGTGGTACAGATTCATGGCATCATCGCAACGGCTATCAGCATTCACCTAAAGCGATAGAAGGTTTTTTGCATCATGCAGAACATGGTCAAGTAGCAAGATTCAATCATCTTTTTTAAAAAACAGTATGAATAATATAGAAAGCACAGAAAAACATAGACAAGCAATTCAGAAATCTATTGACAAAAGAGAAAAAGAGTTAAGAAAATTATATAAAATACAAAGAAAATTAGTCAATCAATCATTAGAACCTTTTACAAAAACAGAAGTAGAACTTATTGACATTATCTTGAATAAAGACATTGAAGATAAAAAGTAATTATTCTTATATTTACTCATCAAATCTAATCTTATGATGACTCAATGTAAATTAATTCAAACTGAAAAGACATACGATGTCAAAGTAAATAATCAATATTATACTGCGACTATATTCTTTGATAATATATCAAATGAATATTGGGTAGAAGCGTATGACGATGATGGTGAGTTAGATATACAAGTGTCAGATATACTTCTACTTAGATTGCCATTGTTAGAGCATTTTGCAATATGCTTAAATTAATAAAAAAAAGCCACTTTTTTAAGGTGGCTTTTTCTAACCATTAAAATATAAACCTTGAAAAAGCAAATATACTCTATTTTTCTTTAGATTTCAATTCGGCATATTTCTTTTTACCTGCTGCTTGAAATTCTAAATTTAATACTACGTTTTCGACAAAATACTTTTAAGCATTGTCATTTCTTCTACTGAATCACATTTTTGTAATTTTTCTATCGCATCTTTAACTTCATCTACTCTTTCTTCGCCTGTGTTGCACCAGTCGGCAATCATTTCACCTGTTTGAATAGAAGGTATAAATGCAGGTTTGTCAATAAATAAACCCGTTCTATCTTTAGAAGCAGTTGCATTATGACGAACATCTAACTCTAAATTCAAAGTCAATTCGTATTCAAATCCTTCACGAGTAATTTCTTTCAATCCCGCTTTTTCGACTTTAAGTTTGCCATCACCACTTTTACTCATTTCATAGTCTTGTTTACGTCTTACAGTAGTAATGATATGGCATTTGCTTTGCAGAATAGAATCTAAGAATGCTTGATGACGTGGTGTTACTTTCGCCCAATCTTGATACTTACCGCCTAATTGTTCTTGTATTTGTAAGCACCCACCTTTGCCATCCCATTCGTGAGTGATACTATCAATGATGATGACTTCCATACCTGCGTTTTCACAATCTTTAATAGCAGCAATGTATCTTTCTGGCGAATATGGTGCTGATAGTTCTAATACATTGTAATCACCTAAATCAGAGTACAAGTCAGCAGAATTGTTTTCTGTGTCAATAATTGCTACTTTACTCCAATCTTTACAGATACCATAAGCGATTAATAATGCAGAATAGGTTTTACCCCCACCGCTTACTGCTGATAATCCTAAACGAATTTTAGCCTTCGTTCTCGTGGCTTTTCTCAAATTACTCATTGTTGTTTTTTTTATTGGTTTGAAAATTTAATCTTCTTTATCTTTTTCTAACGTATAAATGTATATGATTGATACTATTGATACGAATACAACTTCAAATAATATTAATTTAAATAACATAATTAATGATTATGCACATGATTGAAAATAGCTTCTATTGTAGAACATGAACTTGTTATCATTATTTGTTGCCATTTAGTACGAGAGTCGTCACTTTCTTTTTCCCATTGTTCGATATATTCTCTTTTCTTTTTTGCATCAAGCGACATCCACCATTTTAAAGCTAATTCTCTTGTAGATACCGATTCATCCCAATCTTTCATATTAGTATAGTATTTGGTCAATTAATGGATAATCAATCGCTTTTTCGCATTTATGATTAATAGGACATTTACTACATTTTTGAATGCTCGGATAAGCATTAAAGCCAAATCTAAAATTGTATTCTAAATTTTGTTGAAGTGTACTGATACTTACTATATGAGCAGCAGCAGTAGCTTCATCAACCGCCTGTTCTATTATTCTAATATTATCAGGGTCTTTGCTCGAAAATACGAAATAATAGAAAGGAATATCGTCTATGTTTAAAACATTTTTTGCTAACATTTTGTAGTGAACTCCCTGCACCATTAACTTATTTTTCTCATTGAGAGAGTCGATATTCCAGCCTAATTCACTCCATTTATCGTCAATTAAAGAAGTGTATTTTAAGTCAATAAACACATCACGACCATGCCAATCTGCGTATATATCAATAATACCATTGCATTCGCCATCATCTAATAGCATACCTATTTGTTTAATAGTAATGCCATACTTTTCGATAATCTTTTTAAATCTTTCAGCAGATTGATTAGCACGTTCATAGTCAGCACTCATCTTTTCGTTTGCTTTGCCTTTATATACCTTATCTGGTTCAGGTACAACACCATCACGAGGCAATGCACCTGTCGCTAAGTATTCAAAGTAAATACCTAAACGCATGACATCACTTGGTGGAGTATTTGCTTCTGGGTCTTTATCAATATAACGTGCTTTGAAGAAAAGACCACATTCTTCTCCTTTATTGTAGTCTTGATATGCTTTTATTAGCGACTGACTAATTTTTGGTACTATCATAACTTATATATTTTTATCTTTTTTCAATGTTCCAAACTTCTATTGGTAAATACTTTCTACAAATGTCTGCTGTTAATTGTTGATTTTCTTTTTTAGCAGCAGCAAAAGCATCAGCAGCAAAAGCATCAGCAGCATCAGCATAAGCAGCATCAGCAGCATAAGCAGCATAAGCATCATCAGCATAAGCAGCATCAGCAGCATCAGCAGCAGCAGCAGCATCAGCATAAGCATAAGCAGCATCAGCAGCAGCAGCAGCATAAGCAGCATCAGCATAAGCATCATCAGCAGCAGAAGCAGAAGCATCTAACTCATCTCTACTTATTTTACCCTCACCAAAAGCAATGGCTGCATCAACCGCCTTAATGCTTCTTTCATCTTTCATTAAATGGCGAACCGTTTTAGCACAATGCCCTTTTGCTAAGGTTAGTAGTTGTAAGTCATCTGGATTAGTTCTTTTGAATAACCAAAGAAGCCAATCTCCTCTATGGCAAGTATTATAAATCTCTTCCCAAGATTTATCACCCGCCCATTCTCTTGCATCTTTACAAGCATTTAATTTTATTAACAATTCTTTCATAACTATATATTTTTAGCTTTGTTTGTTTTTTACTATTTCAATTAATTTTTTAAGACAAGCAAGTTCTGCTTCTTCATAGGTATCAAAAGTGTAAAACCTAAAAGATGTTTTAGTGAAGTCTGTCGTATCAAATGTCCATCTTGCGGTTTCTTTATTGCCCAAATTAACAGTAGGATATACCCAACAAAACAATCCATAGTTATCTCTAAAAAACCTAAACGCTTGTTGGTAGAGTGGTGCAGGTAAACACCATTCGTGTTCAAATGGTATAACTAAGTTAAATGTAGGATTAGGTAGGTATGGGTCTAAATTATGATAACCTAAACATTTTTCATTAAAACCTAATTCTTTAAGTTCTAATGCTTGTTTGTATGGAATGAACTCTGCTTTCATCATTATATGTTTTTAGCTTTTTTCAATGTTGTTAAATATGCGTTGAGTAGTCGCATCCCTACTTTTCTCAGCCGTATATAACTTCTTCGTAGATAACTGTTTGTAAAATACAATCTGCTGTTATAGCATC
>TBL_comb47_HYPODRAFT_10008755_pt1 | contig 10269 bp, 14 predicted proteins | sample TroBogypolimnion_40_FD_10682 | JGI IMG/M metagenome (IMG submission 10682)
GTATTTCTGGTCAACCGGGCAGGTTAGTGCCCGTTAACTTATGCTGACCAGTAGCTCTCACTAGCAGGTGAGCAAAAATACGGAGTATCATAACGCTCAGTGAACTCTTTGCCGCCCATTAGATTTGTTTTGGTAACAAAGGTTTCGTGAACTTCTGCAATAAAGCCTTGAGCTTTAAATCCTCCAACTACGCTGTTGATATAATCTTGGGTTACTGGATCAAAGTCACGCTTTTCAATCAATCGCTGACCCGCTTTAATACGGCGATCAGCTTTGTAAATTTCTACTGTGTATGCTGTAAGTTTTGACATTGTCTGCTCCTTTATTTTCACTATACATACATTATAGCAAATCGGGCATTTCTGGTCAACCTTTTGGTAACCCTGTAAAAAAGCCCCATTTAAGGGGGTTTAAAAGTGTTGTTTTTACGCTACAGAATTCCACTCTGTTGTTTCTAGCCACTTGCTATAAATGCGATCTGCTGTGGCTTGATGTTGTGCTAAATGGAACGGAATACCGTTAAGCATGGTAATCTTGTCCTGAACACTATCGTAACAACTTCTAGCATCAGCCCATTTAGGATCGTCCTCGTGAACCCAGGAATCAATCTTGGCTTCGTTGATTTCTATGTGGAACTGCATGGCCAGATGCGGGCCAATAGCCCAGGCTTGATTAGGACAAGCAGGCGATGAGGCTATCTTTGTTGCTCCAGTTGGAATTGAGAATGATTCATAGTGCCATTGTATAACAGTGCCAGTTGGTGACTCACCAAACCACTCGTTCACCAGGGGCGTATCTTCGTAGTTAATAGCTTGCCAGCCTATTTCGGGCTGTGGACTTGATGTAACGGTTCCTCCGAGTGCCCGAGCCATTAACTGTCCACCTAGACAATGTCCTATAACCGGAATATCTCTATACATGGCCTGCAGGATTAAGATTTCTGCTTGGCGATTACTAGGCAAAGGGTCGTTGGCGCTCATGCCACCACCCATTACTGCCAGAGCAGAATAAAGTTCTATACTAGTAGGAAATAGTTCCCCTGCGCCAGCATTAACAACTTGATATAGGATGCCATGCCGCTTTAACCATGTAATTAGGTAAGCGGCATTTTCTGGTAGTTGGTGTTGTAAGATTAAAACTGGTTTCACTGGGTATTTATTGCCAGTTATAAGTTACATTTCTGTGTAATCTTCTTTACCGCAACCGCATTCAGGGCATTCAAATGTTTCTGGTAACGAATCCCATGCGCCTTCTACCGCGTCATCATGTACGTGACCGCAGACTATGCAAATATGCTGTTTTTCCATTATAGTGTCTCCAATTTAGATTTATAAGCATTGGCGTGACGCTCTTCTACTCGTTTAAGTGCGGCAAACCGTTTTTCTGCTTTTTTTAATATCGCAACAAATTCTTGTGCGTGTACCTTAGACTCTTCTGTTTGTAGACGAGCTTCTGCAGCCGCTTCGTTATTGCCTTCAAAAATAGCTTCACGTTCAAAGTCTGGATACATGGTAGTAAACTCATATGTTTCACCATCAATTGCCAACTGTAAACACTCTTTAGTCGTAGGCTTATCAATTAACAATTCCAAGTGGCCCCAGGCGTGTAGCAATTCTTGGTCTGCTGTATGTTCAAAATGTTTAGCAATATCTTCGTGGCCTTCTTCACGAGCAATTTTCGCAAAATAGCGATACTTGATGTGAGCTTGTGACTCACCGGCCAATGCCGATTCAAGATTTTTGATAGTAATACTCATTAACATCTCCTTAAAGTAAAATAATATTATAATAGTAATTATCAATTAAATCAACGGTTTTAATTGATTTTTTCAATAATTATTTTAATAATGGTTATTGATTTTTTTAATAACGATTTAGGACCAATTTTGGTGATATGCTTGTAATGCTCGTTTACGGGCAAGTAAGAGTCTAATTTTAATTTCATCGGATAAATCTACATCAGCAGTTTGATTGACTAACTCCGGTCGACGATATCCGACTTGAATATCCGGCAGTTCGTCGTAGTAGTCAGGGTCGTCATCATTTAATACTAATAAAATTCGTTGCGATTTAGCTAGATATAATTTTGGTTTTGTTTTTGTGATGGTGACACGGACCCGACCGGCGTGTGTCACAGTTTGGGCAGACCATGCGTAAGGATTGGTGTTCCAAAAGGGATCCGACTCCGCTTGACTTAGACCCAGGGGTAGGGCCGAGAGTATTAAGATTTGTAATAGGGTGCGTAAGCATGATTGTCTCCTCATCATACTATAATAACGCCTTAGAGACACACTAAGTTGACATCTTTTGGAGAAATTAATTAAAGATGTTTGCAACGATTACCGTGCCACCGGTCAAAGGTATTTACACTGATGCTTCGTTGACAATGCGGGCATACTTTTACTGCGAGCTTTCTCCCTAATAAAGATTGTCGTATTTTTTCTTTTGTTTCAGTTGAATGTATTTTTCCGTAATTGCCAATTGTTTTATAATTTTTCTTTTTACCTTTGTGGGCTAATCTTATTTTATTACGGGTTTCTTCTGAATGTGTTTTACCTAAATGTGCCTTACTCATTTTAAGTTTTGTTTCGTTAGTAGCAACAAATCGATGCCCGGTTCCGCCTTCACCACCATTGGTCTTATTTGTTAATTTGTGACCCATATCTTTAAAACACAAAATAAGAATTTTTTCGTGCTCGTATGACTCATCTTCAGTTGACCATTCGGCTACGATTTCAACTGTGTGCCCACACTTATTAACAACTGCTTTCCAATGTTTATTTCTTTTAACTACATCGTATGCTCTTTTAAACTGATATTTTGATTTTGTGCCTTTGCCGACATAAAAAACTTGATTGGTGTCGTTTCTTCTATGAATGTAAGTATAATATACCATTTTGTATTTACTATTTTTTACGGAATATATAGATACCTTCAGACTTATATGCTTTTTCAGCTTTGTTATTCCCTACACCCGGTCGAACATTTAAGATCATATCAAGTTTCCCACAATATTCAAATCCGTATTGTTCCATTATTTGTATCCACGGGTCAACAATGATTATTCTTTCTTTTCCATTATTATAGTCAGCAATATTAACTCCACAAATACCATCCTGAGACAACGATTTATGCAACATTTTTATTGTTGGCTCAACATACCCATTAAACCATAGATCTAATCCAGGGTATCTATTCATGCATTGAGTTTCTTCAGAACAATAAGTCTCGAGTCCCCAATAAGGTGGACTACTAAATGCCGCATCGTAGANTCCGGGTTCGGGTGCGAATTCTTCGCTAGGGCAACAGTGCATTTCATATCCAGATCCAATATTTTGTTCATCGAGTAATTCACCCAATGCTTCGAGTCCTTGGAATGTACGGGTGTTGGGATCTATACCTGTGTAATGGTAACGTAGATTACTGGTCATGGCGCCTAGCATACGACCACCATAGCCCGAACTAAAGTCTAGGACACGGCCGCGGAATACAGGACAGATATGTTCCCATACGGCACGGGCATTCATTGGTTTGAAGTTTTGTATTGTACCACCGTTAACTAGTTCTAAGGCGCGGCGTATGTTTTTGGGTATAACTGTATCAGCGCCTTCTTCTCTGTGGACATAGGCTAACTTAATAGCCCGCTTGAGTTTGTTGTCGTGATTGAAGCGAGCACGGATACTAACTGTATCGTTGTCAAGCCATCGAGCCGTCTGCATATTTGGAAACCAAAAACGACCAAACGCTAGTCCTTCGTTGTTGCCTACTCCAAGTTGACGATCTTTTACTGATTTAGTTTTAGTTGCTAGTTCATTGACCTGTTGACGGCACCCATCTAGACTGTAGTAGGTAATAGGAACTATGTTGATAGTGCGATAGATATCAAACACTTCGTCTTGTATGGCTTGCTTGCCAGCATCGTCGGCTCGGGTCCACGGGTCTTTGCCCAAGACACGAAGTCTTGGCATTACACTTTCATAGCCCGTGCATACGTCAGCAGTGGGGGTGTAACCCCACTCTTGACATAACTGGTTATAGTATTGGGCTAGCATCAAATAATGTATTAAATTGAGCATCAGTCACAGAAGAAGAATTTTTAGCGTGAGCTTCATCTTTAATGTTACCAATTGGATTCTTATGATAAGTGTTTCTATAATCTTCAATTAAATAATTCTCAACTTTTTCTAAATATCTTTTAAATTGAGATTCAGTTGGAAATACAAAATTAGTAAAATCATATACTAAAATGGTCACATCATTTTTGTGTACGATGCGGCCAGTGGCGTTAATATAGTCGTCTGTTATAACCCGCATCTCTTTACCGTTGGGACCGTAGAGCATATTGGTCCATCCTGGGATATTCCCAGCTTGACGATAAATTCTTGCTCCCCAACAGCCACGTTGCCATTCGTAATCTGCACCTTGCCCATATTTAAAAACATCAGTTGCTGCTTGATTATTTTCAACATAGTTATGAATAAATCCATAGATCATACGATTTATTTTTAAATTTTTAATAGCATGGCTTACTTCAATCGGCTCGGCGTAGTTTTTAAGAGACAATATATACTGTGGTTGTTGTGATAAAATATGTTGCATCATAATACTCCTTCAATTTTAGTAACACCGTCAACACTCTGAGTAAGAGTAAGATCAACCCAATCATAAAATTGGTCATACGGTACTTGCTCAGTAATCCACTCGTATTTAAAATTACCAGTGCCAACAAATCTAAAACCCTCACTATGGTCTTTGATTTGTGATTCAAGTTCACGGATTAGTCTTTCGGGGCCAGTCCATAGAGCACTAAACTTTACTCGGTGCCCTACATGGCCTTCATATCCTTGAATACGGCGTGTTGGGTTACCGGTAATACCAAAGCAAGTACGTTCAACAATCTCGTTGGAGTCTGGATCCACGTACCTGTGTCTCCACAGGTACAAGTAGTATGGTTTAGATTCCTGCATAAGTCGTCATTCCGTGTACTTGTGGTAATGCTAACTTACCGTTAAACCCATTTGGATTATAATAGTCCAATACCAAGATTGGTGTTAAGCAGCCGTCACTCCATGATTCGGCAAGATTGTTGGCTAACTGAAACTGTTTCAATCGGTCCTTACAATCTTTGTGGAATCCTTTTGGACTTCCGTAATTAGCACGGAACAGCTGGTACAAGTCCTGTTCTATAGTGGCATCTAATACAATAGCTGGTTTACTTTGGCGTGCCGCTGATGCTAGTCGACCAAATGCAAGAATGAAACCACCATCTACACCTTTTTCATTTGGATAGTACTTGTTATGCCATTGTAGTGCCCACTCTAGATCTTTCTTCGACACATCGAACAGTTTATCTTCAGTGTCGTGTCCAGCAATCAAGTTTAAACCATGAATGTATGTGACCATGCCCGGTGTGGCTTGATTACGCTGTGCCGCACTGGTCTTTGCCGGGAACATATTGTTAGCTTCAAGAATGCCCTGAATTTCGTTGCTTTGCAAATCTTCTCGGAATACAGAATTGTAAATGCGAACACCGCTAACGCGACTGCGATGCACGTGATAAGCATCTACACCTTTACGTCCACCACCGTTGATAATGCGAAAACCTAGATTACCAACCGCTTCACCTTTGAGTGTAGTGCCCGGTACGTCTAAGTCTTCATCAAATGCTTTGACCTGTATCAGTGTATCAGCATCGATAAGTCCGGCCTTTTGTAATACATAAAAAGTCAAACTAGTTTGTTGGCCTTCCCAAGCAGAGTAACGGCCGTTTTTAAGACGGGTACACATCACTGTCATTGCGATGCGTGGGTCATATCTTGGGATAATAGTTTCGGCAATATGAACAATGTCTTCATCACGTTGGATGTCGATGTTTATATCCATGTCACCATAGCGAACTAATACAAGTTCGCCAAAGTGTGATTGATTGTAGGTTTTACCAACTAGGCGAGTTTTTAAATCTGTTAGTGCTTGTTGAATGCGACTATCTTTAAAAACACGATCACCACGGACCTGTAACTTTTCGTAAACAGAGGTTGGAGTAGTTGGAGTGAGTGCGGCGTTTTGTTGCTTGGCAATTGCGGCAAACGGATTGGAGCCGCGATTAACTGTACGAGGTTGTACAGGTACTGCTGTGGTAGTACTTGGCATAATGCCTCCTGTTAAGTGACGAGTGTTGTGCTACCGAAGTAGCGTGTTGAGCCTATACACGATAAGCTATTTGTTAATAATACAGTAAAACTAGTTAAATGTCAAGCCTCAACTTCAAATAATCCATTGCCAAATTTTTCGGGTTCGCCGAACAGATATTTGTATTCTAATCCATCTGCTTCTACTATGTTCTTTTCTACAATATGGCGCAAGTGTTCTTGTCCGCATAGTAAACGATCTTGACATAGCTTAACATTGTCGGGCATAAGATCTACTCCGTATACGGTAGATAGTGCAGTTTCAAAATCTATACCATTTTCTAACTTGCGAATTAATACTTCGCTAAGGAATTGGCCATCACCACAAGCAGGATCTAAAAATGTTTTTGTTGAGTCTTGAAATTCAGCACAACTCAGTTGATCTAGTATTTCTTGTACAAGTGGAGTAGGTGTAAACACCTCGCCTGTAGCTTTTATTCGTAGTTGATCACGCTCCACTCCGGACATATATTCGCGATCGCGGAGATGTTTAACATACTGTCTAAGCATATAGCTTTTTCACCTCAGCAGTGGTTAACTTAAAAAACTTCTTGATGTCTTTAGTAGAATATGATTTATTAATATCAAACTTAGGGAGATAAACTAAAATATTAGCAAAACCAGTTTTGTAAATAAGTCTATATTTTGCCACCAATGCAACAAATAACTCATTAAACAAAAAACTCATTATGTTATCATACTGTGCTGGTGTTACTCCAGTCAAATCCATACATACATACGCTTCTGCATAATCAGAGGTATCTACAACAATATTATCTTGATTATACCCTAAAGAGATTGATACTAATAGTTTCTTTTTACCATAAAAGTATGGCTCGCGTTTAGAATACACTACAGACTTTTTGGCAAGATTTTGCTTTAACTTATAACAATACTCTTTAGTTTTAGTAGTAGATCGCTGAGGGCCAATATTGTTGTAGCTAAATGCTTTGTCAGGAGTATTTTTCATATTCTCAACTAAACGGTATAACCACAATTCTTCTGCATCAGCAATTTCCTCGCCGGCTGGAATTGTAGTAACAGTTCTATCTTTATTAGTAACTGTTACCTGACTAAAATTCTTATCTTTTTGCAAGTGCCATGCTACAATGTCAACACCAACATTAAAATATTCATTAGCAGTAAAGTCTACAGATTTTAAACCCGGTTGCCCTACTAACGAAAAATATCGTTTGGTCTTTCTTAACATTGTCTTTGGAGTTAAAAAAATAATATGCCCATCATCAGCAAGATGTTGTTCTATGGATTTTCTAGCAAATTCTACATAGAGATTCGACTTTTCGTTGCCGCTGTCACTATCTTGAAACGGTGGGTTACCCACAATAACATTAAATTTCATATTCGATTTCCAATTCAAATAATCTTCAGTGATTACATTCTTAAACCCGTACACTAATTTAGCGTGGTTTGTAAATACACGATACTTATCGATTAACCAAATTGCTTGGTTAACCTGTGCTTTACTAACGCCAAGGGCTAACATCCTCTGGGCAATAATTACTGCTTCGGTTCCGTGTCCACATGCCAACACCAAAATACGAACCTTAGGTTTTGTAAGTACATTGTCGGGAATCTGTGCGATACTAGAGGTCCATAGTTCTGCACTATCTGCACTACCTAAAATACCTTTACTTAAATCTGTTGCAAATTTCATAGCTCTACCTAAGGTATTATTATACTACGATTATAACATTAAGCAAATAAACGGTCAACCGTTTTAGGCTTGCTGTTTTGTACAATAACATCTAGAATAGCTTCGTTTAATACATTATTATTAAGTAATTCAATAACTTGCCCTGCGGTAATACCAAATAAACTAGCAAATTCAATATCTAATGATGGCTCTGCTGTAATAATTTCCAAACAATCTCTATAACTTTCGCCTTCGAGATTAGCTAGATGATACACACTAGTTGCACTCATGTTTAATGCGCGAATTGCATCATTAATAATTTTTTCTGCGGCACGAATATCAGAAGCCTTGGCTGTTTTATCTGTAATGCTGCCACCTTCTCGGATTGAGTTCTTAACATTCTCTGCAAGTATATCTTTTTTGTCTTTGGTTGTCTTACCATCAGCATTTACCTTTGACAGAATATCAAACACCCCAGATGCCAGTGCTTCGGCGATGTCAACGCTAACATCAGCTACACGCAACATAGCTTCGTTATCACTGAATACTTTAAACATTTCTTCTTCGGTAACTTCTACCGCTGTACCGTATTTCATCTTAAACAAGTTAATGCTAGACAACACATACTTTACAGCCTGAGCAAAATCATCTGCGTTACTACCGTCACGTTGTACCTGAATTGCTTCTTCGAGAATTAATCGTTCAATGTTCTCAGCACGGTTAGAATCAAAACTCAAATCTACAATTATACCAAATTCTTTTTTGGTACCGTCGTATTTCTCACCCGGAGTTAAACAACGGCTAACCTTTTGTGCGGTAGCATCTACACTACCACGGTCAAAGGCAATAACAGTTGCCTGAATTTCTGAAATACTATACGAGCGTGACCCCATTTGGTTGGCTATAACGATTACACCCTTTTTGCCGGCAATACGAGCTTCGTTAAGCTCGCGAGTAGTTTCGGATTGTGCATCTTTGTTTGTAGTGAAGTCGCCATTTAATACTTTAATATGCCAATCTGGAATGTGGCGTTTTGCAATCTCAGAAATCTGTCCCATTTCTTTTTTGTTGGCACTTACTAATAACATAAAGCAATCCACCGGCTCTTCTGCTAAGGACGCCAAGTTCAATTCTGTACGCAGAGTATCTTTGCCTGTTAATGATTCAAACAACTGACCAATAAAGGCCAAGTTACCTTGCGGCTTACCCCAAATCTTGGACCAACTCGGTTGCACAGTTTCATCAAGAGCTTCGACTTGTGCTTTTAAACTAGCAACCTCAGTGCAGTAAAATTTACGACGGATAATATTGGGCTCTTCTTTTTCAAGTTGAGCGTATGAGGTATATAACACGCCATCAATCTTTCTAGCACACTTGGCTAGGCGCTGTACATTAGTGCCGCTGGCATAAACAGATATAAACATTATTCTGACTCTACTCGATTAAACAAAAATTGTAATTTAGCCACTTGATTATCAGTATGAGTACCAAAATCGCCTTCGTCTGCAAACATAAAGATTTCGTTGTTGGGGATATTAGCAATCCATTGATGCTTGGCTTTCCACTCATCAACATCACCATGTAAACTGATAGGAACAATGATGCGCTGACCTTCTTTAAGATAAGTCCAGGCAGAATTATGTGCCTCGGGGTCATCAATGTCGACATATCTAATATCATCAAAGTCTTGGTATGCATCTAGTTCATCAATAAATGATGAGTGTACGCTTAACCAATATGCCGGTAATAACATTACCTTGTTACCATACTTTTCTGTTACCTGGTTAAACAGCATTAAGGCCCAGATTGTTTTACCAAAGCGTGGGCATAGGTTGGCAATAATATTGGCGGCATCATCACAGTTTGCAATAATATCCATGGCACGGTCTAATGAATGTTGCTGGATCTTGCGAAGTTTAACTGGAGGACGTACACGCTCACCTTCAAGGTATGTGATTAACTGATCAACATAATCTCGAACTTCTGCGGCGTTTGTGGCTGGAATTTTAAACCACTCTGTGCCTTGACCATCTCTATGCCAAAGTCCACGCTCGGTTAATACTTCATGAATACGATAGTCACGATCAATTTTTGTTAAATTGTTCCATTCGCTAATTTTAATTTTAGCTTCGTATTCGGCGGCGCCGCCTTGTTCCTTGATACGCACATCGGCTTCTCGATGGCTATCCCCGATCTTAACTAACATGTACCCCTGGGCTGCAAACTTTTTCATTGCACCCGGGTATGAATAGCAATATAAATTAATCATTCCTGGATGTAAACTGTAAAGGCACGAGCATTTTGTTTAAGTGTATCGCGAGTCTGTTGATGAGGGCCACGATAGCGTATGCGAGCATTATAACCTAATTGACGGAGACCATGCCGAACGGTGTCCACCCGGTCAAGTGGAATCATACGAAGCGTAGGA
>TBL_comb47_HYPODRAFT_10008756_pt1 | contig 10268 bp, 9 predicted proteins | sample TroBogypolimnion_40_FD_10682 | JGI IMG/M metagenome (IMG submission 10682)
TTTTTCTTGATGCTTTTGGCGCTCTTAGGGCAACGCGTGTGGGTTAGCATTAAAAGTGGTGGCGTGAAATCATGAGTCAAGCAAGTGCCAAGAGAGAAGCACGGGATCGGGCATTAGCGGGCTCATCTCTTTAAGCAGCATATAAACCTTAATTATTAATTTATAAATTATTGTGAGTTCAAGCCAAGTCTTTCCCGTCATCCTCTGCGGAGGCTCTGGCACTCGTCTTTGGCCATTATCTAGAAGTGGCTTTCCCAAGCAATTTCTAGTGTTATCAGACGATGGTTCTCATCAAAGCCTCTTTCAACAAGCGATTAGTCGCATTACATCGGTAGCCGATAACCATATTGCCTTGGGCAAAACACTGATTGTCACCAATGAAGAGCACCGCTTTTTAGCGCTTGATCAATTACGTGAATTAAAAGACGTTCAAGCAACTCTATTGTTAGAACCTACTGGCAAAAATACGGCTCCTGCGCTCACCTTAGCGGCACTCTATGCACAAGAGGATAGTGACAATAAAGAAGATCCGATTTTGATCGTCACCCCAGCAGATCAAACGGTTACTAATCCCGCTGCTTTTACTAAAGCCTTGCAAAGTGCTATCGCAGTAGCCAAAGAAGGCGCGATTGCCATCTTAGGAATCACCCCCACCTCCCCACAAACGGGGTATGGCTACATCAAAGTGAAGGGCGATGCTGCTAATGATGCTTATACCGTTGAGCGCTTTGTCGAAAAGCCCAATGAAGCAACTGCCAAGCAATACTTGGATGAGGGTGGCTACTTTTGGAATGGTGGCATGTTTGTGCTCAAAGCCAGTGTTTGGCTTAAAGCCTTAAAAGAGTTTCGCTCTGACATTTTTGGCGCCACCGAAACTGCCTGGATTGCCAGAACCACAGATCAATCAGATCAAGCCACTTTTGTGCGTCCTGATAAAGCGATCTTTAATATCATTCCGAGCGAGTCGATTGACTACGCCGTGATTGAAAAGTGCCCAGACTCAAAGTACCCCATCAAGATGGTTGAGCTTGATGCCGGCTGGAATGACTTAGGTGCCTGGGATGCCGTATGGCAAGTTGGCAAACAAGATGAACAAGGTAATGTCACCAGTGGCGACACATTACTCACCAACTCTAAGAACTCCCTTGTTCATGCTGGCAGCCGCTTAGTGAGCGCAGTGGGCGTAGAAAATCTCATCATTGTTGAGACGGCTGATGCAGTACTCGTGGCCGATCGCAAAAACAGTCAAGACGTTAAACACATCGTTAACCAGTTAGAGTCTCAAAAGCGCGAAGAGAAGAATTTGCATCGCAAAGTCTCCCGTCCTTGGGGCTGGTATGACAGCGTAGATGAAGGTGAGCGCTTCAAAGTAAAACGCATCCAAGTTAAACCCGGTGCAAGCTTATCCCTCCAAATGCACCACCACAGAGCCGAGCATTGGATTGTGGTTAAAGGTACTGCAGAGATCACCAATGGCGATCAAGTCATTCTATTAACTGAAAACCAAAGTACCTACATTCCGCAAGGCCAAACCCATCGCTTAGCTAACCCAGGCAAAACGCCCTTAGAGATTATTGAGGTGCAATCGGGTAGTTATCTGGGTGAAGACGATATTGTGCGGTTTGAAGATACCTACGGTAGAAGTTAATTAAAAGTAAATCTAAAAAAGCTAATTTATGAGCAATAAAAAAACCGCCCTCATCACCGGCATCACTGGCCAAGATGGCTCTTACCTGGCTGAGTTCTTATTAGAAAAAGGCTATATCGTTCACGGTATTAAGCGCCGTGCCTCTTCTTTTAATACCGAGCGCATTGATCATATCTATCAAGATCCCCATATCAATCATCCAGACCTTATTCTTCACTATGGTGATCTCACCGATACCAGTAACTTGGTACGTATTATTCAAGAATGCCAACCTGACGAAATCTATAACTTGGGTGCGCAGTCTCACGTAGCCGTCTCTTTTGAATCTCCTGAGTACACGGCTGATGTAGATGCTATTGGTCCTTTGCGTATGCTGGAAGCTATTCGCATTTTAGGTCTCGAGAAAAAGACTCGCTTCTATCAAGCCTCAACTTCTGAGCTCTATGGCTTAGTACAAGAAATCCCTCAAAAAGAAACTACTCCGTTCTATCCAAGAAGTCCCTATGCCGTAGCCAAGATGTATGCCTACTGGATTACTGTGAATTACCGTGAGGCTTATGGCATTTACGCATGCAATGGCATTTTGTTTAATCATGAATCAAAGCGCCGTGGTGAAACCTTTGTCACCAGAAAAGTCACTCGTGGCTTAGCGAACATTGCCCAAGGCCTAGAGAAGTGTCTCTTCATGGGGAACATTGATGCCCTAAGGGACTGGGGTCATGCTAAAGACTATGTACGCATGCAATGGCTCATGCTCCAGCAAGACAAACCGGAAGACTTTGTCATTGCCACCGGTGTGCAGTTCACTGTCAGGGAATTTATTACCCGTAGCGCCAAAGAGTTAGGCATCACGCTCAAGTTTGAAGGGCAAGCCGAGAATGAAAAAGCTATCGTAGCCGCAATCGAGGGTGATAAAGCACCCGCACTCAAGGTTGGTGATGTGATTGTGCAAATTGATCCGCGCTACTACCGTCCCACTGAAGTAGAGACTCTCTTGGGTGATCCCACCAAGGCCAAGGAAAAACTCGGTTGGGTTCCAGAAATCACCTTAGATCAAATGATCGTCGAGATGGTGGCGAACGACTTAGATAAAGCCAAGCAACATGCCTTGTTACTCAAGCATGGTCATAGCGTAGCAGTCGGTAAAGAGAATTAAGAAGTCGCATAACACAAAAAAATCATCCAAGACGTGAGTAAACACCTTCATCAAAAGATTTATGTTGCTGGCCATCGGGGGATGGTGGGCTCAGCCATTGTTCGCAATCTAGAGGCCCAAGGTTTTACGAACATCATTGGTAAAACCCATGCGCAGCTCGATTTAACCAATCAAGCAGCTGTTGAGCGCTTCTTCAAAAAAGAAAAACCCGATCAAGTCTATTTGGCTGCCGCTAAGGTAGGGGGCATCCATGCCAACAATACCTACCCTGGCCAATTTATCTATGAGAACTTGATGGTGCAAAACAATGTTATTCATCAAGCCTTTTTGCATGGCGTGAAAAAGCTCCTCTTTTTAGGGTCAAGCTGCATCTATCCAAAACTTGCTCCGCAGCCAATGTCTGAAGATGCATTACTCACCGGCAAGTTAGAGCCCACTAATGAGCCGTATGCGATTGCCAAAATTGCCGGCATCAAAATGTGCGAGAGCTACAACCGCCAATATGGGCAGTCTCATGGGGTGGATTACCGCTCAGTGATGCCCACTAATTTGTATGGTCCAGGAGATAACTACCATCCTGAGAATAGCCATGTCATCCCAGCCCTCATTAGACGATTCCATGAGGCTAAAGTAGCCAATGCTCCTGAAGTGGTGATTTGGGGCACAGGAACTCCAAGAAGAGAGTTCTTATATGTTGATGACATGGCTGCTGCATCGGTCTTTGTCATGCAATTGGACAAGGCAACATACGATAGTCAAACAGAGCCCATGCAAAGCCATATCAATGTAGGCTATGGATCCGATGTCACTATTGCAGAACTAGCAAATGCCGTAGCAAAAGCCACTGGCTATGAAGGCAGCATTACTTTTGATACCAGCAAACCTGATGGCACTCCTAGAAAATGGATGGACTCGGGCAGGTTGAATCGATTGGGGTGGGGGCCAAAAGTTAACTTGCGGCAAGGTTTAGCACTGGCTTATCAGGGTTTTTTGAAATGAAATAGCTGATATAAAAATCATGTCAACTATTAGTAGTGCATTTTTTCATCCAAGCATTTTGTATGGAAATATTAGTGGTAGTTAATGGATTGCTTATTTAATAAGCAATCAGTAGTGAAAAAGACGGCACGAATAACCTCAATAGTTGTTTAATATATTTAATATTTAAAACCTAAATCTACATCAAAATTCTATGAAAACATTACCTATATTTTTAACATTAGTTATTGTGATTCGAAATGAAGAGAATAGAATTGAAAATGTTATAGGCAACGCCAGTGCGATATTGAAAGAGTTGGCATCAGATTATGAGGTATTAATCATAGATAACGCTTCTTCAGATAATACTTTAGAGGTTTTAGAAAATTTATCAAAAAGAGAAGATTTGCCAAATTTACAAATTTACGGATTTATAAATGAGGTCGATATAGATACTGCATTTACTTTCGGAATTGAGAATGCCCTTGGTGATTTTGTATCAGTCATTAATCCATTTGAAGATAATATCTTCTTTCTTCCAGAAATGGTTAATATGGTTATGACTAGTGCGGATGTAGTCTTCGCGGTTAATAACAAAAAACCAGCCCAAAGCTTTTTATATAAAACTGCAAACTTTGGCTTTAATTTAATATATAAATGGTTTAATGGGGTTTCGCTAACTGACGAAGCATCGCAATATAGAGTTTTAAGCAAAAGGGTTGTCAATTTTATCCTTCAACACCCACAGCCAGCGGTTACATTTCGCCATCTTCCTGCAACTCGTGGATTTACGCGACAAGTTATTAACTACAGCTTTACTCCGGCCACCTTACCCAAGAAAAAATTAAGCAATAGTATTGATCGCGGACTGCGACTAATGATTTCTACGACAAAAGCACCAATGCGCCTTGTTACAACATTGTGTTTATTTGGAGCCATCAGTAATTTAATTTATTCAATTTACGTTGTAATAATCGCTATTTATAAAAAAGATGTTGCCCCTGGTTGGTTGAGTCTTTCCTTGCAGCAATCAGGAATGTTTTTCTTACTCTCCCTAGTATTGTTGGTTTTGGCTGAGTATATTTTGAATATGGTGAGGCTTCAGAATGAAGGGCCCTCCTGTCATGTGGGTCAAGAATTTTCTAGTGCATTCATAACACGACAGCAAAGACTTAATATTGAGGCAGTACAAAATTCGCATGAATAAAACAATTCTTGATGGAGTAAAAAATAGCTAATAAAAATTCAACAGTTGATGCTATTGTTATAGGGGGTGGGTTTTATGGTGCTGCAATTGCAGTTTACCTATCCAAGCAGCGAGGCCTCAAAGAAGTTATTCTTGTTGAGCAGGAGTCTGAGCTTTTTACTCACGCGTCTCGTAATAATCAAGCGCGCGTTCATAATGGCTATCACTATCCACGTAGCTTTACTACTGCATATCGGAGTCGAATTAATGCTCCACGTTTTACAAATGACTGGTCGGCTGCAATATCAAAGAATTTTACGAAGTTGTATGCGATTGCTCGCAATAATTCAAAGGTTACCTCAAAGCAATTTGTACGTTTTTGTAGAGAAATTGGGGCGAATATTGAAGCCCCAAATAAGTCGCTACGGCAATTATTTGAGTCGCGTCTTATTGAGGAAGTATTCTTGGTCGAAGAGTGTGCTTTTGATTACGAAAAATTAAGGTATTGGGCCGCTAATGAGCTATCGAATAATAATATTGAAGTGCGATTAAACTCCCGAGTATTTGAAGTTTTTCAGTCAGACGCAAATTTGCTAATTAGGCTAAATGGTGATGGTGGCATTGAAGCTGAATTAAAGGCTCGATATGTGTTTAATTGCACTTATAGTGGACTTAATCAATTTTCTGGAGATTTTAAAGGTATTCAAACCGTACTTAAGCAAGAGATAGCAGAGATGGCATTAATGGAGTTGACGCCAGAGCTTAGGGGGCTTGGTATTACCGTAATGGATGGACCATTCTTTTCTATGATGCCTTTCCCTGCGCGTGGCCTACATACACTTTCGCATGTTCGTTATACACCACATAAATACTGGTTCGATAAAAATGGATTGGATCCATACCTGCAGTTAAATAATTATGAGCGTCATTCACAAGCAGAGCGCATGGTTCGCGATGCTGGAAGATATATTCCAAGCATTTTAAATGCTCAATACGTTGATTCGCTATTTGAAGTCAAAACTCTTTTAATGAAGAATGAAAGGGATGATGGAAGGCCAATCTTGTATGAAAAGCATCAATCTTTGCCTAATTTCTTTTCTATTTTAGGTGGAAAAATTGACAATATATATGATGTCTTTGAAAAACTTGATTCTGAAGTTTTTGAGTAAAGACATATGGATGCCATGAATTCGTTTAAATTTCAGACTAGCATTATTGGGTTGGTTAAAAATAATCTCACACTACCAAGGGCTTTTGTTTTGCTATGGGGGGCGATTGTTCTCTTGGTCATCTTGCAGATTGGATCATCACAATTTTCTCCCGATAGTTGGGCATATATTGAGTTGTCTGATACTGTTTTTCAAAAAGATTTTTATATTTTTAATACATATCGCAGCTACTTTAGCGAGTATCATTCGGCCGCCTTTCCTTTTGGGTATCCTGCAATTCTCGGGGTCATGCGAATTTTGTTGGGACCCAATCCACTGCTCGGTGTTTATTTAAATATATTGGTGGGTATTGTAACTGGACTAGTAATAATTAAAATTGCCAAGAGGTTTTCTGCAAGCTACTTCATTCAGGCTTCATTGGCTTTGTCAATGTTGTTATATGGGCCCTATCTAGACGAGGTATTTTCTGGCCGATCAATGCCTTTAGCCCTTTTATTTTTTGTTGCAGCATTTAACGCCTATTTATCAAAAAATATATTTCTTTCTGGAATATTCATCGGATTTTCAGCATTAACGCGCTTTGATTTTTTGTTCTATGCTCTGGTTTTTCAGGTTGGCCTGGTCTTATTCTCTTCGGACAAATGGAAAATACTTTTATCTTTGGTTATTGGTTTTATAGCTGGAATTTTGCCTTGGGTTATATATAGCGAAACTTTTTTTGGCCGTCCTTGGGTTTCAGATAATTCATGGGTTGCAATTTCAGCGGCCCCTGCTTATGTTTTGGACTTTCCCGCAGCCTTATCAAAAACTGTTTTTGATAGTCCTTGGCCATGGGTATTTCGCATTCTAGGAAATGCTTTAATGCTCGCCAAGGCGGTTTTAAAGGCTTCTTTGGGTTATCCATTGGTACCTGCATTATTAATTATTAACCTTACTTGTCACTTTAAACAAATTAAGCGCTCTCGGCATAACCTAATAATATTTTTATTATCTTTAATGTCATTGGCTCCATATGCCATGACAGGGTATTATGATGCTCGGTATTTCACTTTATTTTTTATGGTGATAAGTGGAGCTCTTATTGCTGAATTAAGATTTTTAATCATTGTTAAAAAAAATCTATCAATAGGCATTTTAATTTTGCCAATGATATGCGGGATAATTAATGTGTCAAAAGTTTATTTGCATGGAATTTTGTATAAAAATCAAATTTCACTCGAAAATCAATTCATTGAATCACTACATCAATGCCATAAAAGCCATCCAGAGGTAACGTATATATTCTCAGGTAAGGCACAATATTTAGCTGCCAAGTACGGGGCTATGACAAAGGAAAAATCAGCATTTATACCTAGTAACTTCGAGTCTATGGGTGCTGATGAAAGAAGTAAATATCTTATAAAAATGAGCCCATACAAAATGGTAGATTCTATTATTCAGGATTATTCATGCAACAAAAATTAATTAAAAATGCCTTAATAGGTTATTCTGGATTTGTTGGTTCTACATTGCTAAAGCAATCTAATTATGATTCGTTGTATAACTCAAAAAATATTCATGAAATAGATGGAAGGGTTTTTGATACTGTAGTCTGCGCAGGAGCCCCTGCTCAAAAGTGGATTGCAAATCAAGAACCCGAGGCTGATTTAAAAAACATAGCAGGTCTAATCAGGAATTTAAAAAGTATTTCTTGTAAGACATTTGTATTAATTAGTACGGTAGATGTATTTAAAAACCCTGTAAAAGTTGATGAGGGGAGTGAGGTTGATGAAATGGGCCTCCATAGTTATGGAGCCAATAGGTTTGCTTTAGAAAAATTTGTACAGAATAATTTTGCAAAATACTTAATTGTTCGTCTGCCTGGATTGGTTGGTCCAGGATTGCGAAAAAATATTATTTTTGATTTTTTGAATGAAAATCAACTTTCTAACTTTGATCATAGATCCACTTACCAGTTTTATCCAATGGTAAACCTTTGGCATGATATTCAAATAGCACTTAGGGCTGGACTTGATCTAATTCATCTAACTGCAGAGCCTGTAAGCGTAGGAGATATATCGGTTGAATGCTTTGGAAAACCTTTTGAATTTGAGGGAAAAAATTCCAGTCCAATTGCATATGATATGCAAACTCAGTACGCTAATTTGTTTGGTGGGTTTGGAGATTATCAATATAAACGTCGAGAATCATTTTTAGCAATTCGTAGCTACGCCCAATCAGAACCCGTTTCCCTGAGTATTAAAAGGGGTAGAATGAAATGAGAATATCAATTTCAAACATTGCATGGGATGTATCGGAGGATGAGCTCATAGCAAGGTTACTTGCTCAGTATGGGGTTGATGCAATTGATATTGCTCCTGGTAAATACTTTCCCGACCCAAGTGCAGCTAACAATAAGCAAATTGACGATTTAAGAAAGTGGTGGGCAGACTTTGGCATAGAAGTGGTTGGCATGCAAGCATTGTTGTTTGGTTCGGTTGGCTTGAATATTTTTGCTTCTTTGGATGTGCAAAATGCAATGTTATTGCGCCTTGATGATGTATGTCGAATTGCATCAGGCTTGGGGGTAAAGCGATTAACATTTGGATCCCCAAAAAATCGTGACTCTTCGGGTTTGGAGTTTAAGCAAGCATTGGGCATTGCTGTCCCTTTTTTTAGGCGCCTTGGCGATATTGCTTTTTCTTACGATGTTCAAATATGCCTTGAGCCAAATCCATCATGCTATGGATGCAACTTTATGACAAATAGTCCAGAAACATTACGGGTCGTTAGAGAGGTAGATCATCCGGCGATTCGCATGCAGCTTGATATTGGATCGCTTATCATTAATAATGAAGAGATTTCGGTATTGCTACCTCAATGCGCTTCGTTGATTGGTCATGTTCACGTTAGTGAACCTGGTTTGGTTCCAATAGGTGATTGCGAAACCGACCATGCAAAGATGGCAAATTTCTTAAATATTTATTTGCCAAATCACCTTGCTACGATTGAAATGTTGGCAACTAAAGCTGAACCGCATTGTACCTCCATTGCGCGCTCCTTGGACCTATGCACTTTCAACTATCGAAAGGAACGCCTACTATGAAATGGCTCATTTTAATTTTGGGGATAATTTCAAGCGCCTCAGCTAGTATTTTAGTAAAGATTGCGGTAACGCCGCCCAGAAAATTTCCTATTATCACCAGTCCAGTGGAGGCATTAAATAATTGGCCATTCTGGCTTGGCTTATTTTTGTATGGCATTGCTTTTCTTCTCTATTCTGCTGCATTATCTCGCTTGCCATTAAATGTAGCGCATCCAATATTGACTTCTGGAGCTATTGCAATGGTAGCCATTAGTTCATTGTTTATTTTCAGGGAGCCCTTTCAATTGACAACTGTACTGGGAATCTTGATGGTTATATTTGGCGTAATTCTTATTGCCATTCGCACTAGTTGAGAGGTTTAAATTTTGTCCACTAATCTCCCTAAGTATATGTTACAAAAAAGAGTTGAATGGCAAATTCCTTCATTTAAAACTTTGATGTGGTCCGGTCGGGCTCATGCATACTGCGTAATAATTCCAGTTATAAATGAGGGCGAGCGAATCAAAAGCTTGCTTACTAGAATGAAGGCTCAAAAAGTTGAAAAAATTGCCGACATAATTATTGTGGATGGAGGAAGCACAGACGACTCTTTAAATATTGAATTGCTTAGATTAAGTGGAGTAAGCGGATTACTGCTAAAGACTGACCTTGGAAAATTAAGTTCACAACTTCGTTGTGCATATGCTTTTGCACTTGACCATGGTTACGAAGGGATTATCACCATTGATGGCAATGACAAAGATGATCCAGAAGCAATACCTGATTTTATTAATGCGATTAAACAGGGCTGGGACTTTGTGCAGGCCTCGCGTTTTATCCCAGGTGCGGGTGCCGAGAATACGCCTAAATTACGAGATTTCGCAATCCGCTTTATACATGCTCCAGCACTAAGCTTTTTTTCTGGTTTTCGTTGGACCGACACTACTCAAGGCTTTCGAGCCTACAGCCGAAGAATGTTGCTTGATAAAAATATTGGCATCTTTCGTAATATTTTTAAGGATTATGAGATGCTGGCGTATCTTTCCTACCGCGCCCCAAGGCTTAAC
>TBL_comb47_HYPODRAFT_10008757_pt1 | contig 10268 bp, 9 predicted proteins | sample TroBogypolimnion_40_FD_10682 | JGI IMG/M metagenome (IMG submission 10682)
TTTGCATTTTGGAAAAAGATATCATAAGAATCACCAGTTGAAACACCAGCAATTGGTGGTTGAGCAGCAGAAACTGAAGCACCAGCAAAACGAATATCAGTCCACTTTATCACTAAATTTTTACAAGATGTATCAGCCCATAAACCACCCCAAAGACCTGCATAAGCCGGATCTGAAGCAACTGGGGTACTTGGATTATCTTGTTTAGTTTGAGATTTGTAGGTAAACAAAACAGGAGCAGTAGAACTACCTATTGAAAATAAGTTTCCTTTAATCCAAAAGTTATAAGCGCCTTGAAAAATTACTTGAGCACCAGGCTGTATTGCAAGTGTATCTCCTGCATTAATGTAAACATCTCCTGTTACATTGTAAATCTGATTTGCTTGCATAGTTCCTTTGATAGAACCACTAATATTTCCTGGAGCAACATTCTGTCCTACTTGAACATAAGCAACTGCTACAGTTGAACTAGTTTTGTTACATGAGGTCAACACAAAAGTTGCCCCAAAAATTAAAAACAAGCCAGAAGTAATTAGCTTCAAGACATTTTTTTGTGATTGTGTCATTTTATTGATTTTTGGTTTTTGTTTATAGAAATTAACGGATTCTAAAGCCTATGAAAAATGATTGATTGAATTGGTCTTTCTGAACAATGATGCTGTTTTTACTTGTCTGGCCTGGATAATTAGGATTACCATAATAATATCCATTTGCAGAAGTTCTCAATTCTAAGATGGTAGGGGTATTGGTTAAGTTGGTAACTTTTGCAAATAAGGTAAGGTGCTTAGTTGTTTTTACATCAATGGAAAAATCCAAAAATGAAGTTCCTCTTTGCCAGTAATCAAGGTCTTTATAAGGAGAAATGTATTCAATTCTTGCCCCGGTATACACCCAACTTAATTGAGCTTCGATTCCTTTTTTAACACTCTTATACAATAAAGAAAGATTTCCAATATGATCGGACTGTCCTTGCAATGGCCTAGTTTGATTTGCAGTGTACATATAATAGTTACCACCATTATCAACAGCAAACACGCTTTTGGAAGTTGTTATGGAAGACTTTGTATAAGAATAATTTCCATTGATTCCAAAATTTCTAAAATGCTTAGTAAATACTAACTCTACTCCATAGTTGGTAGCATTCCCAAAATTCTGTGGTTGAAATACATAGGAACCTGTAGTTTGTGGAACTAAGCTATATTCAATGGGGTTAATAATATACTTATAAAAAGTACCCACCATAAAATAATCTTCAAAACCAAAATAGTGTTCATAACGCAGATCTGCATTATGTGATTGAATATGTTTGATATCAGAATTACCCTTTTGATCAAAATAATCTCCTGATTTGATCACTGGTACATATTCGAAATAATTGGGACGACTAATTCCACTGAAATAAGAAGCCCTGAAATCATTATCCTTATTGAGTTTATACTTCATATTGATACTCGGCAAAAAATCGGTGTATACATAACTACCAGTTTTACCAGGTAAATAAATAGACAATAAGGAGCTATAACTATGATTGGTATTCTCAATTCTCAAACCACCTAAGACTTCCCATTTTGCATACACCCATTTTAATTGTGCATAATATGCCATGATGTTTTCAATAGAATGATAGGTTAACCCATCTGTGGTATCTACACGTTTCATTCTTGAAAAGCTTGCTAAATCAATAGTAGTAAAAGGCTGATTGTTGGCATACAATTCATAAGATTCGAATACATTATCCTTTGTCTTATGACGATACATACCACCTACTGAAAAGGTAAGTTCTTCTGAAATTTTATAATGTCCATTCAAATAAACTGACCGATCAATTTCTTTTGAATGAGTATAATTAAAAGGAAAATCTTGTAAGGTTTTTGCTTCAGAAGTTAAAACACCCTGACGATTGTAAGCAACAATATCAGAATACTGTTGATCAATCCAAATAGGAATTTTACTTTGGGCTTGTGAATATACTAATGACCAATCGGCCGAGAATTTACTGGTTATTTGGTGTTTACCTTGTAAAGTATTATTCCAAATATTTTGTCTTTCAAAAAGAGAACGATCATATATATAAGCTTGGCCGGACTGGTGCAAATAATTTGCTAATCCCATTTGTAAGTTTCTATGCTGTGTTTGATCTAGTTGAAACAAAGCAGTGTAAAAACTTATTTTATTATTTTCATTGATATCATAATTTAACTTCAAATGCGCACCCATTCTGCTTTGCAGATTATTATAGGTCCTATATTCAATTGGAGCAAAAACTGGTGTATTGGGAACAGGTATTGGTTGCGGCTGACCACTAGGCGGATAAAATAAAGATGAGCTTCCTTTGTAAATGTGCTGATAGGTTAACGCAGTTATAAAACGTAATCTTTTGGTAATACTTGAACCTAAACTTGCATTTAAAGATTGGTTTAAAGGCAAACTTACATTCTTGTAATCAAGATATTTAGTATTAAAGTCGGAGGGTTGAGGTGCATATCCTGAACCATGAGATTCATATGGCGTTTTAAAATTTAAACTGCTATGATCAAAAGTGGTGAAGGTGTGATCATTAAAAAAATTATTATACCCAAATGATCCATTTAATTTAAAAGTGAAATTTTTAGGCGCTTCTTTTAATACCATATTAGTAGCTCCACCAATAGCATCACCTTCCATTTCAGGAATTAAGGATTTAACTACTTCCAATCTTTCTAATAAATCAGAAGGAAATATATCTAAAGGAATAGAACGGCTTTTATCATCAGGGCTAGGTATTTTTATCCCATTGATAGTGGTATAATTATATCTGTCAGCCATTCCACGTATGATGGCATATTGCCCATCACCAGAACTATTTTTCACCACTGAAACACCTGCTGCTCTTTGCAAAACATTTCCTACTGTTATATCAGGTGATAGTTCAATAGATTTCGCAGATATAATGTTCATCACATTGCTCACTATTCGCTCAGTTTTACGGGCAAATTCATCACTTTCTTTATTTACTTTTGATGTGATAGTGATGTTACTTAATACATTCGCATGTAAAGACAAATGAGCATCCTCAATAACAGATTCACCATCTTTAACATTAACTGATAAGGTTAACTCATCATAACCTACATATTGGATCTTAATCAAATACTTACCTGCAGGAATCTTTTTTATAATATAAGTACCATCCAATCCAGATTTAGTAGAAATAAGTTTAGAATTTATAGAGAGACTAATTGTAGCACCAACTAAAGGTTCTCCAGATTTATCATCTACGACTTTTCCTTTAATAACTGTAGAAGAAGGTTCAGCAGCAATTGCTTGAAAAAAGCAACTAAGTAAAGACACTACTATTAAAGAATAAATTGCTCTTCGAAAACCTGTAAAACACATATCCTAGGTATTAATTTCAGGCAATATTAGGTTGCCTGAAAGAACGGATATTTATTATTGGAAGAATTAATCGTATGTTGACAATTACTTAACCTTAAAGTAATTTTAACTTCAGAATTAAAACAGAAATAATTACCAAGAAAGACTAAATGAATGAAGATCAGATTGAAACTTATAGGATAAGTCAATTTTAGAAACCTTACAAATTTGATTAACAATAGACAAACCTAGGCCATTGCTTTTACTATTTATGGTAGCTTTATAAAATCTACTAAATAAACGAGTATCATCTAATTTGTCATTTGATCCTTTATTTTGAATAATAAAGCTCCTTTTATTCAATTCAATTTGAATGAAGCCAGGAGTTATATTATGATTAATAGCATTGCTAAATAAATTATTTAAGAGAATATCCAGTAATTCCGGACTCATATTAATATAACTCTCATTCAATTCAATATGAGATTTGATTAAATAACTATCCCAAAGTTCAGAAAACTGATTTATCTTCTGGGTAATTTTAGATTTTAAATCGATTTGATTCTTTAGATCAAATTGTTGATTTTCAATTTTTGTTAATAATAAAAGAGATTGATTAAGTCTTGAAAGCTTTTTTATGGAAGCATATGAACTTTCAACTAACTCGCTTTGCTTTTCAGATAAGTTCTTATCCTGAATTAAAACATCTAATTTAGATCGTATAATTGATAAAGGAGTTTGCATTTCATGAGAAGCATTCTCTGTAAATTCCTTCAATAATAGAAAGTCTTGCTTAGCTTTTTCGCTGGCGATAGAAAGACTTTCATTCATAAATGAAAATTCTTCAATATTGGTTCGAGGAAAAATAAGGGATTCACTAGAACCAATTTTAAAATTTCGCATAATACTAATCGATTCATAAAATGGCTTCCAAATCCTTCTTAAATAAAGTCGATTTAGAAATAATGAAATGAGAATGGTAGCTAAAATCGTTATTAATGAAACAATCAATAATGCTTGCGACAAATGATGCACACCTTCCAAAGGTTTAGCAATTGTAACACGATACCATTGTCTGTTAAAATTTAAAGGAAATGCGATTTCCCTAAAATTGTGCATTTTCTTTTCCCTAGCACTATATAATTTAATTAAAGTTACATTTCTATTAGGTTTTAGAATTCCAGTTTTTTGAAAGATTAATCTTTCTTCATCAAGTGGATTTCCAATAGGGAACATTTGATTTTTAGAAACATAATTATTAATTTTTTCTTCAATACCCGCTAAGTCATTATCTATTTCTCTTAAAAGAATAACTTGCGTAAGATTATAAATAATAATACTAGATACGATGAAAATAAAAATCATCAATAACAAATTGATCAAAGAAAATTTATTTAGTAGTTTCATTTTCTTTTGTTATTAATCTCAGTCTTGTTAGGATTAAAAAGATAGCCCATACCATGCACTGCTTTAATATAATCCATACAACCAGCTATTGTCATTTTTTTTCGAATGTTTTTTATATGCGTATAAATGAAATCGTAATTATCTGAAAGGTCAATTTGATCTCCCCAGAGATGTTCTACTATTGCTGCTTTTGTAACTACTTTATTTTTGTTACTAACAAAAAATAATAATAATTCAAATTCTTTTCTAGTTAAATCAATTATTTTATTTCCATATTTCACTATCTTCTCATCATTATCAATTCTCAAATCTCCTAATACAATTATATTTTTTCCTTCAAAATATTTTCTACGAATAATAGAACCTACTCTAGCAGATAATTCAGGCAAATGGAACGGCTTAGTTAAATAATCATCTGCTCCAAGATTTAATCCTAATACTTTATCATTTAGAGAATCTTTGGCTGAAATAATTAAAACACCCTCTGCCTTTCCTATTTTTTTTAAAATTTTTAATATTTCAAATCCATTACCAAAAGGGAGTGTTATGTCCAAAACAATACAATCATAATCACTTTTGTGAATTTTAAGAACGGCCTCATTATAATCATAAACAGCTTCACAGATATACTTATCATTTTTAAGATAAGTACAAATACTATTAGAAAGCTCTTTTTCATCTTCAACAACTAAAATCCTCATTCCAACTTTTTTTTAAAAATTCTACAATTTATAGAAGGTTTTATAAATTACTTGTTTAAAATTCAAGACAAGTATATAAATATTTTTATTGATATATTTTTAATAATTTATTACAGTTGAGGTTCTAAGACTCAATAAAAGTGTTCTCATAAATTGAAGTATTACGCTCTAAATAAATAGTTAGAGTCGAAAACTTAACATAAAGATTGGATAACATACATTATTTTTATGTTATCATTTAATTTAACATACAAATCATATGAACAAAAAGCAATTTCGTAAAGAAATAGAAAGCCAACTAGATACCGCTTTTGGTTATTTAGCTATTGGAACAGAAAAAAAATTCGAAAAAGTAATTAAAAAAGCCTCTCGCTTATTAACTGATGTACTTCACAAGAAAGAACCTACCACAAAAAAAGTGAAGACTAAAAAAAATAAAGTGAACGTAGCTAAAAAAACAAAGAAGCAACTACCAAAAAAGAAGACAATTGTAAAAAAAGCTACTGCAAAAAAAGCTACTGTAAAAAATAAATAGGCCGCTTTTGGTTCCAAAATTTTACATCAAAAAATTTTGGAACCATATAGCACTATCTTTAAGAATACGTTGTTGCGTTATAAAATCTACATATACTAAGCCATATCTTGGCTTAAAACCTTCTCTCCATTCAAAATTGTCTAATAAAGTCCAACATAAATATCCCACCACATTTACCCCCTCATTTTTTGCTCTTAGCATTTGCGCTTGTTACTTTTCGATCCATTTGAGCTATACTTATCAAAGCACGCGATTCATTAGCTATCTGATAAAATATATTTAATTCATTACTCAGTCTTTTTTCATTTGTTAAATCTTGAATAATAGCCCAATTAATTTTTCGACCTTTATAATCAATTAATGAAGAAAATAAAATAATATCTCTAATTGTCTGGTCTTTACATCGATGTTGGGATTCCCTCTTGGTAATAGAAAACGAAGGAGATTTAATTTTCGTAGATAGGGGATCAATATCAGACATATGTAATGAAGTAATTTCATCATATTCATATCCATAGAAATCTAAAGCTGCTTTGTTTGCATTTACAATTTCACCATTTGCAGAATCAATCAACAGCATTACTGAGGAAGAATTAAAGCACTTTTCAAAAATTATCATAACATGTGTTTAAGAAATTTTAAAAATGATTTAATAAAAGAATATCGTTGATTATGTAAAATTCTAAAAAATATTGTAAGTGAATTTTGTATTTTTCTTTTTTTAATTTACATGATTCACTTATTTAGTGAGAATATTTTAATGCTTTCAATTATAAAATCACATAACAATTGAAGTGTAAACATTAAATAATCAGTTTACAATAAAAAAAAGAAAAAATAATCGGAAAAATATAATCTAATGAAGTATCATATTTTAAAACCAGCGGGGAATAGTTAAAGGAACGTTCTTTTATAATTACAACTAATGGTTTAAAAAATAATTAAACCTTATACTTGGTATTGTAAGTACCCCTAAAAATCAGACAGTTTAAAATTAGAGTGAAAAACTTAAATTTAAACTGTAAATAAAAAAGACACGCTACTAATTGATAATGAATTTAAAAATTACCCAACGAGAATACAGGGACTTACTAAACAAGTTCATAGAAGAAAATTTACTAATTATTTACTAAACAAAAAGAGGAACCCTTTACTAATAAAGGATTTCCTCTTTGTTTGTGTCCACATACTATCCTTAGTTTGAACCAGATATGGGGGGATTTGGGAAAACTGATTGGGTGTTTTTGGGTAATTATTTGGATCATATGAAATACTCAGACTGCACAATCACTAATAGAATGCTTTCTCTTATCAGTGAAATTGATGAATTTAAAGGTGCTTGGAAGGCATTAGGAAAATTGGCGCCCAATCAGTTAATCTCCTTAAAACGAGTAGCAACAATTGAAAGTATTGGATCTTCTACTAGGATTGAAGGAAGCAAATTAACTGATAAAGAAGTAGAGCTGCTGCTTTCAAACTTAAGTATAAAAAAATTTGATTCTAGAGACGAGCAAGAAGTTGCGGGTTATGCAGAATTGATGGATACTATTTTTCTTCATTATAAAATGATTCCTTTAACAGAAAACAATATCAAGCAATTTCATAGAGATTTATTAAAACATAGCGATAAGGATACTAAACATCGGGGAGAATATAAGAAGCATACAAACCATGTAGAAGCCTTTGATGCTTCAGGTAAAAGTCTTGGAGTAGTTTTCGAAATAGCAAGTCCTTTCGATACACCTTTTCAAATGCAAGAATTGGTTTCATGGACAAAGGATGCAATAGAATCTAAAGAATTGCATCCGTTAATCATCACAGCAATGTTTATTGCTAGATTTCTAGCCATTCACCCTTTTCAGGACGGGAATGGGAGATTATCTAGTTACTAACAACCCATCTATTATTACTAAGTGGTTATGAATATGTTCTATTTAGCTCAATGGAAGCAGTTATTGAAAACAGTAAGCAAGAATATTATCTGGCATTACGACAAACGCAAGGAACAATAAAAAATGATCATCCAAATTGGGAACCTTGGGTATTGTTTTTCTTAAAGACCATGAAACAACAAAAAGAAAGGCTTGAAACTAAAATTGAAAGAGAAAAAATTCTAATGGCGAAACTGCCAGATTTGTCATTGCAAATTTTAAATCTTGTTAAGTCAAGGGGGAGAATTAGAATTAGTGAAGTAGTTACACTTTCCAATGCAAATAGAAATACTATCAAGAAACATTTAGAACAATTAGTTACCGCAAGCCATTTAGAGAAAAATGGAATAAGTAAAGGAGTTTGGTATTCGATAAAATAAAAAGAGCACTAATTGCTTAGTGCTCTCTCAGTCGGGAAGACAGTAGTCGGTTGACTTCATAACTAATTGATTATCAATACTTAAATTATGCATATTCATAAAACATAACCGATTTGGTTATGGAAACATAACCGATATTTTACAAATATTTAAACTAATATTCTTAAAAATTTCTTAATTATATTTTATGATTAAACCTTTTTGAAAGTAATGAGTCAAAATATAAATCTTACTCAAACATGGAAAACTTACTAATAATAGGTGGTTGTCATTTTGTTAATGATGATTTTATTAAACAATTAAAAGAAAAGTTCAAATACAAGAAAGTAAGAAAAATATTTACACATATACCTGAAAATAGTTTTTCCAAAAGTTTAGAATTTATACATCACGAAAAAGAATATTTAAAAAATAACAAATATGACATTTATTTTCAGTTAGGAAATCAATTATTTCACAATTCAATTTCAAATATTTTACCAAAATATTTTAATAAATTCATACCTAATAATATTAATTCAGATTTAATTCAAACAGATAATATAAGAGATATTAAGGAAAATTACAAAGTAATATTGTATAATATATTGAGAAAAGTATTAAAAGTTTTAGTATTCCCTTTAAATATCATCTATGTTCCATTCAAAGGATTTCAATCGTATAATCAAATAAAAAAAATATTAATTGATGATGAATTAATAAATAATAACATCTTTATTTACACACCCTTTTACTCTCCAAATTATACTGACAAATTTTTCAGATTTATTGGAAAAAAAATCATCTATATTTTATTTAGTGATATTAATAATATTAAAATTATTAACTTAACAGATGAAAAGTTTGATAAATCTGAATTTAATGATAATGATATCTACCATTTAAACACTAATGGGATGAACCATCTTATGAATTATAGTTTTGAAAAAATTGAACAAAAAATTAAATTATACTAATAAATCAAAACTTTGGTAAATATCCTTTATTTCTTCTCTACTGATACCCAAATATCTACGAGTAATGGATGTTGATGAATGGTTCAGAATTGATGATAATTTGATTAAATATTCATCAGAATGACCATTATTCTCCCAGATAAATCTACTACCACTTTTACGAAGTGAATGGGTTGAAATGTTCTTATTTCTAATCCTTTCATCTACACCCCCTTGTTTTAATAATAGATTGGTATGTTGTAGAGTATAATGGAACAATAAATCGTTCGTATTGGGTGTTTTTAGTTCATTATAGACACTTTCTATTCGTTCCCTTAACGTTCTACCCAACGTGATTTCTCTACGTTTTTTGGTTTTGATTTCTGATACGATAAGAGTATCCTTACCTAATACATCATTCCAAGTTATTCTACTTAAATCTGAATAACGAAGTAAAGTTTTAACTCCAAACTCAATTAATAAACTCATACGTATATTACCTACTTTTCTAAAATACCTAATCATACGATGTATTTCATCAGTAGTTAAATAATCAGAGGTTTTATAGTTTGTTGTATTCATAAGTTCTTGATTTAGTGTTGAATACAAAGATATGGCAATATTCGTTAATAGCATGATATTCTCATAAACGAATATATTTGATACAATGAATTTCTAACGTGTTGATTATCAATCATGTTGATATTCGTTAATACTATTTTAGAATATAAATCTAAATTATTGATGTTTTATAGTAATTATTCCTCCAAAAAGATGATTTTACCAAAATATTTACTTTTTTTCCAAATTTCTTTACGTTTTCTCTTCTTACTCCATATTTATATGTGTAGTAATCAACAACAGAACTACAATGTTGGTGTGTTCTGTTGGTTATTATGAGTGTTTGGTTAGTATTCATAGGGTTGTTGACTCCCACCTTACTTATCGTTGAAAACCACTCTAAAAATCCAACGGATTAATATTCTCCGTAGTTGAAATACTAAAACGAATTGGGTGGATACTAA
>TBL_comb47_HYPODRAFT_10008758_pt1 | contig 10267 bp, 5 predicted proteins | sample TroBogypolimnion_40_FD_10682 | JGI IMG/M metagenome (IMG submission 10682)
GCTGTTTGGTGAAGCAGGTTTGTCCCGAAACGGAAAGGTTGGCACAGTTCAGGGGTTGATCTGGCATGCCCATCCGCAGTTAAGTTTATCGGCTTATTTACGCTCATTTGATCCAGGATTCCATGCTTTCTATGGAAGTTCGCTCTCTGAAAGTTCAGGAAATTGCAATGAAACAGGGTTTTATACAGGAGTATTGGCTTGTCCTGTTCCTAAAGTCAAAATCTTTGGCTATGTTGATATCTACTATTTTCCCTGGCTGACCTATAGCACGATGGCACCATCTAGTGGGCGCGATTATTTGGCTCAGCTTGAAATTACCTTCTCACGAAAATTTTTACTCAGCCTGAGAGGAAAATACGAATCAAAGCCTCAAAAAGCAACTGGTTATAAGGGAGTTGCGGCAGATTATGACGAAATGACAACCAAACTAAGAATTCAGACTGATTATAGCCTCAGCAAAAAAATTTCACTTCGCACCCGGTTCGAATATGTCGGTTACCACTTTGCAAAAGTTTATGAAAAGGGATTTCTGGTTTTCCAGGATATGATTTATGAGCCCTCCCGGAAACTTAAAATCTGGGTTAGGTATGCCTGGTTCAACACCGATGGTTACAATTCGCGCATTTATTCCTATGAAAACGATTTGCTTTATACTTTTTCGATTCCGGAGTTTCACGGGAATGGCCAAAGAATCTACATGAATCTGAAATGGTGCCCAACATCACGGATAACTGCATATTTGAAAGTGGGTTGTACAATTCACAATGGTGAAGCCTCCTGGGGATCAGGTAATGATATTACTGCGGGGAATCAGAGAACTGAGCTCAGGGGACTGCTTAACTGGAGATTTTGAGAGTGGAGAGCAATAAATTTAATCCTATATTAAATCAGATAGTTAGTAGTTTTTTTTACTCATTTTTATAATTTTTTAAAAGATATTCATCTGAACGGCTATTTTTGTACATTTGCTTTGACTACTTAACATTAATAAAATTACTAAAATATGTTGGCTTCGAACGATTTCGATGAAATCAGACCTTACCGCGATGAGGAGGTTCCTGAAATCATGGACAGGTTATTAGTTGATCCGGTTTTTGCCAGAGTTCTTCAAAATCTTTTTGTTAATGAATCCAAAATCCAGGATATCCGGAATTCTATGGTTCGAACTAATGATGTTGAGTCTTTCCAGCTGACATTTATGGTCCCCTTCCTTGAAAATATTATCAAATCGAGTATAAGTGAATTAACGGTTGGAGGTCTTCAATATCTGGAGAAAGATAAAAGCTATTTGTTTATTTCAAACCATCGGGATATTGTACTTGATTCGGCCTTACTGAATGTTGAGGTTTATAAGCATGGTTTCAAACCCACGGAAATTGCAATCGGAAGTAATTTGCTGGTCTATCCATGGATTGAGGATGTCTCAAGGGTTAACCGTTCTTTTATTGTCAAACGAAATATCCCGGTTCGGCAAATGCTTGAATCGTCACACCTTCTTTCGGAATATATCCGACAAACGGTCACTACAAATGGGAGTTCAATTTGGATTGCCCAACGCGAAGGACGTTCAAAAGATGGTCTGGACCAGACTTCACCGGCACTGTTAAAAATGTTGAACATGTCTAACAAACGGAAATTTGTTAAGGGTTTTCAGGAATTAACAATCGTGCCAATGGCCATCTCCTACGAAATTGAACCATGCGGCAATGAAAAAGTCGCTGAACTTTTAAAACGCCAGTCTGATCCCGATTTTCGCAAAACAGAGAAGGATGATTTACTCAGTATGGTAAGCGGTCTGAAAAATCAAAAGGGGAGGGTGCATATTCAGTTTGGAATACCCATCGATAAAAGTAAACTGAAGGGGCTATCTAAAGAGGGAAATATCAATGATCGTTTAAAACGATTGGCTGATTACATTGATATTCAGATATATAATAATTACAGGCTTTATCCGAACAACTATATAGCGTATGACCTGTATTATAATTGTAATACCTATATTGACCGATATACCCTGGAAGAGCAAAAATCCTTTATCGAATTGACTCATCAGCGACTGAAACTCGTAGATGAGGATCGTGAAGAAGCTATGCAATTGTGGCTGAAGATGTACGCAACACCTGTTTACAGCTTCGAAAATTGCCAGGAGGAGAATGCGGAGTGAAATTTGAATCGGTTATCTGGGATTGGAATGGAACCCTGCTCAGTGATGTGGGTATTGCGGTTGCCATAATTAATCAATTGTTGGAAGAGAGGGCACTTAAGCCAATTTCACCGGACCACTATTTGGAGGTTTTTACCTTCCCGGTCAGTGATTACTATGAGCAGATAGGATTTGACCTGAAAAATGAACCCTTTGAGATACCGGCATTTCAATACATAACCTATTACAATAAATCCGTTCAAACTTGCGGACTTCACCCGGATGCTCTCCCGGCACTTCAACGGCTGCAGAATCTCGGTTGCCGGCAGTTTATCCTTTCAGCAATGGAACAGCAGCAGCTCGAAAAAACAATAGCTCAGAATGAAATCAGTGCTTTTTTCGAAGATTTATGCGGTTTAAACCACCACTTTGCTACATCCAAGGTGGAAATTGGCAGGAATTTAATCGTTAACAGGCAACTACACCCTGGACAGACACTGTTGATCGGAGATACTATTCACGATTTCGAGGTTGCACAAGCCATCGGATGCAGCTGCATACTCGTTGCAAATGGACACCAGTCGAAAAAACGCCTGTTAAATACGGGTGCAATTGTCCTGAATAACCTGGACGAAATTGACTTTTCTTAATATTACCTGACAGCCTAATAGTCTATCAGTCTAATAGTTTTGCACTTAATGCCTGAAGAGTCGCTTTTTTATCGTTCGTATTTACAAGAACAGAGATATTATTACGGCTTCCACCATAGGAGATCATTCGGATAGGGATGTCCTGTAAAGAGGTAAATACCTTAGCGGCAAACCCTTTTTCTTCTGCAATCATATTACCAACAATACAAACAATGGTTTGATTCCTGTCTATTTCCACATTCCCATACTCTTTCAATTCTGCGATGATCTCATCCAGATGCCTGGAATCATCTATAGTTACAGAAACCGCTACTTCGGAAGTTGTTATCATATCAATTGAAGTTTTGAAGAATTCAAAAATCTCAAATATATTTTTGATAAAACCGTAGGCATTCAGCATCCTTCCCGATCTGATTTTAATGGCCGTGATTCCATCTTTAGCTGCAACGGCCTTAATTCCATTGGTCTGGCTTTCAGAAGTTATCAGTGTTCCCGGATCAGGTGGGTTCATAGTGTTTTTTAACCTTACCGGAATATCATTCATCATCGCCGGCAAAACAGTTTGAGGATGAAGAATTTTTGCCCCAAAATAGGCTAATTCAGATGCCTCATTAAACGAAAGGGTATCCACCTTTTTAGTGTTTTCCACAAATCTGGGATCATTATTGTGAAACCCGTCAATATCTGTCCATATCTGAACCTCTTCACTCTTTATTGCAGCTCCGATTAGTGTGGCGGTATAATCCGAACCTCCTCGCTGAAGATTGTCGATCTCTCCTGCCTGATTACGGCAAATAAAACCTTGCGTGATATAGTAATCAGCCCGGGGTTGTCTTTTTAGCAAGCTGTTCAGTTTCTCCTTAATGAAATAGCTGTCAGGCATTTTGTCAGCATCAATTTTCATGAAATCGAGAGCCGGAATTAATACCGCATTGTATCCTGATTCCTGCATCAATAACGTGAAAAGGGCAGTTGAAATCAACTCTCCCTGAGCCAGTAAGGCTCGCGAACCCTCTTCAGGAAAAACACCAGATGTATAGGATTTGATCACTTCAAACCTCTCCTCCAGTACCCTTTTCCCATGATCTTTCATTTCTTTCGTTTGGTAAAGATCGAAGACTATGTTATAGTATTTTTTTTCAAGGGCACTGATCACCCCCAAAGCAGACTCTTTATTCTTTTTTGACAAATAGTCGGATATCTCAACAAGGCTATTGGTTGTGCCTGACATTGCGGATAAAACAATCATCTTTTGTTCTCCGTCACCAATGAGGTTCATTACTGTTCTCATGGTTTCAACTGATCCGACAGAGGTTCCTCCGAATTTGAATACTTTCATTTCACTTGTAGTTTTACTCACTAATTTGATAATAATTCTCTAAAATCGTTTAGCCACCGATGCAGTTAAAGTATATTTCTACAAAAATAGGAATATTTTGTTCCTGACCATTGCCTGGCTGACTAATCGAACTGTTTTTTTGTTTCCTGTTTAAACCATTTAAATATAGACTGTTCTAATTCAATTGTTTTACCTTTGCTTATCAACTACCGGAATTAATATTTACTCATGGCTTATAGTTTTGCTGATCCGTCAACTGAATTATCACAAACGCCCTTTAAAAAACCTGATAATATGCGTATGAAATATTTGAAAGCAGATATAATTTTAGTGGTCATTTTGGGCATTTTGTCATCCGTTAACGGGCAGCAAACCATATTAATACAAACCATAAAAGATTTGCAACACCCTCGCATCTTACTTCTAAAAAGCGAAGAAAGTCAGATTGCACAAGCTGTTGAAGGTAATGCCGTTTGGAAGAAAATGCACAATGCAATCCTGAATGAATGTGATCGAATTATTCCACTTCCCGCCGTTGAGCGAATCCAGATCGGACGACGTTTGCTTGGTAAATCCCGTGAGGCTTTGCGACGTGTGTTCTACCTTTCCTATGCCTGGCGTTTAACCGGAGATGATAAATACTTCCGGCGTTGCGAAACCGAGTTGTTGGCCGTTTCCAGGTTCCGTGATTGGAATCCCTCTCATTTTCTCGATGTGGCAGAAATGACCATGGCAGTCGCCATCGGATATGACTGGCTTTACCCTAAATTGTCTGAGAATTCCAAAGGAGTGATTCGTGAAGCTATTGTCACCAAAGGGTTAAATCAGTCCCTCGATCCGAAATACAACGGCTGGGTAAAGGCTGTTCATAATTGGAATCAGGTTTGTAATGCCGGCATGACTTTTGGTGCCCTGGCTGTTGCTGAAGATTACCCTGAACTTACCAAAAATATAATTGAACGGGCTATCGAATCGATTAAACTGCCCATGGGAGAATACAACCCCGATGGTGCCTATCCGGAAGGATATAGCTACTGGGTATACGGAACGTCGTTCAATGTGATGTTTCTGAGTGCGATAGAAAAGGTTTTTTTATCTGATTTCGGGTTGAATGATATCCCTGGATTTCTCAAAACTGCCGGATTTCTGGAGAATATGAACGGGGTATCAGGAGCCTGCTATAATTGGGGCGATTGTGGGTTGGAAGGCAACCTAAATCCAGCGATGTTCTGGTTTGCACAACGTAATCATGATCCTTCACTATTATGGGTCGAAAAATCCTCCCTTCAGAGGGCAGAATACAACGAATTTACAAAGGACAGGCTTCTGCCTGCGTTGATGATATGGGGAAAGGATCTGCCAATTGACCGGATAACTGAGCCTAAAGTAAACGTTTGGAAGGGCCAGGGGGCCAATCCTGTCTGTCTGATGCGAACTTCGTGGAGCGATCCGAATGCCATTTTCCTGGGATTTAAATCCGGTTCAGCTTCTGTCAATCATGGGCATATGGATATTGGATCCTTTGTAATGGAAGCCGATGGCTTACGATGGGCCTCCGATTTTGGTATGCAAAACTATGAATCACTCGAATCGAAAGGTATCGAGGTGTTCGGACGGACCCAGGATGCGCAGCGCTGGACTATTTTCAGGATAAACAACAAGGCCCACAATACCATTACCGTTAACGATCAGCTTCAGAATGTCGAAGGGTATGCCAAGATTGACCGATTTTCAGATACGCCTGGATTTATGTATGCCATCTCAGATTTGTCTGGCATTTACGGGAATCAGCTCAAAGGCTCCAAGCGTGGCGTGGCAATTGTCGATCAGAGTTATGTTGTTATTAAGGACGAAATCGTTGCTTTAAACAAGCCAACTACGATCCGGTGGACAATGATGACCACTGCAATACCCGTTTTAGAGGATAAAAAGATCACCTTGAGTAAAGAAGGGCACCAACTGATTATTCAGGTTAAAACGCCTGGAGCGGTAACGATGAAAACCTGGCCGACCGAACCGGCTAACAGTTATGACGCCCCCAATCCCGGCACAACCCTGGTCGGCTTTGAAATTCATATGAAACCTAATCAGAAACAAACAATCCAGGTATTACTTATTCCGGACTCCTTCAATAATCGTAATATCAGGTTTAAAAAGAAATTGGATAACTGGTAAAAAATTAGCAAATCATAAAAAAGCAGGAGGGATTCAAATTGAAATAAAAATTATCTTAAAAATCGGCTTCCGATTTTTAATTATTTGTTTTAAATTTTTTCTGCTAATTTTAGCCTATCGGAAATCGTCCGGGTTACTGGAAGTCCGGACAATTCGAAACACCTCGCACCTCAATATTTTTAATTATGAAAACTTTCCAAAGAGGTTTAATTTGCTTGATGTTATTTCAATTTTACTTCTTTGCCGGTCAGGCATTTGCCCAGCGACTTAGTGATTATAAATATAAGGAAACCTTTGAACCGTCAGCAAATCAAGTCAGGACAGGGATGCAGTTTAATGGCTACACCAACTATTGGCACGACATATACCGGGAGGATATCACATACGGGAATCTCTTTAAGATGGCAATTCCCAAAACCGATTATTCTATTGCTCAAACCAAGGTTGATATTGCTGATGATCTTGGCTTTCCGGGATTGTCGGTACAGGAAGGATTTCTAAGTAATTTGTTTAGCAGTCAGTATATTCTTCTGGATCAACCAACCTTTCAGAATCTTTATCAATCAGCCGGAGCCAAAGATGTATTGGCTCTTATTGATCCGGATTCAGAAGCTGGGAAAAAGCTGACCGGTAAAATTCAAAAAACTGATCCATGGAAAAGGAAATTGAAAAGTCATCAGTTTGGTTCAGCGGGCTTTACGGAGGTCAATGCTTTTTATCTTGAAAAGGGCTCGAGGAAGATTTTTGTAATCTCATCTAAAAACAAGGAGTTTAGGAGTAGTATACTGAAGCTTATTGAAATCAGCAAGGATCTTTTAGCCCGATTTGATCTGCATCGTGGTTGGTTTGGAACGGGGTCTCTTCTAAAAAGCGTCACAATCACACCCGGACATCCGCTGGAAATCATAGGCAAGGGGATGAATGAAGGGAATACCTGGTTTACATTTAGCGGCTATATGGATTTTCTGGCAAAGAAAGAGATTGAAACATGGCTTGCAAAGGTAAATCTTCCAATAGTCACCGATTTCGGATCAAGCATCGGTTATGTAAAAAATATTGGAGCACAAGCAATTTACGGGTGCAAATCGTACGTTGGATTGCAGCCTCAGAACATGTATACGCTTGATTCGTGGCTCAATTTTGCGCATAAGAACGAAGGGTATACGTTCCGTTCACCTTATGATCCGGAAGCTGATCCATATCACTACGATGGCTATCTGGCCGGTGAAGGAAACAAGGAGCAGATTGATAATGAGAATATTCCTTTTATAACAACAACCGGATATCTGGAAGATGATGCGGTGCCATGTATGGTGTTGTTTGAACCCAAAGGGGAGCCGTTGACCAGAGAGCTGATGTGGAAGTCTATCCTGGACCGGCGCGAAGTTGGGGTAATGGGAAGCGGAAAGATGATGGGACCCGCCCTGTACCGCAATGCCCTTGAATTGCTGGTCCTCGACCGTGTTTTCCTCGAGGAGTACTTCGGTGACCGGATTAATCTGGAGGCTGCTACGAAAGATAATCAACTGAATATTTCAGTTTCAAATACCTATCCGCATGCAGTTTCCGGAAAACTTGAGATAGTGCTTCCACCGGAATTGAAAATGGCCGGATCGCACTTCACGCAGGTTAGCCTTTCAGCCGGAGAATCCAAAATAATACAATTCGATATACAACCGCTAGCCACCGCGATGGCCAATACCAATCCCATAGCAGTGCACTTTAACTGGGAAACCGGAAAAAAAAGCACCCTGACCATGATCGATCTTCCACCTGCTATTTCAGCACATCAGCTGCTTTTTGGCAACTCTCCCAAGGTAACCTATCCTGTTACCATACATAATTTTACCGATCAGCCAACATTTCCCGTTAAGGTAGAAGTTCTGGACAAAAACAACTCAGATAAAATTGTTTTTAGTACTACAAAATCATGTTCTGCCGAAAAAAGCAAATTTAAAGAGATGTCATTTGATCTGGAAGTGCCGGCAGGGAATTATCAGGTTCGGGTTAGTGCAATTGGTGTTGAAAATCTCAGCCAGCTTGGAGTTGGAAAGGCTGAAGGTACCCCGACACTTTCGGTGGTCGATCTGAATGGCGATGGTGTGAACGAATATAAACTGGAGAATGACAGTGTCCGCGTTGTCCTTTTGGCTACGGGTGGACGGGTTATTGAGTATTATGTGAAATCGCGGAAGAGTAATGTCCTGTTTAAGCTCTGGCCGGAGAAGCCTGCGGATGACAAACGGGAATTCCGTAAAAGAGGTTATTATCCATTTGGAGGCTTTGAAGATTTCCTCGGTCAGGGAAGTATGGAGGGACATAAAGTCTATACTGCTGAAGTTATTAAGAAGGATGGCAATTCGGTGAGTGTAAGAATGACTGCCGATTATTTCGGAAACAAACTGGAGAAAACATTTACGCTTTATGGGAATTCACCGCTTTTGGAAGTTCGTTATGCTATTACGTTTAAAAACCCTGAGGCCAAAGTAATTGCGCCGGTCCCGATTCTTGTGCTCGGCAAGAAACACGATACCAGGGATATATTCACTGTTCCGGAGAGTGATGGACTGAAAGAATACCATATGAAGCCCGAGTTTTACTTTGGAAAGGTTCTCTTTCCAAAAGAAGGCTGGGATTCAGGATATGATCCACAGGAAGATATCGCTTTTGTCGGAGCTTTTCCGGTTACGCGCCCGCTGTTTTTGCACATGTTTCAGAATCTGGCAACCAACGGAGATGCCCATTATGACTTCAATGAATTTCAGCCTTGGGTTCCGATAGCTCAGAAAACCACTTCCTATTTCACCTACTATTTGTGGGGAGCCGGAGGAAAGTGGCAGAATAGCCTTCAAGAGCTAAGAGATCGCAATCTGATCACCACTCATTAAAATAGTCTTTTGCGATAAGCATCAATTTCGTGAAAACGGAATTATACGTTAAAAATGTGAGCCGATTTTTTTAATTATTTAATAGAAATTACAATGAAAAACGGATTTAAGAAATTTTATTTGCTGCCTCTTTTGGCGCTGATGTTATCCGGCAGCTCCGCTTTTCCCCAAAATCTTGAGGGTTTCGGGAATAATGGATCGTTTAATCCGGATAAGAACGCCGTGACAACCAATTTCCAATTTAACGGTTACACCAATTACTGGCACGACAGCTATCGTAAATGGATAAGGTATGGAAACCTTGTCAAGATGGCAATCCCTAATGTTGAATATGAAGTTGCCCAGAGTAAGGTCGATATTGCCGAGGATCTGAAGATCCCTGGTCTTTCTCTGCAGGAAGGATTTTTGAACAACCTTTTAGCCGACCAGTATCTTCTTTTGGATCAGCCAACGCTTCAAAAACTAAGCGAAGCCATTGTTGGAAATAACGTGCTGGTTTTGCTTGATCCGGACACGGAAAGCGGCAAAAAGCTGGCAGATAAACTTCCTAAAGATGATGGATGGAAGGAAAAACTTAAAAGTCATCAATACGGAGCTAAAGATTTTACCGAGGTAAATGCTTTCTTCCTTGAAAACGGTGCTAAAAGGTTGTATGTTATTTTATCCCGTGACAAAGCACAAAGAGATAAAGTTTCGGAGCTGATTTCAGGCACGAAAACCCTGTTGGCTACATATGATCTGCGCCGCGGTTGGTTTGGGGCTGAAACGCTTTTGAAAAGTGTGACCTGCACCGCCGGACATCCGCTGGAAGTAATCGGGAAGGGGATGAATGAAGGGAATAGCTGGTTTACTTTTAGCGGCTACATGGAGTTTCTTGAACAGAAACAACTAATCGATTGGTTGGCAAAAGTCAATCTTCCGGTTATTGCCGATGTTGGTTTTGGCGGTCAGATTTATGGATGTAAAAATTATGACGGATTGCAGGTCCAGAGCATGTTCACAAAAGAGTCGTGGATCAAATATGCACACGAAAAAGAGGGCTATGCCTTTAGGGCAGTTTATGATACAGAAG
>TBL_comb47_HYPODRAFT_10008759_pt1 | contig 10267 bp, 7 predicted proteins | sample TroBogypolimnion_40_FD_10682 | JGI IMG/M metagenome (IMG submission 10682)
CAAAACCAAAAATTGATTGATCGTTTTACACAAGATTTTACCAAATGGGAACTGGTAGATCGCGTTGGCAATTTGTTTAATCGTCTCATACTATTTGATGCACATAATTATCACATGTCATTAGACTATTTTGGAGACAGCAAAGAAAATGGCAGACTATTTCAAGTCTTCTTCTTTTCTACTGAGAAATAAGTAAGTTCTAACAAACTGAATTTAATAATAAAATATTTATCATTTATTTTATTATTTGTTATATTTGTTATATTTGTTATAAATTATGCGTTATATATTATTTGTTATTTATACTATCATCATCAATACAGTATTGATTATCTAAATTATGAATTTCAATTACTCCTTTAATAAAAGGAAATCTGTGACTATTTTCTAATTGTTTTGATTTTGTATTATAATCATGTGCATTTCTAATAACATAGTGATTTAAAGTAATATTCAAACTATTATAAGTAATTTCAGAATAAGGAATTTTATCATCATTATCATATACATAATTAGTTTCTGTATTATAATTTGTTATAATTTTGCCATCTGTAAATACTTTATGAACCCATAATTTATTATTATCATTTAACATAGACGTTTTAAATAAAGATTTACCAAATTTATTGGCAAATTGTGTATGATATGTTGATGTTGAAAGTAAATCTAAGTTTATTCTTTTTGCAGAATTTTTAATAGAAAATATATCATGTAAATCTATGTCCGATTTAAAAATAGACCAATAAATATAAACACATCCAATATCATTTGCAATTGTATCAATATAACTAGAAAGAGTATAACCATTTTTTCCAAACATGAACTCATCAATATCTACTATAATAGCCCATTCACTTCGCTCTTTTATTATATTATAAAAATTATCATTAAGTATTTGTTTATGATCTTGTGAATTAGCATAAATATTTAATTCCCGATTATCTATTATAAGTGTTATAAAATTTTTGTATATATTTGTATTTATAAACTCTTCAATGTTATCAGTGCTTTTATTACTAACAATAAAAAAATGATCTACTCCTTGATTAATATAATGATCTAACCACTCTTGTAAATGTTTAGTTTCATTTTGTATTAAAAGACACGCAGATAATTTATATTTTTGTATTATAGAATTTTCTTCAATTAATGGAATATTGTCAAACGTAAAATGATCATAATCGGATTGAATATTTGTATCCATACTATTAAATATAGGAACATTTACTAGATATTTATTTATTTTATACATGTCTAAACAATTGGTATATATACGTGTATTATCAATGGCATATTTTATACCAGTTGATTGTAAATATTTTATTAGTTCATAACAACCCGACTTACTTACAATATACCCTCCAGCTCCATTACAATCATCAGGATTTGTGATTTTATTAAAACTAATATCATTAATATCAGTACATGCATCACGTATATTAAATCCACCAATCAACGCGTATTCTATATTGTTTTTGCTAATAATATCAATACTTTTTTGTAAAAATTCATTAAAATTTTCAACAATAGATATATCATCTTCTAAAATTACATAATAATTATGGTCATCGTCATTTATTAATTTATTCCATAATTTGTAATGACTTAATGAACACCCAATTATTCCTTTTCGGTAATTAAAATCATTTTCTTTAAATGTATTTTTAATAAAAATATTAGGTTTTAATTTTGATCCATCTACAGCCTCAACAAAATCATATCCCGTTACGTCTCGTAATGTCATTATATTCGCAATTTTTTCCTTTCTGTCTGGTCGTCTAATTAAATTTATTATATTTATTTTAAATTTATTATTTGTTTCCTGTTCTAAAAATAATAGTTTAGCCCAGAGAACTGCTCTATTTTCCCATGAGCATGATAGTGCGTATTTTTTTCCATTTTCTTTAAGATCCTGTTTTTCTTTTGTTGTTAGATTAATAATTTTTTCTATTTCATTACCCGGGGCTACCTGTATTCCGTATTTATCAATTGTAAATGGCAATCCAGCTTCTGGATAATATACACAAATAACTTCAGACATTAACATTTCTAATGCTGTTATACAAGATGTCTCTGGCCAGCTTGTTGGATACAACCAATATTCAGAAGTTTTCATCTCTTTATACAGATCTTCTGTATTCAGTTTTCCTAAATACTTAATACTTTTATGTTGTTTTATTATATCCATTATTTTTTGATCCGGTTGTATTCCATAGTTGGATATGACTAATTCTGCATCTGGTAACACCTCTAGAACTTGTGTCCATAATTTCAATAATATTTCTAATCCTCTTTCTGGTCTAGATGAATAAATGAATTTATTTGGTTGTTTTTTTGTTTTTGTTTCATTTTCTAATTTTGGTTCTAATTCTGGTTCTAATTCCGGTTCATTTAAAAAATGTGTTGTGTCTATTCCATTATTGATTATGGATATTTTGTTAGTTAGCTCTGGATACATTCCTTTAAATAAATTGGCATGCCAATCTGTTTGACAAATACAGCCGGTAATAGTTTTATCCCATTTAGAAATAATTTGTTTGCCTGTTAAATTGCATCCATAAGGAAGCAACAATGTATCATGTCCCCATATGTAAAATTGATCAAATGAACATTCTTTAAACATTTCCAAAAAGGAAATATATCTAGAACATATGACAGTGTTAAATGAAATTGTTTGAATTAAATTTGGTATATCATGTAATCTAACATAAGTAATATTATTAAAACTTTCACTTGCAACCACTCCAGCAATGTAAATATTATAGTTTGATAAATCCTTTGCCAAAGCATAGGATAAATAAGCCACCGCTTTTTCTGAGCCACCTAATGCATTATTTTTTAAATATGAATAATTCCAGTCAACATCCGCAAATCCCGTATAAAAAAGTATATTTTTACTAGAAGCACATTCTTCTTTTGAAAATTTCATCGGTTTATCAACTTCTTTTAAGAAGATGTAACTAACATCAATCCCAAATTTTGTATCATATTCTTTTAAAAACTCATATTTATTTAATACAACACCTATATTATGTATAAAATGCACATATTCATTTGCTAATACAGTAAACCTTTCCTTATTTTCTGGTTTCACATGTTGAACAAAAAATTGCAAATTATATAATAAATTTCCAATATAAGAATTATCTTCTACATGCATTTTTTTTGTAAAAATAATTTCAAACATTCTAATGACACAATCAAATTCTTGAATTTTGTCGGCGATTAATATCATGTAATATGGCACAAAAAAATTATATTTATCCAAAGTAATAAATAATTTTTTATCCAAATTCGCATTCAAAAACCTGTTTTCATAAAAATCTTTAACTTGTAAGTAATAATTATAAGCTATTCTATTTTGGTTTTCACAACAATAATGAACTAACAAAGGATATAGACATTCTACTCGTTCTACATCATATTTAAATGATTTGATCAAATAAAAGAAACCGCTTTCCACTTGATTTAATTTCTGATAACATTCATAAATATATAAGCATGATGTATAGTGCTCTTGTGCCCAGTTATCTTGACTTAATGTGATTTTATACCATTTAATAGCTTCTTCAAAAGAACCATAGTCTTTATAACTATTCGCACAATAAAAGGCATATCTGTGATATAAGGGATCCTTTGTTAAAAGTGCTTCTGCATGTGCGGCTTCCAAAATTTTCGCATCTTTCAAATATTTTTCCGGATCTAAACTTCTATTTCCACTTCTTCCTGAAACGACGTAATAATTTCCTTCAATTACAGTATTGGAGGCGGATCCTTGAGGCTCTATACAAGATATAAATTCATGAATTACAGACTGATATATAAATCTTTTGTGATTATTAACTAACAATACACGTGTATAAGCAGTTCCTAGAGGAGATCCGAATTTTAAATGATATTCGTCGTATATTGTATCATTAACTCTCGGCATAACAATATCACCTACAATTTCATCGTCCGCATCAAAAACTAATAATAGATCTGTTTTGGTGTATGCTTTTTGTAGAGCAAGAGTTCTGTTATGTGCAAAATTTACCCATGTGTCATTATGCATTTCGCCCGGAATATTATGTGTCTTAAAAAAATCTGTTATTATTTCTCTTGTTTCGTCGGTTGATCCTGTGTCACAAATAACCCAATAACTAAATTTAATCTTGCTACATAACTTTTCTAAAGTATTTTTTATTATATGAGATTCGTTCTTAACAATCATGTTTAAACAAATTGTTGGATTATCCAGTTTTATTTTCTCTGTTATAACTAATTCCATATTTATTATAATTAATTAAAATTATTATATTTAACTAATTATATTATTTATTGTTTATTATTTATTGTTTATTGTTAGTCAGTAACTGTAAATAGTTATTAAAATCTTTGAAATATTCATATTGATTTATCTTTACAATTGCAGTATCCTCTACAATTGTAAAAGGTTCTTTAATTTTAATATGTGCTATTCCCCTGTAATTTATATTATAATAATAGGAAATTGTTATAACCTCATTATAATGAACTAACAAATAATATATGGTCTTCCAAACATCTCCAGTCCATTCTTCGCCATATTTTAAAATGTCATTCTCATAATAATGTTTTCCCGGTATTCTGAGCTGTTCATTGTAATTTAATGGAATAATATCATCTATAAAAATAGATCCATTTTCTGTCAAAATATTCATGCTATTACTAAAATCACGCAATACATATTCAGCATGATGCATCCCATCTATAAAAATCACATCTAGTTTCTTTTGGGTTTCTTGGTTTTCTTTGAAAAAGTCATCTGAGGTGAGTTTAATAACATTTTTATTGTTACATTTAGGATCAGGATCAACGCCTGTTTTATTTTCATTAAGAAAATGCACATTATTAAAGGTATATCCATTTTCTACACCTATTTCTAAATAAGTATCTGACTTGTTTGTTAGATCATTTATAACCTCATGTCTATTATTAAATTTTGTTTTGTATCCTGGTCTCTCAATTTTTACATTTAATATTTCATATTTATCAACAGATAAATACATCATCTTGAAATAATTTACTAAGTCTTCAGTTGTACAATCAATCAATGTATAACATTTAATTCTATCTAATTTTAGATGGTCTAATCTTGACCATAAATATTCATTTGTGCATTTATTATCTAACAATAAAAAATCGTATTTTACTTCATTTTCTTCTGTATTTGTATACAATTCTCTAATCCGGTCTATATGGAAAATCAAACTATCATAACCTATAATACAAATTTGATGAGTATAGTCTGGATTAACTAACAAGTTACAGTATTTGTTAGTATAGTTGGATGTGTCTCTTAACCAAATCTTAGAATGATTGGTTAAATATGTTTCATCTTCATATGCTTCTAGCTCTTTCATTTTATTATGCACATCATATACTTGATAATATATCGGGCTAATAAAATTTGGTCCTATTCGGTTGATCTCTGCATTTCTAATAAGAGAAAAATTATTCTCTCCATTATTCATATACTGAATATATCCCAATTTATGTATTTTTGCCATTTTATATTTTGTTTTGCTTTCCGTAAAACTTTCCGTAAAACTTTCCGTAAAACTTATAGCCGTCCTTAGCAAAATTTCATAGTCATCGCATATATGCAAATATTCACTATAATTTCCTAATTTCAACAAAAATTCACGTCTCCATATTCGCGGATGATTTGGACAGCAAACAAGATGACTTAATGTTATATTATTTATATTTGGAGTAATATATACTAATCTCCATTTATCATTATATTTCATGGAATAATAACCTCCATATCCTTTACAAATAAAATCACCATACCATTGATTTTCACCATTTTCATATGAGCAAACAAAATCCATATAAATAAAGCCAACGTCTAAATGTTTTTCAAATAGGTTTGATGCATCCTGTAATACATATGGTAAAATTTCGTCATCATGATCCATCTCTAAAACATATTTGCCACGACATAAACTAACAGCTTCATTTTTAACATTTCCTATGCTGCCATTATTCTGAGAACGTCTATAAAAACGTATACGATTATCATGCATAAAATGTTGTCTTAAAAACTCAAAATGTTTATCATCGGGCGAGTCATCCATAATTACCCACTCCCAATCTTTTAATGTTTGAGCTTCTAAACTATTAAAAACACGCAATATTTTTTTAAATGAATTAAATGATGGCGTAAAAAGAGAAAATGTAGGTCTTGTGAGCTCTCTTGTTAAAGAACAATTCGCTATATATTTAATATTAACATATTTATTGAACGTATCTACATTTGGATCTATATGTGTCATATGACTGCATCGGATCAACATTTTTTCAGAAATGATTTGCAAAAGTAAATCATTATATTCTTGACTTGATGCACCATAAGTAATTAATAAATGATAATTAGAATTGTGTAGTTTTTCCACCTTTTTAAAGTTGTTAGTTATATATACACTACATTCAAGAGTTTTTGCATTATTAATAAAAAACTGATCTATTTCTTTGTATTGTTCGTGACGAAAAAAAATAATAAACGGAAATTTCATTATATTATATTTTATTTGAAATAATATTTAAATTATAATATTTAAATATTATTGTAATTTAATTGTAATTTAATTTAATTGTAATTTAATGTATCGTTAATAATTAATATTCTGGTGTATGTTTTTTAAATAAACATCCTTGTGATATTAATCCACTGATATCCGCTGTTACTGTTGCAGGATTTTGATAATCGCAATTTGTCATCCATATTTTTATAATACAGAAATTCTTTTTTGGTGAAATGGTTATCCCTGTTACGCAATTAACAAATGAAGAATTGTTACTGATTGTATCACCGACTAGCACATAATTTAACTCTCTCCAAACTTCGCAGACATTTTTATTTGAAACTTTGTATGAGAAACATCCTCCATTCCTATTTTTTGGATCTTCCCACATTGGAGCTATTCCATCCTTCATTACAAATAACATACAAGCTTTAATTAAAGGATCTGGAGTAGTCTCTGTCATCACAATAGCATCTTCTAGTGTTTTAAAATTATAAATTATTTTGTAGCTTTTAACACTCCAATCCGAGTCTTGAGGTAAATGTGCCCATAAATTCCATCTATTATTTAATTTATGAGTGCTGCTGATGCTACAACTGCTACAATCGCTAATACTGGTATTTGTATCTGATTTCATATTACTTTTAGTATTCATTGTTAGTGCTAATTGAGGAGTCACCATTATAAATATATATCTTCAATTTTTTTTAAATTATTTTATTAATTATATTAAATATAATTTAAACATGTATTTTATTCTTTATTCTTTATTCTTTATTCTTTATTCTATTTTTTCCTTTTCCTTTTCTTTTTCTATAATACGATATTCATCCTTCTCTATAATAATTGACTGATCCGCATTTAAATTTATTATATTTACTTCCTGATCCATTAATTCTAATTTATATGATGATGTTTCTTTGGTATAATAAAATGGTAAATTCAAAATATTATTTATATAGTATTGAATAAATTGTTTATTGATAATATTTCCTACTAAATAATAATTAAAATCATCGGTTTTTAAAATTATATGATATCTTACATCATTATAATTTAAATATAATGCTATAAATGATATTTTAGATACATGTGAAGTAGATACATCAAAACAAGAATTGCATGTGTCTACTAGTTTTTTATTTACTATTTTTTTGTCTATTCCATTTTTAGAGGACAATATTATTAAATTATTTGATGAGTTAATTAATTCAGTTATTTGGTTCTCTTTTTCTGTAAAAATCACGTTTTTGTTAGTATCAAGATCAAATAATTCTATTGTTTGTAATTTTATGTCATTTATTAAATTATTATCTGTTTTAAACATCTCTAAATAAGGTAAAATATTATTATATAGTTTATTACATTTTATTTGACATACACTGTAATAATATATAATATTGTACCCAAGGCTTACAAGACTGCATTGCCCAAGGCTTACAAGACTGCATTTAAATAAGACTGGAATTTTATATAATAAAATGGTTGAACTTATTATTACTAATATTTTAAATAATATTTCAAACATTCTCAATACATTAAATATAATATTATTTTTAATATTATATTTATATTATATTTATTAATTTACAAAACTTTCATATTGAGGATCAGATGATCCTGCTGGAGCATTATAATAACTATGAGTTTCTTCTGCAGGAGTTTCTGCATATGACGTGTCTACATATGCATTATTATGTTTTAGATTGCGTCTTTTATTTGTTTCTGAGGAGTAAATTAAATTTCCTGTCTCTGTCTCTTCGGTAGTTGGCGTATCACATTTAAAATTCAATGTTCCAGTTGCCGCATCTAATCCAAAAACATATAAAAGTATTGCAACTATTACCGACATAAAAATAAATGGAATAAATACAATGATCCATGATATAATAGTCATTCCTGATTGACATAATGCATTTAATAAAAATGTAATGATAATCATTACAATAAATTTAAAAAAAGCTGTGTTGTATAATCCTTTAAATGTATCTATAACTACTTGAGTTAATGAAAATGCTATATAAATTAATGCTGGTGCACATAATTCTACCATATTTACTTATATTATATTACGAAAAAATTGGTTCACCGTCTTTAATAATTCCTACTTTTTTACCTACTTCTCCATCTTTGTCAACTTCATATAAAATTCCATTTTCCTCATCAGTTGCAAAATATGTTATATCATCAATTTCAATCTCAAACACTTCTTCCTCTGAAGCTTCTTCTAAAACTGGATCTTCTTCTTCCTTTGATACAAGTTCTTCTTCCGAAACAAGTTCTTCTTCCGAAACAAGCTCTTCTTCTTCTGAAACAAGTTCTTCTTCCGAAACAAGCTCTTCTTCTTCTGAAACAAGTTCTTCTTCCGAAACAAGTTCTTCTTCCTTTAAAACAAGTTCTTCTTCCTCAACTAAAGGAATTTCTATTTCTAAATTATCAATTGGATCACATTCTTCTATTTCTAATGTAATATTTTCTTTTTCTACTGAAACAACTTCTGAAGGAACGACTTCCAGAACGACTGAAACAACATCTTCTACTAGAACAAGATCTGAAACAACATCTTCTACTAGAACAAGATCTAAAACAACATCTTCTACTAGAACAAGATCTGAAACAACATCTTCTACTAGAACAAGATCTGAAACAACATCTTCTACTAGAACAAGATCTGAAACAACATCTTCTACTAGAACAAGATCTTCTTCACATAAATCACATTGTTTATAAAACCCAGGAAAAGATGTTAGTTTAGTTTGGTTTCTATCTTCTACCGCCGATTGACCAGAACATGTTTCAGAAGAAATTAATTCATCTAATTTGGTTTCTATTCTTTGTAAACGAAAATTATATTGCATTACACAATCAAAGATTTGATTTAATAAACTTGTATTATCTACACATTTACAAGAATGTGATAATTCTTTTACATTTTTAATTTCATCTTCATAAGCCAAAATAACTTTTTGAACAATTGGTAATGATAGCACATCTTTAGATTCTGAAGTTGGTTCATTTGTTTTTGTTGTTTTATTTAATTGTTGCACCATGTTATTCAGTTGCTCAAGCGTGGCCATTTGCATTAATTTATCTAGGTTGGACATTTCTATGTATTATATACTATAATGCTATTCGTTTAATATGATTTAAAAAATGTTTAATGTAATATATATGGAAACCACAGATAAAGAAAAAAATGAAAAATATGTTAAGCATATTATGTCACAAACTAATTATAATGAAGAACTTGCCCGAGAAAAATTAAAAGAATTCAAAAATGATTTTATGAAGGTTTTAAAAGATTATATGGGTATTCCTGAAAAAAAGGAAAATAGTCAAATTAAATCAGTAAATCAAGAAATTTATAAACAGATAAGATATAGTTTAGATCAAACAATGAAAGATTATAGAGATAAAAATCCTATAAATATTGATCAGATTAAAACAAATTTACAAGAATCTGAAGAAAGAGAGAATGAGAAAGATAGAAAATAGAAAATAGATTATTATTTTATACTCAATATATATGAAATATAAAATAACTAACAAAAACAACAAAAACAAAAGCAAAAGGATTCCATTAATACAAAGAAAACATAGAACAAGAAAAACAAAACATACTGCATTGAAGGATAATTTTTATTATTATGTAAATAATAATTGGTTTTCAAATACTTTTATATCAAAGTCTGATACTGATAAAACGCAGTTTACGG
>TBL_comb47_HYPODRAFT_10008760_pt1 | contig 10266 bp, 11 predicted proteins | sample TroBogypolimnion_40_FD_10682 | JGI IMG/M metagenome (IMG submission 10682)
ACGGATGAACCCCCCAAACTCCCTCTACTTCGGCGACAACCTGGAGGTCCTGCGCGAGTCCATCAAGGACGAGAGCGTGGACCTGGTCTACCTGGATCCACCCTTCAACTCAAAGCGGGACTACAACCTGTTGTTCAAGTCGCCCGAGGGGACAGAGAGCAACGCCCAGATCACCGCGTTCGAGGATTCCTGGCATTGGGGGCAGCAGGCCGTTCACGAGTTCCAGGAGGTGGTCCAGGGCAGCAACACGCACATTGCTGAACTCCTCGTGGCGCTGAAGGGGTTCCTTGGCACCAACGACATGATGGCCTACCTGACCATGATGGCGAATCGCCTGCTTGAGCTGCACCGCGTTCTGAAGCCCACTGGAAGCCTCTACCTGCACTGTGATCCGACCGCCAGCCACTACCTGAAGATGGTGCTTGATGGCGTGTTCGACCACTCCTGCTACCGGAACGAGATCATCTGGAAGCGCACCACCGCCAAGTCGCAGAGCTTCCATCGGTTCCCTGGGAACCACGACACGATCCTGTTCTACAGCAAGTCAGACGAGGTGTGCTTCAACCGCCAGTTCTTGCCTCACTCCGAAGAACGCATCCGGCAGCACTACTCAAACATCGAGCCTGGGACTGGTCGCCGATACAGCCTGGGTGATCTGACAGCCGAAGGCACCAGGAATGGGTCATCGGGGGAAGACTGGAAGGGCATCAGCGTTAGAGCCAAGGGGAACCACTGGAAGTACACCACCGAGAACCTTGATGCCCTCTTCGCAGAAGGCCGGATCTACTTCCCTCAGAAGGAAGGTGGGATGCCACGGCTCAAGCGGTACCTCGACGAGCAAGAGGGCGTGCTCATCGACGACGTGTGGGTCGACCTGGCACCGATCAACTCCCAAGCCCAGGAAGCCCTTGGATACCCAACGCAGAAGCCGCTTGCCCTCCTTGAAAGGATCATCAACACAAGCTCCAAGCCTGGCGACGTGGTGCTTGATCCTTTCTGTGGGTGTGGCACCGCCGTTGATGCCGCCCAGAAGCTGGGCAGACAATGGATCGGCATCGACATCACGCACCTGGCGGTCAGCCTCATCGAGAAGCGCATGAAGGACCGCTACCCAGGCATCACGTTCGAGGTCCACGGCACACCCAAGGATCTGGCAGGTGCGATAGACCTGGCCGAGCGAGACAAGTACCAGTTCCAGTGGTGGGCCTGCTCTCTGGTCGATGCTCAACCCTTTGGGGGCAAGAAGAAGGGCGCAGATGGGGGCATCGACGGCCTGATCTACTTCGGTGACATCCAGGGCGGGAAGCAGGTCACACAGAAGGCCGTTGTGAGCGTCAAAGGCGGCAACACGAACGTCGCCCACATCAGGGACCTGAAGGGCGTCATGGAGCGAGACAAGGCCGCCATAGGCCTCTTCGTGACCCTGGAGAAACCAAGCAAACCGATGCTCAAGGAAGCCGCCGACGCCGGGGAATTCAAGGCAGGAAGCGGGAAGACCTACCCGCGCATCCAGGTCCTCACCATCGAGGACCTCTTCAATGGAAAGCGAGCCCAGGTTCCGGACATGGCCATGGGCACGCTCACGTTCAAGAAGGCCGTCAAGCACACCTCGAAGAACGAGGCCACGCCACTCTTTGAGGACGTCTAGGGCAAGGCCATCATCCGTCGCACGGTCATGGCGTGCCACCTGGTTCCCCTGGGACGCAATCCGCGCCGCCCCAACTCGGCGGCGACCTGGCGGTAGGACAAACCATCTTCACGGAGCTTCCGTGCCTGGTTGATGGCCTCGGCCTCACCAGCGTCTTCAAGGAGCCCCTTCCCGTCCTCAGCCAGGCGATACCCCAAGGGGACTTCTCCGGCCCGCTGTCCCTTGGCCCGCAACGCCCGCAACGCCGCACTTGTTCGGGTTCGGATCAATGCCCTTTCGTAGGCGGCGAAGGCCTGCACCATGGCCCGCATCAGCGCGGCCTCTGGTCCATCGCCCACCCCAACCCCGTCTGCACTGACGATCCGGGCACCAACACGCTCCACCATGCGTTCGACCATGGCGGCCACCATGACATCACGCGCCAGGCGGTCCCACTTGGCCACGACGACCAGGCCCGCACCCTGGTCTTCGAGGTCCTGGAGGGCCAGCAGCAGCCCAGGACGATCCTCGATTGGGGTTGCCCCACCCACGCCCTGGTCGAGGTGCCAGGAGAGCACCTGGACCCCTTGCCTCGCAGCCCATCCCTCAATGGCGGCCCGTTGAGCTTCGGGCCCGAGGGCCTGGTCCTCGGTCGAGACTCGCAGGTAGGCCACGGCCCGCACCTGGTCCTTCTGGGGGTGTCTCCGGCGTCGCTGGGCCATCCCCAAGTGTAACGCTCCGGACGGTGTGTTACACGATTGGGGGCAAAGCGATCCCTGACAAGGCCAACCCCGTGCTGTTGCTGGGGTCAGTTTGAATCTGGCGTGTAGCTGAACACGTTCACTTTGACCCTGAGTTGGCCGTTGAGCCTGGAGTAGCTCTCAACCTTGCCCCAGATGTTCATTCCAGTGCCTTCCGCGAGCTTGGCCAAGCTGTCATCCGTGCTGCTTTGGATGAAGCACCAGACCTTCTCTCCGTCCTTCGTCTGTAGGCCGATGATCGTTTTTTGCACGCCGCCGGTCTGCACCACAACGGAGCTAAGGGTGCCGTGAATGAAGATGGCCCTCTTCTTGTACCTCTCTACGGCCCCCTTGGGATCGCTTTTGATCTCGTCGTAAATGAAGTCAGCGGGAACAGGCATGGCCTTGGTATCGCACAGGGTCATGGAACTGCATGCGATTTCGACGTGGCCGCTGGAGAAGTATCCGATCTTTCCAACGGCCTTAACACACTGGCCAATGGTCAGGCCTGCGATCTGCTTCGTCGCGGTCTTCGGGAAGCGGCAGATGATTCCAAACCACGGATCCACCATGGAAACGACGAGGTTCTCCGGATCTCGGGACAAGCAAAAACCGCTAACCTCAACCGTCTTCCCGAGCCACTTGTCCTGGCCCTGGGTGAAGTCAGGTGTGTAGTCTTCAAACAGAGCGTCGGCTGTGACAGGCGTAGCTGCGGGACCTTTGGTGGACGCGGCCTTCGCCTTGGGAGTGTCGGCTCTGCCAATCATTGGGGTGAGGCACAGAAGTGTTGCCCACACGGGGGCGAGACAGGCCTTCAGAGTTCTCATTTGACCCCCATTTGCTTCAGGCGTTTGCGTGCTTCGGCACCAATCGTCCGAAGCTGCATGTCGTTGGCCGTATCACCCTTCGCTGCGGCACCACGCGCCACACATTTACGGAGCCATTCGGTGGCCTCATTGCGATTCTTTTTGACAACCACGCCTGCATCGTAAAGACACCCAAGACAGAACTGGGCATTGATGTTGCCCCGCTCTGCGCAGTCCTTAATAAGCGCCAAGCTCCCCTCAGGTTTGGTGTCTAACAGCGTGACGGCACCCTGAAAGACCTGCTGGCTGTTGCCCGGTTCTGACTCGTCATAGCCTGTGGTGGACGCGGCGGCAGCGGGGTTCGCGGAAGTGCCTTTCCCTCCGCCAGCGATGGCCCCAATGAGGCCAATCAGCATGAACAGTGCGAAGAGTCCTCCACAACCGATGGCGATCTTGGAGCCAACCCCCATTTTCTTGGCGACCGGGGGTTGGGCCACGGGCGTGGGTTGCTGAGAGTCGGTCATAGATGCCCCTTTGGTTCCCATCACCCTAGCAGGTCCATCAAGCGCAAATGCGGGGGGACACCACTCTCTACTGCTGCCACGAGTGGACCGGGTAGGGGGAGGACTCCCCCTTGACGGGGACCAGGCCCCTCCCACCCTGGCCGGAGGGCCAGGGGCTTGCCCCCTGGCTCTCGGCGTTTGGGGTGGAGGGGGACTGGAGGGCGAGGAACCGGCCTGGCGCGAAGCGGCAGGACGGCAGCCCGGCCCCGTCAAGGAGAGCCCGGACCCCGGACCGGGGAACGGCGCTGGGAGGGGCTACTGGACCGCTTCCAGGAGGGGTTGGACCCAGGCCTGGGCTCGGCTCACCTCGAAGTTGTTGATGTCGTAGCTCACCAGAAGCTCGTCCATCTCCTGGTCAGAGATGGCCTTTTCGGTGGCCGAGACGACGGCGGCAATGGCGATCTCGAAGGCGTGCGTGCGTGCGGCTTCCGGTTCGACCAGGTGGGCGCGGAAGGTCTTCTCCAGGCTCTCCAAAGTGGTTTCCAGGAGTTCCCTGGTGGCCACCTGGTCGCACTCCTCTTTGCGGCACTTCTGCATCGAGGCAACGACCGACCAGTAATGCGGGTTGACGGTGTTCAGGAAGAAGGGGGCCAGGGTTGGTTCCACGGGAACCGCCTGGAGCTTGTGGCGGTGTTCCTGGTCGAACATGAGTGGGGTGGGATCGTTGGCCAGGAAGGACCGGACGCCATGCACGGCCTTGGCCGAGCAGAGGTCCTTGGCGGTCAGGTTTGTTGGGGCCAGCATCACAAGCTGATGCCAGGCGGTGTTGCTCCTGCCGTTCTCGTCCAGGCGCAAGGGGTGCTTCATCAATCCGGCAGGCAGAACGAACCGAACATCGGCCTTGGGAGAACCAGTCCGAGGGGGAGCTTGGCTGAAGACCTCGATGCAGAGCTTGTTCAGGAGACCCCACCACCAGGCCCGCTCTTCAATGGTCCTTTCCTGGTCGCCAGAGAAACACCAAGCCGTCCAAGCAAGCAGCACAAGCCATTCCTTGTGGAACCTGTTGGCGAACCGAACATCGTCTTCAAGGAGGGTGTCAAAGTCGGGACTGAAGGCCAGGTCTGGAACCTTGTCCTTCAGAACCTTGACCACCGCGAAGACATCCAAGAACTCCGGCTTGGTCACTTCGGTCATGATCTCCGGGAGCTTGGTAATCCCGGCCATCCAGCCCACAGCCTTGGTGTAGCTTTCGTTCCGCTCCAAGAAGGCCTGGGTGTTCTGGATCTTGTGGCCGAAGATCCCGCAGGTCTCACCGGCCTCGGTCCAGAAGCGGTCACGGGTGATGGGGTCATGGATGATCACGGGGGTCCTTACTCGGCCTTGGTTGTGGCCTTCTTGGAGGATTTGCGGCTCCTGGAACTGATCGTCCCGGTCTCAATGGCCCAGGCTATGAATTGCTTCAGGACCTCTTCAGCGGGCAGATTGTGCTTCTCACCAACGGCAACCAGGCGCTCATGGTGGGCAGCGGGCAGGCTGACAGTGATGTCCACGGTCTTCTCAACGGCTGGCGGCTTTGGCTTGAATCCCATTGGGGACCTCCTCGTCTAAGTGTAGCACATTTTCAGGAAGGCGCTATACTAGGGGGAGAGGATGCACCATGGAAAGGAAGCAAGTTAGCGTGACCGATACGGAGATCCCCTGCGGGGTTCTCCTTCTCGGTCACTTCCGCTCTTCCTCGGCTGCGCCTCGTCATCGCTCTAACTTGCGGGGCTCCGCCCTCGACCCGCGCACCAGCGGTCCCTCCTCGCTGGCGCTCGTCTGGTCCTTGGTGCCGCATTCCGCCACCCATTCCCGTGCGCCCTTTGGCGCACAGTCTGGGGGGCTCCATGCGTAAGCGCCAGAACGCTGCTCCGCACCATTCCGCGCCTTGCCAGCACCCGACGGCCACCGGCCTCCCGTGCCCCAACCGCGCCGTGGATCATCATCCACAGCACGGCCCAATCTGCGCTCTCCACGCGCATCACAACGACACAAGCCAAGGACGAACCGCCACCATTCTCGTGCGGCTTCACCCAGACGAACACAAGGCCGTCAGCATGGTCGCAGACACCCTCCATGTGAGCCTGTCCGACCTCGGACGCGACATGCTTTTGGGGCTCCCACTGCCATCACCGCCGCCGCCAAAGATCGACGTTCAGACCTACGGCCAGCTTGGGAAGATCGGCGGGAACCTGAACCAGATCGCCAAGGGTTTGAACGCCTTGATGGCGGGAGAGCCGGGCACACCAGACCCGGAAATCCGGGACCTTCAAGTGCAGCTTGCGGAGCTTCGAGAGGTGCTGGGCCAGATCCGCCTCGGGCTGGTTGGTGAGCCATGATCCTCAAGATCATCCCGTCCAAGTCTGCGTTCAACCTTGCCAACTACATGCTCAAGGAGGACGCCCGCCTGGTCGCCACGAACATGGAGTCGGTGGACGCCCCTGGGCTTGCCAGGGAGTTCGGCCTGGTCACCAGCTTGAACCCCCTGAAGCACCGGATCATCCACCTGGCCATCTCGCACCCGCTGGGTGAGCGCGTGTCCCTGGAACAGGCCGAGCACGAGATCAGAGAGGCGCTGAAGGGGCTCGGCTACGAGAACTGCCCCTTCCATGCCGTCGAGCACTTCGACAGCACCAAGCAGCACTTCCACATCGCCACGACGCCCACGGACTACGACGGGAAGCGAATCGACCGTGGAGGGGACCGCTTCAAAGCCAAGGCGATCTGCCGCCGCCTGGAGCGGGAGGCGGGCCTGGTGGCCGTCACGAACTACAAGGACCGGACACAGGAACCCCCGGAGATGCCCAAGCCCGAGATTCAGGTTGCGGACCTGAACGCGGCCCTCTACGCGGCCATCATGCCTGCCGTGAAGCGCAGCAAGACCGTGGGGCAGCTTGCCCAGGATCTCCTGCGTCACGGGATTCAGATGGAGGCCTCCTTTGGGAAGAAGGGGGCCTCTGGTCTTGGGTTCCGTCTGCTGGGGGACCAGGGCGGCTACCTGACCGCTTCGGAGGTCCACCCATCACTGACGCTGGTGAAGCTCCAGAACAAGCACGGTCTGTCCTACGAAACGGGCCGGGACGACGCCCACCTGGTCCCCATGAAGCGGAAGCCCCAGCAGCCCGTCCAGCCCGTCCTGGCGGCGATGGCAGAGCCATCGCCGGCCTCGCCTCGCCTCCAGTCCAGCGTCACCGAGACCACCCGACTCATCCTCGCAAGCTACAAGCAGCGGAGCACCTATGCCCAAGGCCCCTTCACCGTCGTTGCCCCTCCCGCCGCCAAGCGTGCAAGCGCCCAGCCGATCCGCCGTTCCGCGACCCCAGCAATCGTTGCTGCGCTCCTATCGCCCCGACTTCGCGCCGCCACCCCAACTCCCGCCAGGGACGCCAGAGGACCGGTTCGGGGAGTGGTACAGCCCGGACAAGCCCTTCTTGCCCCCAGCGGTCCAGACCATGCCCCGACGGTGGGAACTGGCCTTCCCGTCCCAACTGAGGGACTGGCGGGAGCGCAGCCTGAGGCTCCGGGGGGTGGCGGACACCAGCCACGGCATGATCGCGGGCCAGACATGGCTCCTGTACGCCCCGATCCCCGAAGGGGAAGCCCTGCACCTGGACACCAAGGAGGGTTCACAGCAGATCCAGGGGGCCAGGCAGCGGCTTCTCCTCGTCTGCATGCCGCCCCAGGTGGTGCTTCAGGAGGGGAACAGGATCGCCGTCAGCGACCCTCGGGACCTGGAGCGCCCGGCCAACGCCAGCAAAATGCCCCAGGAAGTGCTCACGGTCCCAGCGGGGCCGCGCCTGCTCCTGGCGCACGAACTGGACAGCCTGGCGTGGGCGGCCAGCGAGGACCGGGAGGCGCTGATCGGGGAACTGCTCGGGGACTGAGTGTCGCGGCCCAGGCGCAGTTGAACATCGCCCGCCAGATCATGGCTGGACTTCCGCGCATCGAGGCACCGCGGACGCGCAGGCTCTCGCCTGTGGCGGCCACCAAGTTGGTCACGGAGCGCATCAGCCAGGCCGCTGCCTTGCTGCCCTCTGTCGATGACCTGGTGGTCACGGCTGCGAGCCAGGAACCCCTACCTATCACACTCGACGTGGACCTCTACGACCCATTCGAGGAGCTGGACAGATATCGCTCTGCCTCCAAGTTCGCCCACAAGGGCCCAGAGAAGCCCGACGAAGCGCCGAAGCCGCCCAAGGCTCCACCGAAGCCCCCCGAGCCCGTGAAGGCCCCAGAAACGCCTTCTCCCACGATCAAGAGGAGCTTCGGGGGACGGCGCTAGACTGAAAAAGCGCGGCCCGACCTGGTGCTGTCACACCAACAGTCGGGCCTAACCACAACAACCTAGCTAGGAGGCCCTTGTGGCTAAGAAACAGAGTAACGGGGTGACACCCCAACAGCGCCTGATGCTGAAGACCTTCCATGACGCACAGATGCGGGTGGAGACAGATCGGTTCTGGAACCGTGAGCCGAACCCCCGTGATCTGGCAGTGATTGCCAGGTGCCAAAAGGCTCTGACGGCACCCGCCGCGAAGCCGAAGAAACCAAGCAAGATCGCCACGGGCAAGGTCCCGCTGCCCGAGCTGCCCGACAGTGAGCGCCAGGCGCTCCAGGAAATCGCGGCGGGCCTCAAGATGGAGCGCGAGGCCCAGATCCGAACCGAGATCCTGGAGGCCATGCGAATGCTCTCCATCGCGGCCATGCCTCGCACGGAGGCTGAAGCGAAGAAGGGTCGCTATTCGGTGATGTTCCCCTTGGCGCATGACCGTTGGTGCCGAGCGTCCGCTGTGGCGGATGCCTCTCCCAACGGGGAGGCTTGGGAGCCTGCCCTGGGGGCAGGACCGCTTCTGGTTGAAGGTGGTGCAGACCTGGGTGGTTGATGCGTTGCGCCGAGACCCGGATGCCCGTGTGGTGGGGTTCCCGAGCTACCGGAGCATCCTGGAAAGCCTGGAGATGAATACGGGTGGGCGGACCATCCGGAAGATCCAGGAGGCTGTGGAGCGGCTGTCAAGCTGCACCTGGCGCTTCGACTTTGCCAGCAGCAAGCGCGATCTCATGGCGGGCAAGCTGAAGGCAGACACGCGCCCCGAGTTCGTGCGCTTCAGTCTGATCGACGCCGCCCGGCTGCCGAGCCGCAAGGACGTGGACCGGGAGGTGGTCCACGGTGAAACCCCCTTGCAGATGCCCGTGGACGAGGCCCTGAGCAGCAAGCCCTACTTCCTGAAGTTCAGCGAAGCCCTGGCGCGGACCCTTCTGGACCCGAAGGAACTCCACATCATGCCGAAGGCCCTGGCCATGCAGGCATCCAACTCGCCCCTCACCATGGACTTCTGGGACTTCTGCCTTCAGGCGGCCAAGCGACTCACGAGCCCCTGGCGGGTGCCAGAAGAGCAGATCGTGGGCCTGTTTGGGCAGGGGCGCGGCCAGAAGCGGGACCTGTTCAAGGCCCTGGGAGAGGCCTTGGCGGGCCTGATTGAGGCTGTCCACCCTCAGTTCCACGCCGAGTTCGTGGTGGAGGCCAAGCCTTCCCTGGGCAAGAGGGGGAACCCTGGCAAGACCTGGGTCCTGGTGATCTACCCCCTCCGGGGACCCATCGAGCACCTTCCAGTCCTCACCAAAGGCCCCCTTCCAGGGAAAGCCTAGAGGGGGTCAGCAGGAACCCCAATTGCGAGAGGACCTAGGCGCGCAAGGCTGTGCGTGAAATAGGACGCGCAAATACCCCCCGGTACCCCCCGTCTTTCTCACGGTAGATGGCCCCCAGGTACCCCCTCCCCCCAGAGGGCCTTGGGTGCGTGAAATAGGACGCGCTATTCACGCATGACCCCTCCCCCCTGGGTGCGTGAAATAGGACGCGTATACTGCGTGAAACAGGACGCGCTAATGGGCCTTTTTGCGTGAAACAGGACGCGCATAGTGGTCCTAAGTGTTGGTATCAAAGCGGCACAGCATCGACCAAAGAACAAAGCGAAAATACAAAGCACTGTGTACAGCAGCAGTGGGGTGTACGACCCACCCCTCCGGAGAGAAAAGCGGACCACCCTATGGGGTGGTCGAATGTCTTCCTTTGGGCCAGGCCAACCCCAACGCACCGACCCACACCCACCGGATTTGAAGCTGCTTCCCGACCGGCAGACCCGCCAGGACCACGCCAGGCCAAGAACGGGCCTGTCATGGACCTGGCTGATGGGTCTCCGTGTGAGGACCCGACCCACCCCATCGGAGGTTCCAACGAACGTTTCGCTGCGGTCGTCACTGAGCCCCCACAGGTGTGGGGGGGCTCAGCGACGACGCAATGGCAGGGGGAAACATGAGGGGAGGCTGCGCCTCCCTCTTGAACTGCCAAAGGAGGGGAGGTCTAGCTCCTCGCTGCTGGCAGTGGGTCTGGACCGCCCCGCTGGGGCGGCAGGACAGGCCTTGTCGCTTTGCTGAGGCTACCCTGGTGCCATGAACGACCACTTCGAGACCGTCCAAGCGGCTTTGGCAACCGTCCCCGTACAGGCCCAGCGAGAGGCCGCCGAGGCGGCTCTTCAGAAGCTCATCAAGCCCCTGGT
>TBL_comb47_HYPODRAFT_10008761_pt1 | contig 10265 bp, 7 predicted proteins | sample TroBogypolimnion_40_FD_10682 | JGI IMG/M metagenome (IMG submission 10682)
CCAGCGCAAGTGCTCGCCAAAAAAGTAGGTGCCTTCCATCGTTTTAGGTTGGACGGTCGAATGTAACCACTGAAGGCACTGAAGCCCACTGAGGACACTGATTTCTTATATTTGCCATATTTGTCGTATTCTCAGTGCTTTCAGTGGTCCTCAGTGTAATCAGTGGTTCTCTTTGTCCGAACAGGTCAGATACGTCACGTGTCGTCTAAACCTAGGACTCATCAGTGTCAAAAATTTCAGTTCAGGATGGGCGCGCCGTTGTTTTTCAATTGTGGCATGGGGGTGCCGGGTTTCAAGGGGTTGTTGCGCAGGCTGAGGCGACCCAGTCTCGTGAAATTGGCAATTGGCGTTGTGTCGGTGATCGAGTTATCGGCCAGCACCAGGGTCTCCACGGCGGGAAGATTGCTCAAGGGCTTGAGATCCGAAATGTTGTTGCCGAAGAGGCCGATATACTTCAAATTCACGAGAGTGGACAAGGGGCTCAGATCATGGAAATTGGAGTTGGCTGCGGTGAGTTCCTGGAGGTTGTTCAGAGTCGCGAGCCCGCTGAAATCGGTAATCGGATTGTCTGAAATTTTCAAGAATCTCAGCCCCACGGCTTTCGAGAGCACCCGGGTGTCCTTCAGGGTCCCGTAGGAAAGCTCTGCGGTCTCCAGCATCGGAAGGCTCTCGATAAACTTGTAGTTCCCGAACTTGACGTTGTTGGCACACAGCTTTCTCAGATTCGTCAGCCCGGCGAGGGGTGCCGAATCCGTCGCAGGATTGTTGCTAACGTTGACATCCTCCAAGTTCGTCAATCCCCGCAGGAATGCCAGGTTCTCAAGACCACACTTGGTGACTGTCAGGGACGTCAGATTCGAGAGTCCTGCCAGAGCCGAAGCATCTGCAATTTTGACGCTGAATAGGGCCAGCCAGCGGAGCCCGGTGAGAGTCTTCAGAGGCTCGATGTTCTCGACCTGTGTCAGGCCCAGATCGAGGGTTTCCAGCTTGGTGAGCGAAGCGAGCGGGGAAATGTCGGATATCTTCGTGTCGTAAAGCAGTAGGTTCCTGAGGTTGACCGCTTGTTCGAGGCCCTTGAGGCTTCTAACGCCCGTGCCACTAAGTCTCAGTTCGACGACCGCCACGAGATCCTCAGGAGTCAATTTGCCCCAGGGCTTGTTGAGTTCCTTGCGGATGGCAACCTCCAAATCCCCGTCCTCGATAAGCGAATCGCACTGTGGCAAATATTGCACACGGGCCTTCGTCCGCAGTCCGTCAATCACCTTCCTGCTGTCCGAGCCATTCGCGATGTCCAGAAGGTTGTAGGTCAGATCGAGGGACACCAGTTTGGATTCCGCCGCGAATTTTGGCAAGGACGTGAGCTTGTTATGCCCAAGGCCCAAGTGGGAGAGCTTGAGATTCTGCACCAAGGGCTTGATATCGGTGATCTTGTTCTGGGAAAGAGACACCTGTTGCAAGATCGGCGCATTCGCCAACGGCGACACGTCCGCGATGTCGTTTCTCTCCAGTTCAACACTAACCAGTCCCCGCATCTTGGCCAGCGGCGTAAGATCCGAAACCGAGTTTGAGTTTAGCCGGAGCGTCGCCAGGTGATCCAGAGCGACCAGTGGCTTGAGATCCGCGATCTTGTTCGAGTTCGCCGAAAGGCTTTCCAAACCCGTGAGCAATTCCAGTCCCTTGAGGCTGACGACCTGCCGGTTGTTCAAGGTGAGTTCTTTCACGCTTGGCAAGTCGCCACGCGTGATTTCAGCGACGGGCTTGCCCACCGCCTTCGCGATTGCGTCGGCCACCACTCTCTCCCAAGGCGACACTCCGTCCGCCCCAACAACCAGCGCCTGGGAGTTCAGACGAATGGGCGCCTGTTCCTTCTCGGCGAACGGGGACGGTTCCCTCGCTTCGCTCTGGGAACAACAAATCGCCATGCCGGCGAACAACGTGGATTTAGCAATCAATTTCAATTTCATATTGGTGTTTGGTGAATCATTCATGCGCTTTCCCGGACTTGCCGCCAATGGCCAAATTTCCGCCATTCGCGCTAATCGAGATCTTGTCAGTGCCTTCGGGAAAATCAATCGGCAGCAATGCAAACGAGCGGTTTGCAAACGCCCCGGCAACCACCGCTGGCCCTCTTCCGATCTGGACCTTTCGCTCGCTCTTCATCGCTTCAACCTCGCTGCCACGGGCGGGAATCAGCTCCAAACGCCCTTGCACCATCAGGCAGATGTCCATATCCTGTTGTGGCCCATCGAACGTGACTTCAACCGTTTCCACATAAGAGGAGGTGATTTCAATGGGCGCCTCGGGACGCGCCATGACGAACACAATCTTGGCGCCAATTTTCCTGCGAAGCTCCTCGGCAGAGTCAGCGCTGGACCTGAACGAAGGCACCCACGGGATCCACTTCCCGGCCTCTCCCAAATACTCCATCCACACCTTGCCGCCAATCTCACCCCTCAGCGCTGGCGCCCACACGAGCCGTGCCGCAACCCCAGAGGCCCGCAGCGCGGCCACCCCGAATATGGCGAGATCCAACTCGTTGCCGCATCTCCCCTTGAGAACCGTTAGAGAATCCAGGTCGCCGCGCAAGGGGAGCTTGTAGGACAATGCCGGGTCCAACAACTTGAGATTCACAGCCGTCCAGCCCAGCACCGCCCTTGCCGCATCGTCGGCACTTGTGGCGTCGGCGGTGATCGGTTGGAAATGGCCAGCGATGGTGACCAGCCACTCCGGTTTCGAGGTCGGCTCGTAGCGAATCCGGTAGGGCAATAGATAGCTCTCAACGTCCTCTCCCGTCAGCTTCTTCTTCTTGTAAAAACGCTCTTTGGCACGCTCCACCTGCCGCAAGTGGTTGACAAAAGCCTGCGACGTCATGTGGTCCTTATCGATGCGCCCAAGCGTGAGCGCCAGGTGCATCGCGAGATCGTATGAAACGGACTCGTATTCCTGTGTGCCAACCTCCTTCTCGACCTGATCGAGGAAGCGGTAGGCTTCCTGCTTGTCGCCAACCGACTGATCGTAGTAGGCCGATAGCGCGACCTGAACAGTCAAAACGCCTGTGCAGAGGATCCAAAAAAGCCCCTTGCTCGACATCATGCGTGGCCTATTGAAATTCATTTTACGGATCTTCGTAATCACGCCAATGCAGGCACCGGCCCGCCTCCGCCCGCTCCAACGGAATAGCAGCCGACGCCGGCGACGGCCTTCGCAATCCCCACCAGAGTTGATTGTCTTTGATCAAGGTGAACAGAACCGGACGGTCAACCCGCCGGGTATCTGCCAAGACGATTTCCGCAGAAGAACCCTTGTCATTTGGTGCGGCTCCGGCGATTGCGCGCCAGTTCTGTAGATTCCAAACATAAGCTGTTGAATGCCCGGAAATGCCTTCCCTTGCGCCTAACCTAAGTGAGTACTTCGCACAGACGTTCTCGCTCACATTCAAACATCGACCAAAACAATCCGTGTCATAAATGTCTCGCGTGCCGGTGAATCCCGGGTGCACATACAACGCCAACGAATTCCAATTCCCGGATTTCGCCTTTTCCTGAGGCGTTCTGGTGCCTGTGATTGGCTGGTTGTCGGACGAATCCAAAGTGACCCATCGGCGCAACTGCGCATCCCAATATTCACAATAGAAATGCCGGTCAGCCAAATTGTACTTCCAACTCATCATGCAATGCCGGGCGGGAATCCCCACCGAACGCAACAAGCACACGAACAGCATCGACAATTCGCCGCAGGTGCCGCCGCCGAACTTGAGGACTTGAAGGGGAGTCTTGGGCCGGTTCTCAGCATCGCAGAGGCCAACCCTGGCTGTCCCAGTCTCATTCGGCACCATCAGCCACGTATGGATGACCTCTACCACTTCCCGCACGCTTTTCTTTCCCTGCACCACAGGCTGCATCCGCTCGTAGAAATCCTTGCGCCACAATCCGACATCCTCATCCAGCACCCGATTCGGCAAGACCCAATCGCGCCACAGCTCGTCGTCCAGCTTCCTGGCAAGATACGGCAGGGCTTCATGTACTTCTCGGGCGCATGTGACGTTTTCGATTACCTGTTTGGAAGTTAGATTCACCAAGTCGTATTGAGGAGCGTGCAAAAGCAAATAGTCCGTGTCTTTTCCCTTCACCGCACGAAGAGCGCTTTCCAGTTCGTCGCGATTGCCACCTGCGCGTTCCAATGCGGACTCCACGTCGATAGACAGCTCCGCGCCAGCCGAAAGCATGCTGGTGAACATGACCAGAAATGACAGAATGTCGAAAAGGGGTCGTTCTATCCTCATTTTTGAATTTTCACCTCCAATTTACAGCCCCCATGTTCATCAGCGAGGACCCATATGCTGAGAATTAAGCCAATGTCTGTTATTGCGGACTTATCCCGATGCGTCTTATTTCTTTAGGCTTAACTGTTTCAAAGATTGCAACCCTTGTTCGCGAGCTTCATTAGCAATACTTGGCGATGCCAAATAACTATTAACTAAATCAGGAGCTATTGAAAACATTCCATTAACAAAACTATCAATTACCTTTTTTTGGGTTTCTGGTTCTTTTGATGATATCCACTCAAAAGCAGCACCAGGCGAGGACGCGCTCCAAACTTGAAGAGTAGCATTATATCCACGTATTAGCTGTTCCTTTGGAAGACTTTGCGCCTCAATCGAATTAATCGCTCTTTCAGGACTAAATTCGGCGATTGATCTGATTACATTATCGTTTGACAGTAGGGTGATCTTCTCACTTTGCTCACGAGAATTCAACCAACCTAAAGCCTTTTCGGGTGATTCTCTAACCCAAAAAAACATATTATTACCAAAAAGCTCATATGCTGCCTTTTCATTTATTCCACTATTGATTAATAAATCTAATACTTTGCCTGGACTTTCTACAATGTTCTGGCGGGCAATACTATTAATAGTATTAAGATAACTATCGGCAAAGCCACTGTCATGAGATGTCCTGATCTCATTTAGCAAATTCTCGGCAGCATCAAAATTTCTAATTGAGAGATTGATTAGCGCTATAGAAGCAGATTTTGTAATTAGAGGGTCTGATTCAAATTCTCCAATTGTTTGCCAAAAAACACTTGGATCCTTATCGGCAATATTTAAAAAGACGCCCTGCATGCTTTGACGATAAATCTCGATATTATTTGCTAGATTCCCTCTTATCCAATCAATAGCATCCTCATTAGAATAATGGGCTAAAGCTACAACTGTATCTGGAATAAACGAGACGGCCCATTCTCGGCCCTTAAAATCACTGGCATGGCTCAATGCCAATTTCACGTCACTCTCACTTTTCATTTCCCAGGCACTGAAAACAGTTTGTACAGCATCCCTCTCCGAGGAAAAGATTTTTGACTGGCTTGCCCACTGCAATGCAAGTTCCGGGGAAACTCGCGCGATAGCGTGAAGAGCCGACATAGCGTATCCCCGCCTTAGTGCGTGATCAATTGATTCAAAGTTTTGCTCCACATAGTCAATGACACCCTGAGGATCGCTTTGCGCCTTGTTATGGAACCCCCTTAAGTCACCTAGCCTGATTAATTCCGAAAATTCTGCGTCCTCACCAGTTGACTGTGTGGAAGGTGGTTGGGATTTATTGACCTTGCGCTGACTGATAACCATTGATGCCCGCGATTCTCTGGAATTACCCTCGGAAGCACCTTGATTTTTCATATTAGATTCAAAATTTGCCGAAAGAAAAACAACCATTCCAATAAAGGGAAATGATACGGCAATACCCGTCAATAGTCTTTTCATTTTAAATTATTGATTTATATTTGAGTATATGAAAAACTTTAATTTTCTCAATCGATTAGCGCTCCTGCTCATGGCAGCACAAGCAAGAGCGGATAGCACATACGGAAAAAGAACGATATTTATTAATTTTCCACATCCTTCCATACCTCATATCCCACCATTGTGGGAACTTTCACATTAGTGTCAATAACGGTCTTTAATACTCCACCGCTTCCGTAGGTAGTATCGGGATACCAAATATCAGTATCCCAAATCCACGATACTTCGTACTTGGTAATATCACCTGTTTTGATAGCACCCCTCATCTCAAAGGCAGTATGATCAACTGCGTCAAAATTCTTGCTCTGACTAGATCCCGTATTAACTGACGAAGCAACGCTCGCGGTAAGAGTAACAGGCTCATTTTGAAATCCTACAGAAAAAGTCGTCGTCGTGGAGGTCCCTGCCGAAAGTGTTCCCGTCCAAGCGCTATTGTATGGTCCTGTAACACTTTGCTGAGTCTTAAACCAACCCGTTGCAGACCACTCTTTCGCCCACGTTTTTTTGATTTGTGGAATCCAAGGCGAATTGGTTGGTACCTGAGGATCATGTTCGCCATATGTCCCAGAAGCTCCTGGTAGTGGACCCTCTATTGTCCAGAGACCAAGTGGATCAACCTTCGATAAAGGATCTCCTCCTACGTAAGCGATACTATTGGCTCCGTCTGGAAATCCAGATGGATCAGAATATGCCCAGCAATTCGTTTCTGCCGAGTAAAGACGGTAGCCAAATGCATACGATTGCAACTCTTTCACAAATACCTTCCCGGTAAAGCGGCCTTGTTCCAATCCTTCGCCGTAGGCAGTGCTGATGAAATTTTCATCTCCTGAGACCAAGGTGCTGCCGAGATAATCGGATATTACAATATCTTTTCCAGATTTTAAGGCAGGGACTCCGCCGGAGATATGGGCCTCGTTGGCGAATGCCTCGGCTCCTTCGGCGGCGAGCACATTGCCGTCCCAGGTGTAGGTGGAGACATTGCCCCTGACATTTTTTCCGACCAACTGGCCTTCGGCGTTGTAGTAAAAACAGGCCTTGGAATTCTGCGTCTGTGTTTCGAGCACCTTGTCGCCATAGCCGTAGCTCAGGTTGCGGCTGGTTTGGCCGTCCGCGTATCGTTCGGCCACCGGGCGGCCGGCTGCATCGTAGCTGTATACTTCCTTATCCTTGCCGACGATTCGATTGGCTTTGTCATACGACATCTTCGTGACTTTACCATCGATGCGTTTCTCGATGATGTTGCCGGAGGCGTCATAGACGTATTTCTCGTTTCCTACAGAGGCGGCGGATGCATAGCCTGCGAGGCTGAGGATGCCGGCGGTGATGCCGGCCCAGTGTCTGGTGTTTGTCTTCATGGTGTTGGGTTGAGGTTAGAAGTTATTGGTTATTGGGCTGTTGAAAGTGTTGCTGAGCTTCATTATCCTAGTTTCAGATTTCAGATTTAGAATTTAGGATTTAGGATTTTGGATTTCCCACCTGTGTCTTGATGACCTCGGTGAGTCTGCCGAGGGGATCGTAATGGTATATATGGAGGACGCCGTTGAGGGTGCGTTGGTCGAGTTTGCCGTCGGCGCTCCAGATGTAATGGACATCGGTGACGGTCTTGCCCATGTCGTCGGTTGCGACCACGGATTTCGGGTGGCCGGTGTCGTAGGTTTCGTAGGCGATGACCCAGCCGTTGAAGTAGCGCTTGCGAATGAGGTGGAGGGTGAGCGGGTCGTAGTCGTACCAGATTTTTGGGATCTCGTTGACCTTGATGAGGGTATAGCGGCCGAGTGCATCGTATTCGTAGGTGGTTTTTTGGAGGAGGGTGGGTGAAGATTCTTTGATAGGGGATGGTGGATTTTGGATAGAAGAGGGAAGAGGGAAGCGAAGACTTTCCGCGGGACGCGGAAAGGAGCCCGCTGGAAGCGGGCGCTCCCCGGAAGCGGACGTTCCCCGGAAGACAGCCACGGACTCCTTGCGGCCCGAGGGGGTGTAGGTCCACTGGAGCAGGGTGTAGCCGGCGGCGGGGATGTCAGTGCGCTCGCTGGTCTTGCGATCGAGCGCGTCCCAGGTGTAGGTCGTTTTTACGCCCTGCCCGGTTAGAGCGGTGAGGACTCGACCGAAGTCGTCGTACGTGTAGTCGATGGTTTGGCCCTTGCCGTAGTCGATTTTGGTGAGACGTCCGGGCTTGTCGTAATCGAAGCGGATGTCCTGCTCGCCGTTGTTTTTGCGGCGGATGCGCCCGGTTAGATCGTAGGCCATTTCGAGTTTGGCATTCTCTCCCGTGTCCACCCCGGCGACACGCCCGAGGGCATCGCGTTCGAGATTGGCCGCCACGCCGCGCTCGTCCTCCCAACCGGTGACCTGACCGGTGGCATCGTGTTTGTAGCTGGTCTTTTGGCCTAGGGCGTCCACCTGCTTGACGAGGTTGCCCTTGGGATCGAAATGGATCACCGTTTCGTCACCTTTTGAATCGGTCTGGCGGACGATGGATTCGCCACTGTCGGCCACTTTCTCGCGCTCGGTCTTTTGCCAGGTTTTGCCGTCCTTGAGCAGGCGCTCGAGTTGCCCGTCCGAATCGTATTCGTAATTCCAAACGGTGCCTTGGGCGCGGACGGCGGCGAGGCGGTTTTCGCCCGTGTATTCATAGCGAGTCTCCTTGCCGTCGATTTCCTTGACCCGAGTGATCCGCCCGAAGCCATCGCGTTCGAGGGTCTTGGTGTAACCCATCGGATAGCGTTGCTCGGTGAGTTGTCCGAGCGCATCATACGAGTAATCAAAGACGGCGCCGTCGAGGTTCTTGTAGCTCTTGACCTGGCCATCCGCCTGGTAGGTGATCTCAATGGCGTGACCGAGGGCGTCGGTGATTTTTACCGGTTTTTCGGAATCCCCGAGATATTCGTAGCTCTTGTTCAGCTCATCGAGCCGGAAGATTTTCGTGATACGGTCGAGCGCATCGTACTCGAAGCGGATTTCGGCCTGACCGGGAGTTTGTTTGGTTTTCACCCTTCCTTTTTCGTCATACGACAGGCGGACAGTTTCGCGGCCACGGGCATCTCTGGCACTTTCCAAGTGGTTCTTGGCAACACCACGCACGCCAAAGAATTCCGTCGTTTCCCCGCCATCGCGGTTCTTGCGCACGAGTTGCTGGGTGAGCGGATTGAAGGCAAAGCCCTCGCGGATGCCCAGCGCGTCGGTCCGCATCAGGTTGATCCCCGATTTCGTGATACCGTATTGGAACTTGTAGTCGTTGTCCGCGATCAGAAACGCGCCATTGCCGGTCTTCGGAAGCTCGAATCCAGAATCCTTCTGCCAGGTTGCGTCCCGAGCTCCCCAAGTGTATGTGAGCTTTTGTTCTTCGGGCAAGGTCACGGTTCCGATCAGTCCGCCTTTCGAGTATTCAAAGGTCACCGCGTGCTTGCCCATGCGGGGAGAGCGCCATTCCACAAGTTGCTCGGAGTCTGGATCGTAGCGGAATTCATGCAAATCCGGACCGATCCGCAGGCTTTCCGGCTGACCGGAATCGTTGTCCTTGGACTCCAGCAGGTTGATTTCCTTCCCTTCGGCCTCCTGATAGATCCGGCGAATCCGCAGCCCCTCCGTCTGGAAGCGCAGTTTGCGGCCTGTGGGCGCGAGCAGGGAACAAATGCTGCCGGATTCGTAGCGATAGGTCCAACCGTCGTTCGATTTGAACTCATAATCGCCGGCACTTGACTTTGTCGCCACCCACTCCGCCTTTTGCTTTTCCGGGGCCTTGGCGAGAATCTCGGAGGATTTGAAATAATGGCGCGTTCCGCCCGGCTCCAGCCACAGGATCTGGTCCCTGCCCTCGGGCGCGACGTAGGACTCCAACTGCGGGATCTTGTATTCGCTGGCCGGGTCATCCCCGCGGAAACCGTGCTCCAGAAGGACCGGCAGTGCAAACTCGGGGGAACCGGACAACACGCCCAGCTCGAAACGCTGCCTCAGCCCGCCGTCCCCATCGAGCGAGCCCAGCGACAAGGACGGCTTTTCCCATACCGGCCCGGCCCCGGCCATGCCGAGAAGCAGACCAGAAGCCGCAAGCGCGCGAAAATGTGGATTTGGATTGGTCATGGGCCGACTAACGCTAACTTTTCGAGCTTGCCGGTTTTCGTTAGAATGTCGACACATTTTTTCAAGTATTTTCCGGTGACCTGCGAAAAACGCATAAGAAGTTAGGTTCTAACTAGTTAGAGCATAAGAGAAGTTTTTGTCCGCAATTGTGTGCTGAAGCTACCAGTGATTCTACAGCCCTGTCCTTCACCCGTCAGAAGCACCTGAGGGTCGTGCTTCGCGGACTACTGGAGTGGCTCTGACACTCCCAGATTGGCATCCCGGTCCTGAGGACCGGCAACAGACGTCCCCCGTGAAATAGTTCGGTGCAATCCTGCGGACTGTGATCCAGGGAGCGTCGCAAACTTGGCTATCCCTCCCTCGAACACATTGATCAGCGCATACC